>Ga0180433_10005073_pt1 | contig 18066 bp, 12 predicted proteins | sample SS_ome_8_FD_132980 | JGI IMG/M metagenome (GOLD analysis project Ga0180433, IMG submission 132980) | Hypersaline lake sediment archaeal communities from the Salton Sea, California, USA - SS_1_D_1 metaG | ecosystem: Environmental > Aquatic > Non-marine Saline and Alkaline > Hypersaline >... | reverse complement strand
TGCGAAACAAGACAGATGTGTCCTGTGTACAGACTTGGTATTCATACGGCAGCTCAGGGTTCTGATCGAAGTGCCAAGCATCAAGCACCCTGTCGGGATCAGGCAGGCTCCAATAGGGGCCCAGGGAGCCGCTTTCAAAATCCTCTACGTACCTCTCGTTGTCCCCACATACCCACACATTGTCGATGAAGGCGGCCCCATCGGTGTCTCCCCTGCCGTCGGCGTCGCTCCAGGCACCGTCCGAAGTGAAGCGCCACCGGAACTTGGGGCCGGAAGTCAAAACGAGGTCGCCCGGTATTATCACCGCCTTGAATGCGGGCTCATCCGGGTTCGTCCTCTCCTGCCAGTCTGCTGCGTAAGGCTGGCCGGTATCGGTATTACTCCAGAAGTCGGGATTGGGCTGGTCCTGACCGCCGCAGATCCCACCGGGATTGTTGCTCGATGCGTTGAACACGGCGAGCGTATTCCACTCAGATCCGTCATAGAAATCAACATAGAAGTAGTCGTATTTGCATTCCGTATCGTAGCGGGGATCGAAGAGGAGCGTGCAGCCGCCGGCAACCTCGAAGGTGTCCGGAAGTGTGAGCTGGGCTATACAGTTCCACTGATTGGCATAACCAGGTTTCTTACCACGGGCCCAGGAGTCACAGTCCACCGGTTGGCCATCCGTCCAGATGGAATCCGAGCCGCACCACAAGCAGTAAGTGCCGCAATAGGGCCTTTGGTCCGCACGATAGGTATCCACATGCCAGAAGTTGATGCCGCCGGCTGAGGGTGTGGCCCTTACGTCATAATGATCGAAACAGTTTGTATCCCAAGGGGGATTGGTGCCGCAGGAATCCCAGTTCTCGAAGCACCAGGTCTCCAGGGGCCCCGGCCCGCCCGTCGCCTCTCCCCCATGTGCCAGGCCGGGATCTCCCGGGCAGTAGGTGGAATCCGTATGGACCTGTATCCAGGTCGTGTCGCCACCGGAAGAGAGAATGACCGGTGCATTGGGGATGCCTTTGGTGAGTAAGGCGGCCGGCGGTGGTGTGGGCGTCCTGCGTTCGACCATCCCGTGCGCAAGAGAAACACAAACTGTGAAGATAAGGATTGCTATCAGCGCAGCGTTGGCACTCTTGTGCCAACGGATCGGTGCTCCGCTCGTCGTCACAGGAGTGACGACGCTACGGACAAATGCACCGAAGGCCCTCTTCATCCATTCAGCACCATGCAGCGATGGTACTCGGAAAAGACGAACAAGGCCGGTGGCTTTGAATATGCCGGGGGTCACAGGGGTCATGGCATATTACCTCCTGTCCAAGCGGGTAATGGGCATAAAGCTCCGCCCTCCGTAAAGTCTCGCATTGTCATTATACCACAGATTCCCCAAGGTGTGAACCCGCATTTCTTATTCGTCTGGGACGGAACCTCGACATCTCGCCGGGCACAGATACCCACCCAACGTCGGGCACAGAGACCCGACGCTACAGAGGAAAGAAGAACCTGGAGAGAAAGGGGACATAAACTCGTTTCCGAAGGAACGAGTATTGTGTCCCCTTTCTCCCCCCGAGTCCTGAACCAGGAGGGGCTTCCCCGTGAGCCACAACAATAAGGGGACACGAAACTTCCCGTCGGGGAAGTATCATGTCCCTAACCACGCCCGTCGGGGATGGAACCCCGACATCTCGTCGGGCGCAGAGACCCGACGCTACAGAGTACCGTTGGCGGAGAGCAGCCGTTCACGGAGCAGTGAGTGTAGTTCCGAACAGCGACGGAACGGCAAGCGCAGCATTCGGCCATCGGGGACAGAAACCCGATCACTCGTCGGGCGCAGAGACCCGACGCTACACAGACAAGGCGGTTTCTTAAGGGAGCCATGCGGGACCGGGTGGCGGGTCCGAGGCCAGCATATCGCGCCAGGCCTCATCGGTCAGCCGATCATCCATAGGATGCTTGAATTCGTAGTAGGAGAGCTCAGGCCCTGCCGCCAGGTATATCTCGTCACCCTGCTTCCAGGCGACTACGAGAAGATCCACGTACCCTACGCCTTCTTCTAAGACCTGGCCGCTGTTCGAATCCGTATGAACATCGGCCACTATGGTTGTCTTTTGCGATTTCTCGTCCACACCACTCACCACACCGTCCAGCACATCGTCGAAGCGTCCGATGTAGCGGCTATCTTGCTCGGAAAGTTGCTCACCCCGTAGCTCCGTCAACGAAATCGTAATCAGTCGTTCCAATACGCTTTCCAGATTCTTGAGCCTTCGTTCCTGAGCGTCATCAAGCAGTTCCATCGCCTCAAGCCCCAAGCGCGTCATCCGGGTGAGGCTTAGGAGGCGGTTATAAAGCTCGGGCACAGGCTCCACATATCCCATGGCGGCCGAAGGTGGCGGCATAGCCGTAAGTTCCATGGTATAGCTCTGTTTTACGTAGAGTATGGTGTCGTGCCTGAGCTGGGCCCAGGACGCCAGTGCGATCTTAAGTAACCTATCCCCCCATGCGTCCGACTGCATGAAGGCCGGATATCCCTCGCCCGCACTCGCAAGCAATCCCTTAAGCGACCACAGCCAATTCCAGTAGAGGTTCTTGTTCCATTCTTCAGTTTCAATCGAATCGATCTCGGACTTGATGTCTGCAAATGCCTTATCATAGGCAGCATAGTTGGTATCTCCCAGATTAGCCAGGACCTCAAGCGCTCTCGAAGAGCCCACCACCGCCATTACGTCGAGTCCTCTGGGGAATACCCTCTGAACCCCGACTCCGGGAATGTTGAATGCAGTAAAGGGGAGCTCACCGCCCAAGAACTCCCCGGTATGCGGGGCCACCAGTTTCGAGAGAATATATGAGTCGGGGACGAAGCGCTGGCCCATCAGCCGGAAGCCCCTGGTCTTGGCCAAGCACTCATCTGCCTGTTCGGGCGTAAATGGCGGGGCCAGGGCGCAGCCTCCGGTTCCACCGTAGATCTTCGGAGACCTGAATTCAGCCAGATTCGCCTTTAGCTTGCCGTGTTCTGCTCGGGAATAGGAATCCAGGGGAAGCCGGCCGCCGAAAACCTGGTTCATCGCGTCAAGGTATTCATAGGGCCCGAGATCGTCCGAGAAGCCGACAAAGAAGGATGTCACGCGATAGGCCCGCTCCCAAGCCTCCATGAGCCCGGCATCTCGACCCATCGCATCGGACAGAATCATCGCGCCGAGAGTCTGAACCCTGGCATCATACCGGGAGATGAAAGCATCGCACTGGGAGCACGCTTCGCCCGGGTCCACTTGGTCCGTGCCTTTGAGCAACATAGTCATTCGGCCGAACCACATCATGGCGCGGAAGTAATTCTTGAGCTTCTCCGTCGCTGTGTAATGTCCCCTTGGAACGTATTGCGAGTAATCCTCCTTGTAGATAAAGAGCGGTGAGGCATTCGCCCCACTGTGTTCCATAATGAGGTCCATCTCTGCGGATACGACTTCCCGCAACAGCTCGGGGACCTCGAACGCGTACTTGGCCAGGTCCCCGCCCTGGTACTCTTTGGGGTTGGGCTCGCCTCCACGTCCAGGCCCGCGCGCGGGAGCCTCTATCTGGGCGGCATCCGGACTCATCAGCCTGAGCCCAACGGCAAGGAAGGCCGCGTCTCTCCGTGCCGCCTCCTTGAGCTCTCCCTCGCTTTCTTGGTGAAGGGCCAAGCATTCGTCGAGAAGGCCTTTGCTGACCCTCCACATATCGTCATAGAGATGCCGGGCCTCGATCGTACTAAGAAGATCGCCGAACAGCACATGATAGGTGTGAAGCAGAGACCCGGATGTCACAAGTATGGGCACTCCGCTTCGGCCTATGGCCTCATACGCCGTAACCACGTTCTCACATTGCCTGACAAGGTGGAAACCCGTGACCGCGAACCCGTGATCCAACAGAAACTCACGCTCATCGTCCTCAAGGCTGAGCCGCGAGGCGACAGCCTCAAACTCCGCTATGTCCTCTCGCCCGAGCGGAAGCGAGTAATGCCCGGCGGCAGCCGGCATTTCCATAGGCTCATATGAAAAATACTCCCCGAAATCAAATGGCTCTCCCATCGCCTGCCCTCCGGTATTCGCGTGTGCGGATCCCGCACCGCCCGCCCGGCGCGAATCACAGGCGGCAAGACCCACCGCAAAACATATGAATAGAAGCATCAGACGGATATGGTATCTACTGCGCATCACTCTCTCCCTCCTCCACGTGGCTCAATAAGAAGCTACCCCGATGAGCGGCCCGATACAAGGAGGTTCTGTGGTGACCCCACCACAAAAAAGTTCTTGCAAAGGAAGGAGTGTGTCCGCTATAGGTGGAATGGGCGCAGGATCATGAGATTCTTGCCCGGCGGCGAAATTGAAGCCTCTCTGCCCAGAGGTCAGCAGTTCTCTTTTTCGTTGCGCTCCGACGAAAGGAGGTATGCTGTGAGAAGATCTCTACCGATGATCGTATTGGCCTTATCCCTACTTGTGGCCGGTCAGGCCCTGGCAGCCGCTGATACTACGTACTTCGACGCGACCAACAGCATGATAGACCGCACCAATCCCGTGGGAACCCAGTGGCATGAGCTTTATCCCAACTTCTGCCAGGCGCCTTATACCATTACGGGGTGGGATGACAACGGGAACGGTTTCCTTGATTCCTGTGATGTGATCTGCATGGACAACCCGGACGGAGAACCCGAGTGTCACCACGTGATAGAGGTGACGGTCACCCTGGAACTCACACTCGTTGAACCACCGGGCACGGATCCCAATTATTGGGATGCCAGAGAAGACCCCGGTGATGAGCCTATCACCGATCCTGTTTGCACATGGTGGGTCGGTATCTATCCCGACTTCGGCGAGGAGTTCCATATCGTAGGGTGGGAGGATAACGGAAGCGGATTCCTGGACTTCTGTGACTTCGTCTATGACCAGTTCGGGAACGGCTGGCACGTTGAGGGTGTGCACACCGATATGGTGACCGAGCCCGAGGACGAATGCGCCAACGCCCAGTCCACCTGGAGTAAGATCAAGGAGCTCTTCAGGTAGCGGGACGTCGGGCGCAGAGACCCGACGCTACATTCATTGTCACAGGACCCGTAATTCGTCGCCACGGGAGTGACGACGCTACGGCTAAATGGGGCGGAGCGAAGCCGTTCACGGAGCAGTGAGTGTAGATCTAATTCGGTGACAGGTAGGTAGTTCTGCCAAAGGCGGCAGAATCACGAACCAGTCACCTTCAGGGGGCAGGTTCGGGAGGTCCAGCCTGCCAGGCCGCCCAGGACGACCGCTATATCTTTCCAGCCGGCACGTGCAAGTAGGCTCGCGGCCGTCATCGATCTCAATCCGCTCCCGCAGAATATGTATACGGTGCAATCCTTCGGTATCTCCCCCAACCGGCCGGGCAGTAGCGTGATGTGTATGTGATGCGCGTCGGGAATCCGTCCATCCGAGTCCAGCTCTTCCTCGCTCCTCACATCCAGGATCCACCGATCCATCTTGGCGTCAAGCTGGCGGCAGAGTTCCTGGACCGTGAGCATGGAGACCGCCCGGCTCTCCTTCCCCGCCATGTGCCAGGCGAGCATCCCGCCGGCGAGGTAACCCGCGACGTTATCGAACCCCAGACGCACGAGATCAGGCACAACTTCGGGCGGCCCTCCCGGTGTTATTAGGAAGACGGGTTTGGCATAGGAGAGAAACCACCCCGCATAGGAAGGTAACCCGCTTCTCCAGATGAAGAGCGAGCCAGGCACATGGGCTGCGCCGAAAGCGAGGTCGGACCTTACGTCAAGTGTTAGGCCTGATCCGGCCCTCTCAGCGAAATCTCCCGCCTGAACCGGGTCGGGCACCGGAAGCGAGCCGAGAACCGGCGGGCCTTCGAGGTTGAGTTTTTCCATCATCCTGAAGTACGGTGGCCGCTCCAGCTCGCGTGCGACGTCGCGTATGAAGTCCTCGCGATTCCTATGTTGAATTTTGGGATTAAGGCGCCGCTCAATGCCGATTGTAGTCCATGGCCGATCTTGAATTACCGAGCCGCAAACCGAACCCGCCCCGTGCGCCGGGCAGACGATCACATCATCGCCCAGTGGAATAATCCTTTCGAAAAGACTCTCATGAAGCAGCCCCGCCATCTCCTCCATCCGGTCGAGCCCGGGAAGATCCACCCGTCCCACATCCCCGGCAAAGAGCGTGTCGCCTGAAAAGAGAATCCACGGGTCTCCCTGCGGGGTCTTTAGGAGATAGGACATGCTTCCCGGTGTATGTCCGGGTGTATGGATGGCCTGAAGCGAAAGCCGCCCGAACTTCCAGACCTGGCCGTCCCGGGCAAGCCTGCCGTAGCCATACTCCAGTTCCGGCTCAGTGTGCCAGATCTCGGCTCCGGTCCTCGAAGCAAGTTCCACCGAACCTACCACATAGTCCTCATTCCGGTGGGTCTCGAGGATGAGAGCTATCCGGGCTCCCGCACGCTTTGCCTTATCTACGTATATGCCGCAGTCCCGCCGCGGGTCGATCACAACCGCCTCAGTCCCTTCGCCAATGATATACGAGTAGTGGGCGAGTCCTTCGGATTCTATCCGCTCGAAGAGCATTCCGACCTCCTTCGATGCGCCCGGCCCGCGTTGCCCGGGGATTACAATGCGCTGAGCACGGAGCCCCAACCAACGTCGGGGGTGGAACCCCGACGCTACATTGTCGTTGCCATGCCTGTCGCAATCCGTCGGGGATGGAACCCCGACGCTACATTGTCGTTGCCATGCCTGTCGCAATCCGTCGGGGGTGGAACCCCGACGCTACATTTTCGTTGCCACGCCTGTCGCAATCCGTCGGGGATGGAACCCCGACGCTACATTTTCGTTGCCACGCCCGTCGCGATCCGTCGGGGGTGGAACCCCGACGCTACATTGTCGTTGCCATGCCTGTCGCAATCCGTCGGGGGTGGAACCCCGACGCTACAGGGCCGGGCGACACTACTTTCTCGGTACGATCTCAATGCAGGCCTCAGGGCATACGTCCTGGCAGAGACCGCAACCGAAGCACTTATCCGAGGAGACCACAAGTCTGTCTCGGCGCAGTCTCCTTGCTCCGAAATAACAGACCTCCACACAGAGTCCGCAGTGGGTGCAATCGTCCATGTCGGTCTGCTCGACCATGTCGCCCTTGTCGCAACCATAGCCTCCCGGGTCTATGAAATAGCCACAGCAATCATCGCAGCAAAAGCAGATGCCGTCGGTCTTATCGGGATCGGCGTCATTCCTGAAAGGCCTGGTGACAAGGTGCTTTTCCCGGGCCTCATCAAGGATGGCTTCCACATCCCGAAGATTGACCTCCTTGAGCCCTGTGGCGCTTGCCAGCGTCACCTCCCGGAACTGAAGACATACATCAATTCGTGATCGCCTGCAGCCTCCTTGAACCTCGCGGCAGCCGCAATCGGAGACCCAGTAACGCTCGTGGGCCTTGATCAGGCTCCTGGCCTTATCTCTTGTACATACATAATGCAGCGGGACGCCGCCATCATCCATAGGAATCACCCCGTTCTATGTAAGATCTCTCAGCGTATTCGCTTAAATCGACTAAAACAGCCACAATCCGTCATACCAAGTGCCCGACCGCGCGGTACGCAGACACAAAGCAAAAAACACCTCACATTAGTAAGTCTACAGGAGAACCGTTTGCCAAGCAAGGAATCAAAAGGAAGCCGATAAGTTTGTTTTGACTAAAGGTGGGGGGTGTGATAGAATTTTTTTATCAGCGGGGAGGTATAAGACGACTTCCTACCTCTTCGCTGCACACAGGGCACAGGCACATGAGGAGTGGCGAGCCCTACCCGCCCGCCTAGTTAGATCAGGAGGTGTCATGAGATGAAGTACAGGCTATGGGTTATTACGTTATGTCTTTCATTTGTGCTTTCCCTGATTTCAGTCGATGACGCCGCCGCTCGAAACCCGATCCGGAACGACTTCTTCGGGCTCTACCCGATCGCGGAGGGGACCCAGCTGGACGACCTTCCAAGCAACAGCGGCCACTGCGGTGTCTGCCATTTCGACTTCAACGGCGGTGGACCGAGGACCCCTTACGGTTTGGGCGTCGAAGTCGGTATCGGCAATGGTCTCTCCAACGAACAGTCCATACTGGCAATCGAGGGTGATGACTCCGATGGAGACGGCTTCACCAACCTCACCGAGATCACCAACATCGCCGGCTGGAGCAACACGCCTACGTTTCCCGGTCTGGCGCAGGGCAACATAGGAAATGTCCTGAACATTCCCCTGGTCGAGATTGAACCGTATCTAACGCCGACCGGCGGCACCGATACCACACCACCTACCGTGACGGTGAACTCCCCCAATGGCGGGGAGAGCATAGATCCCAACACCTACTTCGCGATAACCTACACAGCCACTGACAATATCGGCATCTCGCATCTCAACATCTTCCTCTCGGACGACGGCGGCGCCACCTTTAAACCCGTTGCCATCAATGTAACACCGGGCACCGGCTTCTCCTGGTTTGTTCCCCACCGTCCGGGTGCCAGCAACCGAATAGCGGTGGAGGCTGTGGACATGTCGGGCAATGCGACCACCGATCTCAGCGATGCCGACTTCACGATAAACGGGGTCACCACCGGCATAGCCCCCACGACCTTGCGTGACATGGACATGTCTGGGACGCAACCCTTTGAGGGTGCCATCCTCAGCGATCCGGACGCCGTTTGCGCCACATGTCACGGCAATTACAATCCGGATGTTGAGCCCTGGTTCGCCTGGCGCGGCAGCATGATGGCCCAGGCGGCCCGCGATCCCTTCTTCTTCGCCTGCATGGCCGTGGCCGAGCAGGACGCACCCTCTGTGGGCGACATCTGTATCAGGTGCCACTCTCCGGGCGGCTGGCAGGAAGGCCGCTCAGTGGATACGAGCGGTGATCTCTTGAACGCCAAGGACCGCCACAGCGTGCACTGCGATTTCTGCCACAGGGCGGTGGACTTCAACTACGTTGTAGGTGTCAGCCCGATTCAGGACGTGAATGTGCTTGCCGACATAGACCCGCTGCCGCTTCAGTATGCCAACGGGCAGTTTATAACCGACCCGTCGCCACTCATGCGAGGCCCGTATGCGGATGCTACAGCAAATCACAATTTCGCGGAGTCACCCTTCCACAGAGAGTCCGATATGTGCGGTACCTGCCATGATGTAAGCAGCCCGGTTTTCATTCAGACGGGTCCTTACGACTACGCGCCCAACACGTTCGATCTGGAGCACCCTGACATGGACTTAAGAAACATGTTCCCGATCGAACGGACCTATAGCGAGTGGACGGTAAGCGAATATGCCGAGACCGGCGTCTATGCGCCGCAGTTTGCGGGGGACAAACCCGACGGGATCGTGTCCACATGTCAGGATTGCCATATGCGTGACGTTACGGGTAAGGGTGCTGCGACGGACGCACCGACCCGGGACGATCTGCCGCTTCATGACATGATGGGCGGCAACACTTTCGTGCCCGACATAATCGCCACTTTCTACCCGGACGAGGTCGACGAGGCTCAACTCCAGGCCGCCAAGGCGAGGGCAGACGCTATGCTCAAGAAGGCGGCGACCCTGGAGATATTCCCCGAGGACTTCGGTATCACTGTAAGGGTCACCAATGAAACCGGCCACAAGCTGCCCTCCGGCTATCCCGAGGGCCGGCGAATATGGCTAAACGTCAAGGCCTATGACTCGACCGCAACGCTGGTTTACGAATCGGCCCATTATGATTTCGGCACGGCCGATCTCGCCCATGATGAGGGCGCCAAGATCTACGAGATCCATCCCGGTCTGAGTCCGGGTCTTGCCGATGCTCTGGGGCTTACCCCGGGTAAGTCCTTCCATTTCGTGTTGAACGACACAATCTACTCGGACAATAGGATTCCGCCCCGGGGGGCCACCGCTGCCGAACTGCTGGGCGTGCAGTCGCCGACGGTCGACTATTCCTACGCCGACGGCCAGTACTGGGATGACACGGAGTACTATCTGCCAAGCACCGCGAAGAGTGTGGACGTGACGCTCTACTACCAGACCACCAGCAAGGAATATGTTGAGTTCCTGCGCGACGAGAACCATACCAACCAGGCCGGCCAGAATCTCTACGACACCTGGTTTGCCCAGGGCAAGTCCGCGCCGGTTTTGATGGCTCAAGCGTCGGCCGAGATCGATGTCACCGCGGGCGTTGGAGACAGGGACGCTCCGTCGCCATTCACCTATAGCATGGGACAGAACCGGCCTAACCCGTTTGGGGTCTCCACTACGATCTCTTACTCTCTTGCTAAAGAGGAGCGGGTAAACATAGCTGTTTACGATCTTAACGGCCGGCATGTCTGCACGCTTGTGGACGCTGAACAGCAACCCAACCGTTACCAGACCACCTGGGACGGGGCGAACGATAGAGGCGAGGATGTGCCTCCAGGTGTTTACTTCATTCGTTACGCGGCCGGGAACCACATGTTTTCGAGAAAGGCCATACTTCTTAAGTAGGGATCAGCCCTTGTTCCTTACAGGGGGCCGCCTTCGGGCGGCCCCCTCTTGCGTTTGGCTGCCTCGGCCCACGGACTCCATCCGCCGGTCCCTTGCTGACCCCAGAGCTCCGGCAGGTGCCGTTGACCTTGCTGTGTTTCTGTGGTAAAATGCGCCATAGAGCATGGGGGCGGGTTGTCACAGAAAAAGGGCGGCGAGAAGACCGCGGTGTTCATTGGCTTAAGAGGGTTCCGGAGATCCTCTCATCCTGGACAGAGAACCGTCGCTAAATGGAGGGAATTGATATGATTGGACAATGGGGCTTCAGACAGTTGCTTGGGCTACTAATTTTTCTGGTACTGGCTACCGCGCTCCTGCTTTCGTGCTCCGACACCAGACACACCGACCCAGATCTTGATTATGCGGTCGACCGAAAATCAACAGATGACCCCTCGGAGTTTATGTGCGCCGACAGGGGAACGCCGGACGCCCTTATAGATTACGTTGAGCATGCATACAGCAGCGAGTACGCACTTCTTTACCGCGACGCGCTCCACACGTTGTTCCTCTTTGAGTTCACCGATGACGTTGCGGACAGCCTCGGGCTGCCGCCTGACCAGCCATGGTGGGGAAAGACAGATGAACTCGCCTCAGCCATTAACATGTTCAATGGAGCTGAGGTGACCAGGGTGAAGCTCTCTTTAGCAAGAATGGGAGAATGGACTCCCTGTGTAGACCCCCGGCCCGGGTCATCCCCCGATACTTTGTATGGGCAGTTCGCCCGGTTCATGCCCGATATAAGCGTTACGATTGAAAGGCCGGGAGAGGAACCCATTATACTGATGGTTGATAACAGCTACATTGATATCATAGTGGTCCCGGACCCCCGGTTCAGGGGATTGTGGACGGTGGCCAGGATGCAGGAGATCTACAAGACACCGGCCGCCCTCCCTATTCGAGGTTCCCGCGGAGTGATGACCGCATCGACTTCATGGGGTGAGATAAAAGCGCTTTTCCGGTAATCGCTCTACATCCGGTTTGGCCGGAGGCGTGACGTTCCGCCTCCGGCCGTTTTCGCAGGAGGGATTTTTATTGAACAGTGTGATAATCGATCCTGAGCCTCAGTGAATCCATACGGCCCCCGTGGGCTCCGCCGGCCAGAATTCTCGAATCAAAGTCCTCAGCTTTAGCGAGGATGGTTTCCGCCTCCGCCCACCGATCAGCCTCGACCAAGGATTCCGTATATCTCAGCATTGCAGCGGTTATGTTGCCGGCTACCTCGTCGGTACAGCCCCTCCTCACCGGGCTCCGGTCGACCGGGCTTGTGAAAGAGCCCTCGAATGCCGTAAGATCCAGACCCTCTACACTCCGGGCCAGCCGCGATATATCGTTCTTCATCACCACCGGCTCCGTTTGTATCTCGAGGTAGGGTCCGCAAAGCACTGATCGTTCGCTCGCCCAGGGGCCAAGATGGCATTTGTCTACAGTGACGGCAGCACAGAGCGGTCTGCCTAATCGTCCAGATTCATGCATCTCCAACCAACCGCTTATGATCTGGCGGCTCACGGTGACCAGGTTGCCGTCTTCATCCTTATAGGCGCACTTAAGTTCCAGATCGCTTCGTTCGCACGGAAGAGGGATGCCGTGCCTCTCTGCCTCGAGCCCGACATACCAAGGCAGGTTAAGCAGGCTCACATTCAGCACGGCCACGTCCGGCCGAAGCCCCTCTTTTTCCTGGAGGGCAACCGACGGGTACGTATCCATATCACCGTTTGTCAGAAGTATCGCGTTCTCCGGCAGGTGTTCAAGCTGCCACCTGTTATAGGCAAGAATAGGTTTTGAAAGAAAACCTGAGTCTATCATCTGTACCGCCGCCCGTTTCTCCATCTCACGCTCCCCCCTCTTCATGGCCGCGACCCAGAGCGAGGACCAGGCACTGCCTTCCGCGGGGTCGTACTTCACCGCCTCCCTGAGATGGTACCAGGCACTGTCCGCATCGGCGCGGGCCCAACCGCTGAAGCGCGGCGCGAATAGATCCCCCAGTACCGAATGGGCGAAGGCATGGTGCATATCAAGGGCCAGGGCGGCATAGCCTGCGTCAGCTGCGGCATCGAACTTACCCAGCCGCCTGCGGCATTCGGCCAGCCAGGCATGGGCATCGGGGTTATCCCTGCACATCCTGGCCGCGGTTTCAAGCGTGGGAAGCGCAAGATCTAGCCTGTTCTCAAGAAAAAGCTCTATGCCACGCTCGAGAGTTGCCTCTTTGAACCTCCCGCACCCGGCGACGGTAAGCAGAAGAATTCCACATACCGCAATCATCCTTGTGAGCTTCATCTGATCTTCTCCTCGGTCATGCTTGTCAAAGCCAGGTCCCAATCCAACTGACGGTTTGAAGCCAAAGGATGTTTCACGGCGAGATCAAACAGGTCGCCAAAGGAATGAAACAGACCTGACCTTCTATGGTTCCCAGAAAAAGGGGACACAATACTCTTATCGCTAAAACCGGCCATATCGCGCTTTACTCGCGCGGTGGATCTGACTAATCCGGCACAGATTCCTTAGGGGTTCCAGCTTACTCCGGCCTCTCTTTATGGGTCTTGCCTTCAACCGTGGAGATCAAGTTAGCGGAGCCTGCACTTCTATCCGTCGAGCCGCCGATGCTGCTTGCGGTGCAGCGGAAACTGTGCGGAATTATGGAGGAGGTGGTAGCGGCCAGGTGAGTGGATCGGCCCCATAAATCTCCCTGATGGACTCCGGCCAGTCGGGTGGCTCGCCTTTCGGCCTGCCACTCCCAGGGTGGAGGATGATGTGGCTTACCACCGGCGGGCTCACTCCCTCGAAAGAAACGGCAAAAGTCTAAGCCCCGGCCCGGGGAGCCGATCGTAAAGCCATCCAGGGAGTATGCACTATCGATATGCCCGCACAGCAAAAGGCAGCTTAACGGTCAGCCACAGCAAAAGGCGGTCCACTATTCCCCTTCGAAGCGCCCCTTGATACTGCTCCAGGTGGTACCGTCCTTACGCTCAATGACCCCGGCATTTGGTACATCGATAACAAAAAGATCGTAATTGCCGGTCCGGTTCGAGAAGAACGCGATCTTTGTCCCATCCGGCGACCACGAAGGTCCCCATTCGCCGCTGATATCATCGGTCAGCTGCGTGGGTGTTCCACCAGAGGCGGGGACAATCCAGATATCCGAGGGCCAGCTCTCGGTCCTCTTCCTGTAGGCTATATACTCCCCGCTGGGAGACCAGCATGGATTGTCTTCGATGGCTGGATCGTCCGTAATCTGGGTGGCAGCCCCGCCTGTGGCCGGCATGGTCCAAATGTCCCAGTTGCCGTCATAATCGGCCATGAACGCGATGGTGCTCCCGTCGGGTGACCATGAGGCGTCGTTTTCGTAACCATCGTCAAATGTCAGCTGAACAGCAGGCTCACCCGTGACCGGTATAATCCAGAGGTTGCTAGGGTGCAACGGTGAATCTCCCGGGCTGGAAAGCAACCCGGTCCCGCTCGGCCTGTCCGAGGAAAAGATTATCTGCGTCCCGTCGGGCGACCAATCCGGTCTTTCATCGTATTGAGGGTAGGTCGTGATCTGAGTGGGGGTCCCACCCGTCGCGGGGATCACAAAGATGTCCGGGACAGGATAGCCCAGGATTTTCCCACCGTAAGTACGATCGGTCTCGAAGGTTATATCGTTGCCCGCAGGGCACCACTTGGCCCTGGCGTCATAAGATGTGTCCACGGTGACCTGCGTAGCGATCCCGCCTGTCGACGGCATCACCCAGATATCCCAGTTGCCGGACCGATCCGACTGGAAGACCAGCTGAGTACCATCAGGGGAATAGTCCGGATACTTCTCTCCCGAAGTCTCAAAGGTAATCTGTACGGCATCGTCAGCTGAGACAACTCCCTGGAAGGCCACTGCCGCAACCATAGCAAGTAACGCCCATGCAATCCGTCGGCTGAGTTTTGGCATGCTAAACCTCCATTTTGTTGTGCTACGATAGCGGTATGCCCGCCACCACTTCAGTATCTACGTTTTGTCTGCTAATTAGAGACTATAGCACAATTATCGGCCTGAATCAAGGCGGACCCCAGCTGCAAATGGCTTTGGGCCCACATAACACTCAACAAAGTGGCTAATCATGTCAGGGGATCCGGATATGTGACTTTGAGCTTGATCTTGTGGAAGTCACTGCCGATCTTTAGAAGGATGAGATCGATGGGGGGACTCGTATGAAAATACTCGGGATCTCGGCTTTCTATCACGACAGCGCAGCCTGTCTCATCGACGACGGCAAGATAGTAGCAGCGGCCCAGGAGGAGCGGTTCACCCGCAAGAAACACGACTTTTCCTTCCCCGCTCATGCGATAGCATATTGCCTCGAGGAGGCCGGCATCGAAGCCTGTGATCTGGATTATGTGGCTTTCTACGACAAACCCTTTCTCAAGTTCGAACGCATACTGGAAACCTACCTCACCTATGCCCCCGCCGGCATAGGCTCCTTCATCAAGGCGATTCCGCTCTGGATAAAGCAGAAGCTCTGGATGAAGGACCTGATACACCAAGAAATAGACTATGAGGGCAAGATCCTGTTCCCCGAACATCACGAATCGCATGCGGCCTCCGCGTTTTTCCCTTCTCCATTCCAGGAAGCCGCCTTCTTGACAATAGACGGCGTAGGTGAATGGGCGACGGCCAGCTTCGGGGTGGGTAGCGACAACAAGATCGAAATCAAGGCCGAGATAAATTTCCCTCACTCACTCGGACTGCTCTATTCCGCTTTTACATACTACACGGGATTTAAGGTCAATTCAGGTGAATACAAGCTTATGGGTCTTGCCCCCTACGGCGAGCCCAAGTACAAAGACCTGATACTTTCAGAACTTATTGATCTGAAGGATGACGGCTCATTCAGACTTAATATGAAATACTTCAATTATTGCGCCGGCCTGACCATGACCAACGGTAAGTTTCATCAGCTCTTCGGCGGCCCGCCGAGAAAGCCGGAATCACGCCTGGAGCAGCGCCACATGGATCTTGCGCGCTCCATCCAGGATGTCACCGAAGAGGTGGTTCTGCGAATGGCCCGCCATATCCATCGTGAGACCGGACAGAAAAACCTCTGTCTTGCAGGGGGAGTGGCCCTCAATTGTGTTGCGAACGGCCGGATTCTGCGTGAAGGACCTTTCGACCAGATCTGGATCCAGCCGGCCGCGGGGGATGCGGGTGGAGCCCTGGGGGCAGCCCTTCTGGTTTGGTACCAGTACCTGGGCAATGAGAGGACCGCCGGCACGGGAAAGGACTTCCAGGCAGGCTCGTACCTGGGGCCGGAATTCGGAAACGGAAAGATCCTGGAGTACCTTGAGGGCTTAGGGATTGAATATACCGAATTGAGCGATGAAGAGATACCTGAGAGAGTTGCGGATCTAATAGCGGATCAGAAGGTTGTGGGGTGGTTCCAGGGCAGAATGGAATTCGGTCCTCGCGCCTTAGGAAGTCGGTCTATCCTTGGAGACGCACGATCACCCAAGATGCAGGAAACCATTAACCTGAAGATCAAATTCCGTGAGAGCTTCCGCCCATTCGCGCCTACGGTTCTGGAGGAAAGGATCTCCGATTACTTTGAGATAGACCGGCCGAGCCCATATATGCTTCTTGTGGCGCAGGTGAAGAAAGAAATATGCCGAGATCTTACGGATCAGGAGGCTTGCCGCACAGGCCTGGCCAAGCTTCAGATAGAGCGTTCCAAGATTCCCGCGGTCACGCATGTGGATTATTCTGCCCGCATACAATCCGTCAGTGTTGAGGACAATCCGATGTATCACAGGATGATAAAGACGTTCGAGCAGAAGCACGGCTGCCCCGTCATAATAAACACCTCATTCAACGTTAGGGGCGAGCCCATTGTCTGCACGCCCGAGGACGCCTACCTCTGCTTCATGAGGACCAACATGGATTATCTTATCCTCGGCAACTATCTGCTGGAAAAGAAGGATCAAAAACCCCTGGAGAAGGACATCGATTGGCTAAAGGAGTTCGAGCTCGACTGAGAGAGGCCATGGGCAAATCAAATGACAGGATGATTGAGAGGAAATCCCTCCGTGAATTCGGCCTGACGATTGGAATCGCATTTGGGATCCTGGCCGGCCTGCTTTACTGGCGCGAGAAGGGCCACTACGTCTATTTCGTGCCCGTCTCTGCCGTCCTGATCATGCTCGGCCTCATCGTACCGGTGGCCCTCAGGCCCATAAGAAAAGGCTGGATGACCGCAGCCGCAGGGATAGGCTGGGTAATGACGCGGGTGATCCTCACGATACTTTTCTTCGGTGTTTTCACCCCGCTTGGTCTCATTGCCAGGCTTGCCGGGAAGAGATTCCTCGAGGTGGACGTGAACGGATCTGCCCGATCCTATTGGATATATAGAAAGTCCGCAGAGCCAAAGCCAGACCACCTGGAGAAGCAGTTCTGAAAGGTTATGGAGGTCACTGGGTATGGGGAGAATCGGAATCGCCAGAGAATTCTTCGAATTCCTCAAACACCGGAAGAAATGGTGGCTCGCGCCGATAATCGTATTCCTGTTTCTGCTCGGTGCACTCATAGTGCTGACTGAGGGTTCGGCCCTGGCCCCCTTCATCTACGCGCTTTTCTAGAATCAGGTAGTGGCGAATTCCCTGCGTAGGCCTCGGGCGGGGAAGCAGCCGGCCGGGACACCGCATGCTACAAAATGGAACACCGGCAAAGTACGTCCCCCTAAGTGGCGCCTTCGTCAGAATCCAGACCTTTGATAAAACCGCCCAGCACTCCTGCCGCAACGCCGTTGGCCTTGCCATTATAGTGACTGTCGTTGGGAGCCACCCACAGCGAGGAGGCATCGTGCTTGGAGAGCTCGCTTAGAGGATCGACGAAATATATCTCATTGTCGGCACAGAACGCGGCAACCGCTTCATGAAGGGCTCCATACGGGTACTGGCTCCAATGGACCAGCGGGACGACCATGAATACAATCGTTCGAGCACCGTTCTGCGCAGCCGTGTCGCGGATTTCCAGGAAGGCGCCCTTGATCCGGTCGGAACTCGGGCTATTGAATACGGCCTCAGGGTCAACCGACAGAGCACTCTTTGGGGGCGGAACATACTTGATAAGTCTGGTCTTGTAGACCCTGAAGAACCAGGAGAAAAGGGCGCTGTTCTTCCTGAGCCACTCCCGCATCAAAACCGCTTTGTTCTTCTTGAGCTCCGCGCGACTAATAAGGTCCCCGGGATGAAGCCCGACAATCACCCACCCTGGTGAATAATTCGGGATTATCTTATTGAGAAGCTCGGCTTCATCGACAGTATCATAGCCCGGCACACCCGCGTTTATTACCTCGTAGTGCTCCGGCCGGGCCTTGTTAAGATGTTGCTCGAGAAGATTGGGATAGGACTCCTCGAGCGGCACGCCGTATCCGAATGTGAACGAATCACCCAGCACCAAAATCTGGGCCTTGTCCTCGCTCTTATGGGGTGGCCGGTAATCCCTAAGGCCGAGTGAGTTTGTCACCACCCGAGCGCCGGCGAACTCGCGATCCATGTTCGGGATCAAAGCGTATTCTATCTCACCCTCT
>Ga0180433_10005072_pt1 | contig 18067 bp, 14 predicted proteins | sample SS_ome_8_FD_132980 | JGI IMG/M metagenome (GOLD analysis project Ga0180433, IMG submission 132980) | Hypersaline lake sediment archaeal communities from the Salton Sea, California, USA - SS_1_D_1 metaG | ecosystem: Environmental > Aquatic > Non-marine Saline and Alkaline > Hypersaline >... | reverse complement strand
ATCTAAAATAAGATCCTCTAATTTTTTCGTGTCATCATTTTCAGCAAGTGGGCAATCATTTGGTAGTCTTAAACATTGGTCACATCCATTACACGGAGTAATATTATAATCAGCGATCTGTATTTTTTCCATCGTAATATCTTTTATTATTGATTTTACTCCTTCAATTGCTTGATCAAGCAAATAATTGCACGATCGGTTTTTTCGAGGTGATCCGTTAATCAATACTACCTTTTTCATAATCTTTAACCATTTTATTGTGAACAGATTATTAATTGTGTAATATTAAGTTTATATTTGAAATTAAGTTTTTGTGACATTAAGGGTATAAGTATAATAGTGGGAAATTAACAAATCATGAGTTTACAAGAGCGTTTTGAAAAGTTTAAAAATAAAAAACACCTTATCTCAGAACTCAACTTATATAAAACTTTAATTTTAAAAAAGCGTGATCAAAAAGATTATTCTTCTGCTCTTGAAAAACTAAAATCAGCACTGATATTGATCAACGAAAATCAAGAGAAATTTGATTTAGTTCAAGAACGCCATGAACTAGAAAGCCTAATTTTTGAAATAAAATCGGAAATTATGGATAATCGTAGGAAATTTCTTCGAAGATTTCACGGTTTATTAAATGAACGCTTAACAAAGGAGAATCTTGAAGGTTTTTGTAAACTATTAACTATGTTGAAGGTTCAAATTGATAATAATTTGGAACAATTGAATTTACATGATATACGTTCTGAAATTAATACATATTTTAAATATATAAAGAAGTTATATGCAGTTCTTAGCTCCTATCAAATTTTAACTTATAATACTGCTTCAAACCAAATATTGCGGCTTGCCAGTGAGCTTAAGCATTTTAACTATCCAAATCTAAGAAGATTTACTTATTCACTCTACAACGAATTACTACATTTAAAACTAAATGAAGTTTCTAAACGCTATGAACGAATAAAGCTTCATAAACTCTCTCAGATTTTAACGATTGATCCCAAAAATTTAACAGAACTCATTGATAAATTGATAAAAAAAGACACATCACCCATAAAATATTATATCCCAAAAACTCAAGAAATTGTATTCAATTAAAACTTTTCAATATCTAAACTTCTTTATAATGCCCGATAGAACTCGGGACGCAGTGCATCAGTATTACTCAAACCATAGTTGATAGTTGCAATAATTTTTTCTTTATCTCTTTCAAGAACTCCCTTTAAAGGAAGATAATTACTAGCATGATTAGAACGAAAAATGCAGTTAGCATTTTTATTAGAAAAATCAATATGCTCCATAAAAGTTTTAAGCTCTTTTAAGATTTCCACTGACCCCATCTCATTAAATTCACTTTGCTCCTTCCTTTTATAAAATTCAGTGCCAGGGGGAACCATAAGGGTTAAAAAAGCTATATACCAAACCCTATCATCACTTGGGCATATTTTATTCACTAAATCTGCAGATTCGATGGCATGGGTTCTTGATATTTTGGGATTATTAGCTCCTCCTAACCCATTTATAAATGTTGCAGAAAGCGTGATATTTGCCTTCATTAACTTCTTTGATGCTTGGATATAATCTTCTTTTGTGGCATGCTTATTAATTGATTGAAGCAAGTTGTCATCTCCACTCTCAAAGCCCACATAAGCTATTTTTAATCCCGCATCATTTAGTGCCTTAAGCTGATCGTCAGATTTTTTAAGGATATCTTTAGCGTGAGCATACACGCCTACTCTTTCAAGTCTAGGGAACAATTGAAAAGCAAATTCAGTTACTTCTAATAATTTTTTGAAAGGAGTGACCATAGCATTTCCATCCAAAAAAAAGAGTTTTTTAACCCTACTACCATAGACATTCCTCGCAATCTCTAAATCTTTCTTAACATCTGATACTGCTCGTACCTTAAAATCCTTATTGAGATTAGATACACAAAAGTCACATTTATAAGTACATCCTTCCGTTAGCTGGATCAATAATGATGAGTGTTCCGAAGGAGGTCGAAATACAGGATAACAATAATAAATATTTTCAGATTTGTCCATCTTAAAATTTAATAAGTAAAATAACTAATTTTTATTTCTCTTCCTCTTTTTCATCCTTAGGCCTTTTAGGACATGAAGTGATATGCCTTCCTAGTCTAGTGTACTCTTTTCCACAATAAGGACACTTCTCCTTTTTTGTAGCTGCTGATTTGGATTTACTTGTTGATGATTTTCGTTTCTTTTTTTTTGATCTACTAGGGATAATATCTTCAATACTAGCGTCATCTGGTGCAAATTCACAAGTTTCTAAATGGCTTGCCAAGTTTTCATGGACTTCACCACAAAAAGGACATTCAATCTCACCAAATTCTTCCTTACTACCTATTTCTCCTTTTCCTGCTTTTCGTTTCTCGAATTTAAGGGGAACCTCATCATCTTCCTCTTCAAACTCATCTATTGTAAGGTCAATTTCCTCTTCAATTTGCATTTCCTCTAATTCAAAATCTTCTAATTCTATTTCTTTTTCTTTTATTTTTTTCTCTGCTTTTTGTTTACTCTCTTCATATACTTCAGCAATCTTCTTATTTGATTTTACTGGGTCATATATTTCGCAAACTTGACATACGTATGCTTTTCTACCAAGAACTAAGTCTCTTTCCTTACAATAACAAAGAGGTTGTAAATTATTACTAATATCCCCTATCGGTTCGAGATATTTACAAGCGATTTTTCTTGAATATTTAATTTTCTGCTTTCTACGTGGAATTATTCATCACCAAAAGAAGTAATTAGTATAATTATTCTTAAAATATAATTTTTTTGATTAAAATAGTTGAAGATAAAAGAAACTATAACACAAATACTACTTAAAAATTATAATTGATTGATTGGAGGTCTTGCAAGATTTTCTTTCGGATACTAGGATTTAATTTATCAATTAATTCTTCAATAAGATCTTTTAATTCAAGAATTTTCTCCTGCAATGATTCTGGCATGCTCCAAAATGATTTTCGCAGTGGGTGACTATGAATAATTGCTTTATTATAATTTTCTATTGCCTCTCTATAAAAAAGACAAGCACTATCGAAATTGTCTAATCGGGTTTGGTAAATAGTTCCTATTTTATTAAATCCCATCCCTGCTCCCGCAAAATCTCGCTCTTTCTCAAATAACATGGCAGAATCTCGAATTTTGTTTAGCGCTGTCTTTAAAAGGCTATTATCCCCCTCTTTTAATAATAAATACCCTTCCATATAATTAGCTACGCTTTTATAAAAACGATTATCATATTTATTAGCCAATTTGGATAGATCTTCTGTAAATTCTTGGGCCAAGACAAAGTGATCATTGGTGATGCATAATTTTATTAAAGTTCGTAATAGGTCCATACAACGCTCAAATTCATTTAGCTTTTTATATATTTCTATTCCTCTTCTATACTTCTCGATGGCAATATAATAATCCTTAGCTTTAAAGGCTAAATTTCCCTCATATATTAATTTTTCCGCACTTTCTCTTTTATTATTTATTTTAGTCTCTTTTTTTTTATCGGGTACTTCATAAAACAATTTATCCAAATTAAAACTTACATCTTCTTCCATTGGGATATCTACCAGGACATTCTCCCCTGACTTATAATCAACTTCTGAAAAATTGAGGTTGGATTCATCATTTTTTTCAATATCTTCAACCTCTTTATATGCGGATTGCAATGGTCTTCCCGCAGAAGAAAGTGATGCGAGTTCGGCCAATACGTTGGCAAAAAAGAATTTGTTTAGTCCTTGGACTATATAATCAACTTTATGATAATTTGTTTCATATTCTGGTGCATTAGGATCCATATTTACATCTGTAAGTTTATAAATCTCAAATCCAGTATCATGCTTAGTTAAAATGTTATTTCCAATTTTTTCTTCTTTCTTTTTGCCTAATAGCGTATGGTCAAACACTAAACCAACAGCATCTTCATTTTTAGCTTGAAACCCTAGCTGATTAATCAAGTCGGTATATGAGAAAAAGAGAGAGAGTCCTGGATGAGAATGAAACCATCCAACTATAAAATGACCTTTCCCTTCTTCATCTAATCGTTGCTGTATCTCATCAATAAAGATATAATGTCTTTGATCCAGTTGAACGTCTGTATCGTGACCAAAAGTTAGAGCATATGCATTTTCAACATACACAAAATCATCGTCCACATATCCTGTCAGAATACCGTATATTTCCTTCCAATCAGCATTTGGAATTTCCTTATTAGCATATCTGCTTGCATAAAGAATTATGGTTTTATATGCTTCGGCTTGAATAATGACCGGTTTACTCTCTTTTGCTACTGAAGGCTGACTTTCTTGAGGTTCTCTCTCCTCGTTTGCCTGGTTATTTGATTCAATTGATTTTCTTTTTTCCAATTCTTCCGGCATAATAAATAATTTAGATATGTAGTGTTATGCTTATTAATGAGCCTTTTAGAATAATATAAAAGTCGCATTAAATAAAATTATGGTTTGTGCTAATATAACATTTTTACTTGGTATGTTTTTCTCGAGCTAATTTCAGAATCTTTTTTGCAAAGTCCGAATCAGGATTCAATTTAAGTGCAGTATTTAATGCATGAATAGCTCTTACATATTGTTTTTTATTATAATAAGCGGATCCTAAATTAGTCCAAGCGATTTCGTCGTTTGAATCAAGATCTATTGCTTTTTTACTGATTTCTATCGCCTTATCATAATTTTCCATATCAACATATACAGAACTTAATTCGGTCCACGCTATTGATAATTTAGGGTTTAGTTCAATTGCTTTCTCTAACGAATCTATAGCCTTCTGATATTTTTCTGCTTCATAATAGATGTAACCAAGATTTTGCCAATAGATTGCGTCGTCTGAATTTAGATCTAGTCCTTTTTTATATGCCTCTATCGCTTCTACGAGATTATTATCTTGAAAGTATGCATACCCCAACTTAAACCAAAGTTCAGCATTTTTTTTATCTTTTTTAAGCAAATCACGTAATGAATTAATAGTTTTTTCCATCATCAATCCCAATATAATGTGATTAATTTATAAACAAAATTCTTATATTATTCCCCTTTTTTTGAACTCTCTAATTTGCTCATCAGAGTAGTTGAGATCTTTTAAAATTTGTTTTGTATGTTGTCCAACTTTTGGAGCTAGTTTCCTTATGGATAGGGGTGTCTGTGAATACTTGATGGGAGAGGCGATATTTGGGATTTGACCAAACTTAGGATGTTTTAATGATTCCACCATTTTTCGTGCGATAATTTGCGGGTCTTTGCAAGCCTCATTAAAACTTTTAATGGGCATAACACATGCATCTAAACCCTTAAATACCTCACTCCATTGAGATTGTGTTTTTTTCGAAAATTCAATTTCGAGTTGACGGAAGACATATTCTCTCTCTTCACCTTTGACCGTTTGTTTATTCTTTAAATCATCACGTTTCAATCCTTCGCATAGCGCATGCCAAAATTTTAATTCAATAGCTCCAACAGAAACATATTTATCATCTTTGGTTTTATAAATAGAATAATAAGGTACCGATCCATGGAGAATATTTTCATTTTGGATTCCATCATTTAAGTCTTTAGAGAAATTAATCGCCGCAGCCATAGGCATAAAAGAAAAAACGCTATCTAACATTGAGATATCAACATATTGTCCCTTCTTTTGTGGATGGTTATTTCGTCCTATGATGGCACCCAAAATCCCAATAGTTGCTACTAAACCCCCTCCAATATCTGCGGCTTGAATACCCGGAACTATTGGAGGATTTTCAGAAATTCCGCTTTCAGAGGAGCTACGCTCTCGATTTAAATTCAAAATTCCACATAACCCCATATAATTCATATCATGACCAGCAATCTGTTCATACGGACCATACTGGCCATATCCGGTTAACGAGCAGTATATAATTGACTCATTTATCTTTGAGAGAATATCATAATCTATTTTTAATTTATTCGTTACTTTTGGACGGAAAGTCTCGAGAACCACATCGGCTTCTTTCACTAATTCATAAAATATTTTTCTTGCTTGTTCCTTTTTGAGATTAAGCGACATTGATTTCTTATTACGCATCAAAATTGAGTTAAATGCACTTTCCCGATATCTTCCTTTTTGATAAAAGGGGGGTGGATTGGCGTAAGGATATCGAGGATTGTTGACATGAATGACTTCAGCTCCCAAATCGGCTAAAATCATTGAACAATAAGGACCAGGTAGCATTCTAGATAAATCTAAGATTCTAATTCCTTCTAAAGGCAAAGTCATAATAAAGATTAATGTGAAATACCTAAAAAAACCTTATTAATACACTAGCGTGGAAAGATCTACTATAAATCAATTATCTCTGCTTCCATGGTTTTTGTATTTATAATTGCAAACGTGGCATTCCCTGTTAAATATCCACAGCATTCTCCTGGATTAACTTGTAAAACTCCATTATTATGTTTTTTTTGAATCACCGAATGAGTATGGCCTGAAACTACAATATCAAAAACTCCTGAATTTATAAGTGCATTAAGAGTTTTCTCTTTTGGCATATGTGATGCATAAATTTGTTTACCATCTAGTTCTAAAACCAATTCATATCCATTTTCCACTAAATTACAAATGCTTCCTAAGTTTTGTCTTAAAAATACATGATCCCCGTCATTATTGCCAAAGACTCCAAAAAATTTTTCTTTAATAGTATTATTTAAGTTATTAAACCATTTTTTTACAAAGGGAGAACAATAATCTCCACAATGAATCAAGGCATCAACATTTTTTTCATTTAATCTATCAACGGCTTTTAAAATGTTCTCTTTATTATCATGCGTATCAGAAATAACTCCAATCAACAATTAAAATCACTTTTCCTCTAGTAAAATAATTTTTATGTTTCTAATGGAAAAATAACAATAAAAAGATTATTAACTTAAAAAGGTATAATAGCAATATAATAAGTAAAAAACTGTATATATTGATTCTAAAATGGCAATGATCGAAGATTTTTTGAAAAAAGAAAAGGAAGAAATAGATAGTCAGTTAAGAGCTTATTTTGATATCGCCATAACTGATGAGAAAGAAGTATTATGGCAAGATTTCCTATTGCAACTCAAAAAATTTATATTGAATAAAGAAGCTAAACGACTCCATCCAATTCTTATGATAGCTGCATTTATTGGAATTATCAATCCCCAATTTTTAAACAGCCAGATTGATCAAATTAGAAAAGTATCACTATCCGTTGAGTTGTTACATAGTGGTCATCTAATTCACGATGATCTTATTGATGAAGATAAGGTAAGAAGGAGCAAACCGACATTTCACATTCAATTGGAAAATCAACTGCAGGAATTAGGTAAAAATTCTGATCTTCAAATAAAGGAGAATATAATCCATAAATATGGTAGAGATCTAAGTGTTTTAGGGGGTTCTCAAGCTTATTTGATCGGTTTAGATATTATCAAGCAATCTAAATTCCCTGATAAACTAAAGCTAATGGCTATAAATGAGTATAATGGAGCGACGGAATCATTATTGAAAGGGGAAATTATTGAACAATACATGAGTTATCATAATATAACTATGTCTTTAGAACAATATCTCTACATCGCAGAATTGCGAAGAGCTAAAATGCTTGAAAAATCGGCGAAAATAGGGGCAATTATGGCAAAAGGGAATATTCATTATCAAATCCAACCCTTAAGTGATGCTATGTTAAGAATAGGTCAAGCATATGCAATCCGAGATGATATTTTAGATATGAAGGATGATATCAAAAATAAAGCGAAAAAAGCGATTTATATATTAGCAGTCCAAAATACGGATGAAGAACAATCTCGTAAATTAAATGAAATTTATAATAAAGAAACTCTAAGTAAGGCAGATGTTCAAGATGTAGTAAAAATTTTTGAAGAGACTAATGCTATTGTTATTGCTGAACATTTCTCAAAAAATCTAATATCCCAAGCAAAGACATACTTGAACGATATTTATCCAGATCTCAATAAAGAGCAAAAACAATTCTTCAACGAATTCGCTGATTTTATTTATATGCGATATATTTAAATATTTCAATTATTATGAGAGGACTTCATAAGGTTTTCTGATCTTTTCTAGCATCAGATTATTCAATTCTTTAAACACGTCCACAACATTATAATTATTTAATGAAGAAGTCATACAAAATCCATCAAGCCCTTTTCTCTTTATAAATTCGGTAATCTGGCTATTCTCTTGAAAAGAAGTCCAATTGTTCCTATCTATAAGATCTCTTTTACTCCCCACTAAGATCTTTGGAATTTTATGACCATCGGCATGGTGAATTAATTGGTCATACCAAAAATTTAGTTGATCAAGCGAAGAGAGATTTGTCAGATCAAAAACTAATAGTGCTCCATTCGCTCCTCCAATAAATTTTGGTATTAATGGTTTGAACCGATCTTGTCCTCCAAAATCAAAAATTGAATTTGCAACTATTTTTTCCACAACTTTTCCTGGAGTTTCTTTATTGCGGACCTTTAAATTAATCGAATGAAAATTTATCCCAATAGTCATGGATGTATCGAAATTAAAAGAATTAAAGCAAAATCGATTAAATAGGCATGTCTTACCAACACCACCACCACCTATTATTACAATTTTAAAAGTATAAAGTATTTCACTTTTAGGATTTAAAATCATAATAACTCAAAATGTTCCTTTTAACTTAAAAAGTACTAATTGATTATTGTTAAAAATACATTCAATTCTAAGAACTTTTATCTTTTTCCTAATTTTAGGAATTAGAACCTTTATGATATCCGACAACTAAACTTGATTTATAATTTTAACACATAAAAATTAAAAGCCCCAATATTCAGATTTAATTACCAATAAAAACTAAGATGTAAAGTTATAGATTACAATGAATAACCAGAGTCCTAACCAAGAATTGAATTTAGAACAAATTTCTTTAGATGCCATCCAAGATCCTTGGAAAATCTCTAAAAATAAAATTTTGAAAGAGCTTTCTGTAGAGTCAAAACAAGGTCTAAATTTTTCAGAAATAGAAAAACGTAGGGAAAAGTTTGGATCTAATGAAATGAAGCAGAAAGAGACAAAAAGTACTTTAGAAATTTTTGCAGAGCAATTTAAAAGTATTATAGTGTTATTGCTATTAATAGCGTCTATAATTTCTTTCATTTTTGGAGAGATTATTGAAGGTATAGCCATTTCTGCCGTGATTGTAATAAATACTTTAATAGGTTTTTTTACTGAATTAAAAGCGATCCGTTCAATGGAAGGCTTATATGAATTAACAAAAGTTAAAGCTAAAGTAAAAAGAGGAAATGAAATCAAAACAATTTTAGCAGATAAATTAGTACTTGGAGATATTGTACAACTTGACGCAGGCGATTTAGTTCCTGCAGATTTAAGGATAATTGAAAGCTCAAAGCTGCAAGTAAACGAATCCTCATTAACAGGAGAATCGGTTCCTGTTGATAAGGACGAAAATCTACTTGAAGATGAAGAGATTCCCTTAGCTGAAAGAAAAAATATGTTATATAAAGGTACCGCGATTACTCGAGGATCATCAGAAGGAGTTGTCATCGCTATAGGAGAAAGCACAGAATTGGGTAAAATATCTGCTTTAGTTCAAGAAGCAGGTGAAGGTGAAACTCCTCTAACTAAACGTTTGCAGCAACTTGGGAGAAAACTCTTTTGGATAACTTTGGTAGTAGCTGTTGTGGTCGCATTAAGTGGTATTATTAGGAATAAAGAACTTTTCTTAATGATTGAATCTGCTTTAGCACTGGCTATTGCTACTGTACCCGAAGGTTTACCTATTGTAGCAACTATATCACTCGCAAGAGGTATGTGGAGAATGGCGGAAAAAAACGCCTTAATAAATCGACTCTCCGCTGTAGAAACTTTGGGGGAAACAAATATTATCTGTACTGATAAAACCGGAACTCTGACTGAAAATAGAATGACTGTAGTTAAATTATTTTTAAATAATAAAATTGTTGAGATAACTGGAAGAGGGTTAGAAAGAGAGGGGGATTTTCTTATTGATGGGGTAGAACTTAAAGAGAAAGATCTTCTCTCTCGATTATTAAAGGTATCTGTTTTATGTAATAATGCGTCATTAAAAAATGAAGAGGCTATTGATGAAAAATCAATAGGTGATCCGTTGGAAGTTGCCTTATTAGTAATGGGTGCTAAGCAAGGATATTCACGTGAAGATTTATTAGAACAATACCCGGAGGTGAGAGAGGAATCTTTTGATCCCGACATCAATATGATGGCTACTATTAACAAATTTGATGAAGGCTATTTAGTCTCTGTAAAAGGTGCTCCTAAAGAAGTTCTCGAAGTAAGCGAATCATATAGAATAAATGGCACGACTAAGCATTTAGATGAAGATGCCAAATCAATTATCTTAGAAAAAAATGAAGAGTTTGCTAACGATGGATTACGCATAATTGCCGTCGCAAATAAAGAGGTAAAATCTCAAGATATCGATCCCTATTCTAATTTAATTTTTTTAGGATTGATAGCATTACTAGATCCTGCAAGAGAAGAAGTTAAACCAGCTATTGAGAAATGTAAGATAGCTGGCATAAAAGTTATAATGATTACAGGCGATCAAGCTGCCACCGCGAAATATATAGGAAAAGAATTAGGTTTAATAACTGAAGAAAATGCGTATGTCAAAGAAGGTACGGATATTAAATCGCATGAGGATTTTTCCGAGAAGGAATTAGAACAAATACTTAGTACAAGAATTTTTGCTAGAGTTTCCCCTGAACAAAAATTGAATTTGATAGATACCTATCAAAAAGAGGGATCTATTGTAGCTATGACAGGAGATGGCGTAAATGATGCCCCAGCTCTTAGAAAATCAAATATTGGCGTAGCAATGGGTAAAAGAGGTACGCAAGTAGCACAAGAAGCTGCGGATGTGATTCTGGAAGATGATAATTTCGCTACAATTACCACAGCTGTAGAAGAAGGACGCGTTATCTTAGATAACATAAAAAAATTTGTAATATATCTTTTATCATGCAATATTAGTGAAATCTTATTGTTATTTTTTGCTTCTATTTTTAATATGCCATTACCCCTCCTACCTTTACAAATTTTATTTTTAAATATAGTAACCGATATATTTCCCGCATTCGCTCTAACAGCAGGAAAAGGCTCTCCTGATATCATGAAGGATCCACCAAGGGATCCAAAAGAACCAATAATTACGAAAAATAATTGGGTTTCAACCTTACTATATGGTTTTCTTCTAACATTTACGGTCCTTGGTACGTTTTCAATTGCTCTTTATATACTAAATATTGAGGAATCTAGAGCCGTGACTATTTCATTTATTACTCTTGCATTTGTCCAATTATGGCATGTATTAAATATGAGAAATCTAGGAACCAAACTTCTTAGGAATGATGTTATTAGAAATAAATTTATTTGGGGCGCTATTGTATTAAGTATCATTCTTGTATTAATTGCAACTTATTTACCAGGACTCTCTTTAGTTCTCAACACGGTAAATCCTGAGTTTGAAGGATGGCTATTAATTTTAAGTATGAGCTCAATCCCGCTAATAGTTGGGCAAATTTGGAAATCATTTGGTGATAAAATTTTTTCTTAAAAGAGTTGCATATATTCCAAGCTCCAAACCTACGATACCGCTTCCCAATAAAAAATTAATGAAAAAAACTAAATTCCATTATTGACTATGTTTAATTAGTAAATATTGAGATTTGAATTATAGATGACAGTAAAAATTCCTCCCAGTGAAATTGTAATTCGGCCCCCAGTAGAGGCTTATAGTGTTTTAATTCCCGTTACAGGAGGGTGTTCTTGGAATAAATGTGAATTTTGCGGAACGTATAAGGGAATGTATGGAACAACCCAAGATTATGCTATACGTCCATTAGAAGAGGTACTTTCTGATATTGACCAATTTGCTGAGAAAAATTATCATGGCTATCCTGTTTTTCTTGCGGGAGGTAACCCAACTTCTGCTCCCACAGATTATTTAGTTGAAATAATTAAATACGTGAGAATTAGGTTAAAAAATGTTCCCAGAGTGAGTTGCTATGCTAAAGCACTAGACATCTTAACAAAAACAGATGAGGAATTGAAAAGCTTATCTGATGCGGGCCTTGATATTGTATATATGGGATTAGAGAGTGGAAGCAGTAAAATATTAAGGTTAATGAAGAAAGGAACTAATGCGGCATCTATGATTAAGGCTGGTCATAAAATTATGCAGGCTGGAATAGATTTATCTCTCTACATTTTACTTGGTTTGGGTGGAAAAAAAAATTCTCAAGAACATGTGAAAGAAACTGCTCGTGTTCTTACCGAAATAAATCCTACAATTTTTAGATTTAGAACTCTAAACATTATACCTGGAACTCCATTATGGGAAAAGTGGAAAAATGGAGAATTTGAATTATTATCACCAGTTGAATGCTTGAAAGAAGAACGAGATATCATTGCCAATCTGGGAGATAATGTCACTTCTGAAGTGTTTAACGATCATATTTCAAATTATTGTTCATTGGAATCTCAGAACATCCAAGAAGATCGAGAAAGATTTATTACAACCTTAGATAGTTATATTAAAGATCCTAGAATAAAAAATATGCCACGAAAGAATCTAAGACGAATGTAAGGGTTTACAAGGCTTATTTTCTAAAAAAATATATATTTTATGTAATCTAAATTGATAACAATTTAATATATGCCTTATCTATATTATTAATATTTAAAACTCAAAATATATATCATGAAATTTAAAATATAAAGGAGTGTCTTAAATGACAGATTATTATCGCAAAAAAGTCCATTATGAAAACATTATTGCCACATTCGATGATATTCTCATATTACCAGGCTATACTGATTTCAGCCCGTTCGAGGTAGATATATCTTCGAATTTGGGGGAATATAAATTCCATGTGCCAATCTTAACCTCAGCTATGGACACGGTCACTGAAGAAGTGATGGCAATTAAAATGGCTTTGTTAGGAGGTCTCGGTGTTTTACATAGAAATTGTTCTTATGAAAGACAGCTAGAAATGGTTAGAATCGTTAAAAGAGCTAGATCCTTTGTAATAGAAGACGTTGCAACTATTTTACCTAGTGAAAACATTTCAAGAGCAAAGTATATGATGGAAAATTATAATATTAGTGGACTTGTAGTCGTTAATGATGATAATAAAGTATGTGGTATATTAACCAAAAGAGATATTCCCTATTCTGATGAACAAATTAAACATGGCTTAGTAAAAGATTATATGACCAAAGAGGTTGTATCAATTAAACCAGGAGCGTCTAGGATTGATGCTTTAAGTTTATTATTTGAATCACGTAAAGAAAAGTTGCCGGTTATTGATGAGAAAGGGAATTTAACAGGATTAATTACGAAAAAAGACTTGGCTCCCGAATTTCCTCTCGCATCAATGGATAAAGAAGGGCATTTGCTATGCGCCATGGCATTATCTCCGCGATTCCCTGAAAATAAACAAGCTCAAGATATATTGAAAGAAATTGATAATTATGTAGATATTTTTTTTATTGACGTTGCAGATTACTTTAAATTGATTGATATTCAAGGAACAAAGAAACTTATGGACTTATTAGATTCCGATTTTGTTTTAGGGAATATCGGAACCTATGAAGCCGCAGAACATTTACTTACGAAAAGTGGATTAGATAATGAAAAATTTATAGGATTGAAGGTTGGTATGGGCTCGGGTTCAATCTGTACAACTTCTATACAAACTGGGGTTGGTGCTCCCACCATGTTTGCCACTGCTCAAGTAGCTGATGCAATAAACGATTACAATCCTAAAATCAGCCTTATTGCTGACGGAGGGTTTAAAAATCCGGGTGATATTCCAAAAGCGATTTCTGCCGGAGCAGATCTTATTATGTCAGGACACTTTTTTGCCGGTACAGAGGAAAGTCCAGGATTTATTGATACCATTGCCGGAAGAAAAGTTAAAGTATATCGAGGTATGGGTTCTAAGGAAGCACGTACATCGGGTTATGTAACAGATCGCTATATTGAGGGCTCTAAAATGCTTGCGGAAGGAGTGAGCGATTATGTACCATTTACGGGAGATCTCTCCGGTGTGTTATTATCCTTAAAAGAAGGATTGATTAACGGAATGATTTATTCCGGTGCTAAAAGCATCAAAGAAATGAAAAAAGCAAAGATTGGAGTCATTACTCCAACGGGTCAGAGAGAAACTTCAACTCATGATTTAATTGGGAAGTATTAGGTTAAATATTCTTTATTTTCCTCTTTTTTGAATCAACGTTATTAATCACCAATCAAAAAGCTTATTACAAGAATAATCGTTAAAATTCATATCTGAAAAAGAGTAAAATAATCAATATATTCATACGATTTATGATGAAAAAAATAGAAAGAGCTTTGTTTTCGGTTTTTGATAAAAAAGATGTAGTAGAATTCGCAAAAGTTTTAGTAGATGAGTTTGGAGTTGAGATTCTCTCAACAGGAGGGACTAGTAAATTGTTGCGAGATAATAAAATTAATTTAGTTAGCATCTCAGAGTTCACTCAATCACCAGAAATATTTGACGGCAGAGTTAAGACACTACACCCTCGAGTTGAAGGAGGGATCTTAATGCGACGTAATAAAAAAAGCGATCTCAAAGAAGCCCAAAAATATAATATCAAACCTATAGATATGGTAGTTTGCAATCTTTATAATTTCAGAGAAGCAATTAATAAACCTGATATTACATTAGAAGAGGCTTTAGAAATGATAGATATCGGCGGTCCAACGATGATAAGAGCAGCAGCAAAAAACTTCCTTGATGTCGTAGTGGTTTCTAATCCAGATCAATATCCAATAATAATCAAAGAACTGAGGGAAAAAGGAGCTATAACAACCCAGACGAGACTTTCTTTTGCTCAAGAGGTTTTTTTTAAAATGGCAGAATATGACTCGAATATTGCTAACTTTCTGCAGAGTTATTATCAGCCAGACGTTATTTTTGGTGATAAAATAATTAAAATCTATCAAAAGGTACAAGATTGTAGGTATGGAGAGAATTGGGATCAATCTGCTGCTTATTACAAAGATAAAACTATGAAAGAAGGAATTCATAACATTAAGAAAATTTCAGGAAAAGAAATTTCATTTAACAATTATCTTGATATTGATTCATGCATGCAAATCCTTTTAGATTTAGATAATAGCTATTACAACACTGCAATACTAAAACATACGAGTCCAAACGGAGTAGCGATAGATAAAAAAGATCAGCTAAAATCGGTACAGATGGCATTTAAAACGGATCCTATGTCCGCTTTTGGTGGTATATGGGGATTAAATAAACCAATATCGGAAAAAATAGCTGATTTTATCGTAAATAAAGAAAAAATATTTGTAGAAGTTTTAATGGCTCCTTCTTTCGAACCAGAAGCGCTTGACATTTTGAAAAAAAAAGAAAAAATGATTCTGCTAGAATTTGGAGATTTTCTATCTATACGAAATAAACTCTATACTAATCCTGAATTGAGGAGCGTATTAGGGGGTATAATAATTCAAGAATATGATTATAAACCCGTCGTGAAGAATTGGAGAGTGGTGAGTAATCGGGGAGTTGATGAAAAAGAAAAAGAAGCTTTGATATTTGCCTATAAGGTCTCGAAATGGGCAAAATCAAATTCGGCTTGTTTTGTTCAGACCTATGATAATGGAATTTATACTATCGGCATTGGAGCGGGTCAACAGAGCCGTGTTCATGTGGTCAAATTAGCAGTACAAAAAGCTATAGAATTTGGGCATAAAAATGAATTAAAAGATTCACTCATGGGAACAGATTCTTTTTTTCCCTTCCCTGATGGTTTAGAAGTTGCAGTTAAGGCAGGAGCAAAAGCTATTATAAATCCGGGGGGATCTATTAGAGATGAATCAGTAATAGAAAAAGCAAATGAACTTAATTGCGCATTAGTTTTCTGCGATAAACGAGTTTTTAGACATTAATATCTTATCTTTTATATTATTGCTTTAATTTTTATCTATTTATCCTTTTTTTAATCTCAGATTACTTTTTAAAAGATAGTTTAAGCATATAATTCAAAATTAACCATTATCCTAATTTAAGAGGTTTTTCAGAAACATAAAAAAAGTTTATATATCTCTAAAAATAAATTTAAATTACTCTTCCATATCCGAATTATTAATTTAAATGAGCAATTTATGGACTTTTTTTTAAAAAATTTAAGGGAAACGGTTGAAGCGATCAATAAATTAATCGATAACAATGTCAACATGGTTAATACTAAGAGAGTTCGTAGATGCAATAAAATAAAGTCCTCAGATCGTTCAAAAATTAATTTTATATGGAGATCATTGGACTGTCTTGCCGAAGAGGGAATCTTAGAAATGAACGGAACCTACTCACCAAAGACTTATAAAATTAAATCAGATGAAAAACTCAATGTAGATGAGATCGTTACATTGATAAAACAAAAGAAGAATTCTAATAATACTTAACCAAAAAAACTTTAATTGCTATAATCTTAATTTTGAAAGTTAAATGCTCTTGAATTAACTTTGTTTTAAGTCTAGTTGGGTTAATAACTCATCTAATTTCTCACGATCTTCTGCATTATCGGGATTTCGCGATAATCTTTTTTGGTAAAAAATTACATTTCCATATTTTAGTTCAATAGTATTGAATTTTTTTACCCATTCCTTAAATGTATCTAAAAGGGCATTTACTTCTGGATCTTCCTCAAATAACTTAACTTGTCTTTTCCCATCGGGAGAGATTTTCATAGCATTATATCTTTTAAGAGTTAAACCTTGTTTTTTAAGTAAGTTCCTGTTAGCATTCCTGACATATGCTTCTATTCCGCTCCTCCAATGGACATAATTGTAATTCACTTGCTCAATTATGTCTTGAATAGTTTTAATCTCATAGGGAAGAATAGTCTCATTGATTTTAATAAGAATCTTTTTGACTTTCTCAAACTCAGATTTAAAATATTCAACATAATTTTTAATTAGAGATTCAAATTCAGAGAGGATTGTATTGTAATTTTGGGCAAATATTACTTCTTCACTGGAAAAAATTAAATTCTCCTCATCGAAAGTACCATTTAACCTTTTTGCTTTCATTAAATCGTCTAAGATATTACGCAAAAGCTGTAATTCCGATTCTGAAAGGTATTTTTCTCCAAAAAAATCATGAAATGAAAAAAACTGTTGATTTTCTAACATCAAAATCTCGATTCCTTTCCTTGTATAAAAGCGTATCTTTTCTCCATCATTATAGAAAATCCCGACAACTTTCTTTTCTTTTAGCAATCCTTGAAGGAGATCTTCGAAAATGTTCTGTGTAAGGTCAAGATCACTAAATTCAATGAAATCTTCTGTATTAGCCTTCTGAATTAAAGTAGTTTTTATTTCATTTTTTGCTTCATTTATTTTCTCGGGGGCGATAATGATCATGTCATTTTTCTTAAAATAGTCAATCTCTAAATCTCGAATAAATTTTAGAAAATCTTCATAATCCATACCCGTTTTATCAATATACTCATTGACATCAATCTCACTGCGATTTTTAATTTCTTCTCCGATTGATTTAAGATTCTCTTCTAATTTTGAAAAGATAATATTTTTCTCTATATTAAGTTCATTAGCTAATTTATTTATTAACTCAATTCTTTCTTTCTCATTTTTAATCTGATTAATTTTATTCACTTTCTCATTTAGAAATTTCGAGTAATAAAAGTTATTATTATTCTTGTCAAAAACTCCACTACGCATATCCACATACTCCTCTAAAATGGTAGAAAGAATTGACTTTCCTACTTTCAATTTTGTTGCTACATCAAAAATTGAAAAAAATCCAAGAATTTTGGAATTCTCAATTTCTCTTCGTACATTTATTAAACCTAAGTTTGTAAGATATTGTGTTCCTGCATGATATTTCGATAAATATTCCTTAGGTAGATTTCTAATCAATTTAAGGAAATCATCTTCCCTTAATCTTTCTTGATATGCTTTTAAATCAATCGCACTAGTT
>Ga0180433_10005070_pt1 | contig 18071 bp, 29 predicted proteins | sample SS_ome_8_FD_132980 | JGI IMG/M metagenome (GOLD analysis project Ga0180433, IMG submission 132980) | Hypersaline lake sediment archaeal communities from the Salton Sea, California, USA - SS_1_D_1 metaG | ecosystem: Environmental > Aquatic > Non-marine Saline and Alkaline > Hypersaline >... | reverse complement strand
TTATCAGTCAATACTCCTTTTCTCGTTGCTACCCATAACAAGTAATCATGCGGAGCATTCCACCATACATCCATCATTGTCTTACAGTTTTTCTCGGCCCACTCCACACCTTCACTACAGGCTCCGTACTTCTCACAAAAGCGTTTTATTGATATTCTCATATGCTGTACCAGACTTTGATTATTTCGTTATTCATTATTTATCTCCTGCAAATTTCACACGCTGTTGTACGAAGTGAAGATAGGCGGTCGCATCGGTTGTACTTCCCGATTTTTCGCAGGCTGTCAAGCACCTTATACCTGCCGACGAGTGGATGTAGAATACTTACTTGCACCACCATATTCGCCTATCTTCACTTTGTACAACGCCTGCGACTATCGGACGTTTCAATGTCTGATAGTCGCAGTTGTGCGAGCGTTTCAAGGAGTTTCTCCAACTCGCTTATTAGGACTTTAGCATCATCATCCCAACAATCACAATTAGATGAACCGCAATGATGTTCCAACTCATCTATTGCATCTATTGCATCTTGTATTATTTCTTTAGCGTTTCTCATTTGTTACTCCTTGAAATGTCGTACAACGTTTGCGACTATACGAAGTTGCGAAGCAATTTTGTATAATCGCTGTTGTACGCTGTTCCAGTGCTTCTTTAATGCGATTGTTTGCAATATCAACATATTTTTCCTCCTTTTCTATCCCGATAAAATTACGGTTAGTGTTTATACAGGCTACTGCCGTTGTACCTGAACCAAGGCAGTTGTCTAACACAATCGCCCCTTTGTTTGTATAGGTCAAAATAAGTTCTACAATAAGTCCGACCGGTTTTTGTGTGGGGTGCAAGGCTTTTTTTTGCTTATCGGTCTTAAACTTCCATACACTTTTGGGGTAGCGCTCTGTTGAGTCGTAAGTCTTTAAATCGTGTTTTCCGTAGTTGGTAGTTTTTAGACTGTTTCTTTTGTGTTTTGCCGTGCTCACCTTTCGCTTATGCCTTATCGTTTTCTGAGGGTTGTAAATCGGTAGCTTTTTATAGAACACCATTATATCCTCATGTGAACGCAGAGGCATTCTTTTAGCATTTAAAAAACCAGTCGGTGAAGTTTTCTCCCAAATTATATTATATCTATGTAATTTTTCGTTAGATAGCATCACCTTAGCTGTAAACTTATCTTGACCAAACAAAACAATAGCGCCGTTATCTTTTATGATACGTTCATACTGTGTCCAAAGCGGAACAAAAGGTATAACGCTGTCCCATTTGTTTCGCGTAACACCATACGGCAAGTCACAACAAATCATATCTAAACTTTTATCGGGTATATCCTTCATTACTTGCAAACAATCCCCTTGTATTATTTTGTTAATCATTTTTCATCACAACAATATCTATCTATCAACCTGTCTCTTAGTTCATAAGCGTAGTCCCTGTCCCCTGTTGTTTCAAAGACATCGCCGGTCCTGATCCTTCCATTACTGTATGTGCTCCTAACAACAACAGCATAGCTTTCAGCTATAGGCATCACTATCACTTCATACTTCATCATCTTCCTCCGCAAACTGTATTGTCGGGTCAAGTCCGACACTCTTCCCCTCCTCAATATAATGCTCACGCAGCATAGTGAGCACCACGTAGAGGTCCATGTAGTTTATATCACAACTCCTACTCTCATCTATCACTCGGCGGAGCTGGAGCATGAGCTCGATGACTGTCTGTTTGCGGCTCATCAGTAATCTCCCGCTTTAAAACTATCCACCACGACCGTCGCCACCTTCTGCTTGGTACGTATCGCTTTCATCAGCACCTTGTCATCGATAGTGTTCCTGTAGAGAAGGTCGATGATCGTCGCCGTGTTCTTCTGTCCACTACGGTGTATCCGGTCCTCGCTTTGCTTACGTTCTTCCATTGAGAATGTGCCCTCGTAGTATACTTCGGTGTCTGCGACCTGGAGGTTAAGACCATAGCAGCACGCTTTGATGTTGCCTATGAACACCGACGTGCGACCGCCACGGAACTTCTGTATCTCTTCGTCACGGTCCTCCGTGCTGCCGTCAACCCTGCTGTAGGGCACGTGCATATTCTCCAGGAGGTCAGCGATCATATTGAGACTGTCTTTGAAATGCGCGAACACAACAAGCCTGCGGCCACCGTCGATGCACACTTCCTCCACTATCTCGCCGAGGACCTTGAGCTTTTCATTGTCACGCTTTGCTACGTACTTGCCAGCCAGTATCTCCTGTAGCCGGAGGAACTTCGTGAGCACGATGTTTGCCGTTACCTCCTCGCCATTGGCGAGCTCGATGAGAAAGTTATGTTTCATTTCGTTGTATTGTTTCTCTATCGCATCCGGCATATCTATCTTTCGCTGCACGTACACCTTCTCGGGCAGGTCCAGGCAGTCCTCTTTCTTAAGTTGTATACTCACCCTTTTCACTCTGTCATGCAGCTCATCGAGATTTTTTGTGCCGTTCACTTTACTACTGTATATAGGATCCATGATGCAATAAGTATTACGGAAAGCATAATAACTCCTGTAATCACGCACGGCACTACGAGGTCCACCGAGGAACCGTAGCTGGCAGTAGATATCGGCTGGATTTTGGGTGATGGGTGTTCCAGAAAGGATATATCTATGGTGGATTTTACACAAGTTCTTGAGACATAGTCTTGTTCGGATAGCGTCATGGTTCTTGATCTTGCTACTTTCATCCAGGACCGCACAGTCAAAGTCCTCAAACGAATAGTCTTTAAGTGTAAGCAGCCCGTCATAGTTTAGAATGTTTACTGATGCTCCCTCATCCAGTTTGTTTAACCGTTGTTTCTTTGAACCGTTGATGACATTATAATCTATAATCTCGTTGTTGTCAAGCTCGTCAGTCCAGCTTGTGATGACTGACTTGGGACACAGTATGATTACCCGCTTGAACTCGCGCAGCTTGATGATATCGACGATGACCTTCGTCTTGCCGGTACCCATTTCGCAGAAGAACGCCCATTGGTCCCACTTGAGCCCGCACTTTATCATCTTTATCTGATGCTCGTACGGCTGCATTGATGCGGTCAGCCTGCTCAGATCCACGTGTATTCCCTCAAGCTCCCGGTCCAGGTCCCACGTTCCACGTGAAACCTTCTCCCTTTGCATCATCTCTTCCTCGATCGCGGCGACCGCAGCCTTGCGCTCCTGAGCCTGGTCTATCTGGTGGTCGAGCCCGGGCTGTATACCGAACATACTCTCCAGTCTCTTCCGAAATGCCATAGGTACGCTCCATTTCTTCTGGTCCCGGGACCACCTGGCCCCTGGTATCTGCTTGATAAGCCCGTTCTTTGAGTAGGGTATCTCAATATAGATGCGATTGTCTATTACTGTTGTTGCCATAACATCTCCACGATCTGTCTAAATAATACCGCAGCTACCGTGAAACAAGTCCAGGTAGTTGACCATCACCCCCTCCACTTCTTAACCAGTGGACCGGCGACGACTTTCCACTTCCCACTACAATGCGGACAATGCCCATTTGATGTCTCTTCCTCGGCGAGCTTTGGATTCATGTGTGTCTTTATACGTCCGCATCCGGTACATTTGATGGTCGTCCATCCCTGCTTGTTGCCTGTCCTGTTCATATTAAAATACATATTACCTCCTATTTCGTATAATCTATATAGATTACTATGATTATGACGCATACTGCGAGCACGATATATGGCATCATATCAGCTCCTCCTCGTACTTCGTATCCACGTACCACGTTGCCTCGTAGTCTGCCGTATGCATAGCGACGATCGCGGGACACTTGCCGCAGGCAGCACTCAGGGCCCGGGCATCACTCTCACCCACGAAGCCTCCCATGTGCCAACGGATCATATATATCTCATTATCGGTAAGCTTGATAAACTTCTGAAGGACAATAACGCTCTTCTCTCCGTGGCCGAGCGGCATATGCTCATCGTATCCCCAGCCGTTCTCGCTTATCCACTTCCCGTTTACCTTCCTGTTCTTCTTCTCAGGCACATATAGCCCTACCTTGCATAGGTCATGCAGCAGTCCGCAGATCCGGACCGTATCAACGCATAGGTCTAGATGGTACTCGTTGTTCTTCTGGTGCAGTTTCTCATACACGTGCCAGCTATGCTTTGCCAGCCCTCCGGGTACGGACAAGTGATACTTTGCACTCGCCGGTGCGGTGAAGTAGTCCGTCCTTTTCAGGTACTCGATGAGCTCAGGCATACCATCGCGGTTTACCCGGGCCAGCTCGCTCAGTATCTTTTCTTTCGTCGTCATAATATCCCTCCCTTAAGGATCACCCGTCCAGGTCCAGTGTCGCGTTCGGGTATATCGCATCAGCGACACAGTCGTCCGTATGCTGCCACGTTCCACCGGTCTTGAGCTCAATAGCATCGATGGTATCTCCTGATACACGCACAAATGCACGGCCATTACGGACAAATACTGTGCCCGGAGCCAGTGCATGGACCCGCAGTATCTCCTCTCTCTGTTCCAATCCTCTTATCTTCATCTCTCACCTCCATTATTTATAACTGCCCCTGGCCGGAGGACACCCGGACCAGGGGCTCGTGCTGCCGGACCGGAGGACACCCGGGCCCGGGAACATCTATTATAGTATCACTGTCAAGTCAGACGATCACCCCACAACACGGGCATACATTCCTGCCCTTCCTTTTGTTCATATGCGGACAGCCGCAAACTGGGCATGTCATAATAGCCAAGCCTTTTTATTAAAGTCTATCTTTATACCAATGAACAGGATAAGTATGTGCAACTCGCGATTGTTCCAGCCAACAGCGAGGCCAAGCATCACAACGAGTAACAACGTCACTCTTTTGCATTTACATATCTTCTTCATCATTCCTCCTCGGTATACATCACCCTAAGTGTAGGCTCGCCGGTGTAGTTCCCCGCTGCCTGGAGGATGAGGTTACTCTGCCCCTTGTCAGTGTTCCAGCTCTCGCTAAATAATTTCTCAGCCTCGCCCGGGTCGTTCGCTGCGATCTCAACAGATGCATGTTGTGTGCATACCAGCTCATAGTATACCGTGTATTTTTTAGCCATTATTGTTCTCCTAAAAATATATATTTACCGTATATTCTATCAGTCTTTAACCTATCCGCTGCATGTTGACCATAAGCAACAAGTACAGATGGTGATCCAGCGGACCCACTTTCTACACCTTGAACATCACAAAACTTAAGGCGCCCACGGATAAACAGGAGCGCCCGGGCCCGTGACCATACACTTTGAAAAAACATCCTGGTCTCAGTCCTAGCAAATACTAATGCCATAGCATTCCCATGCCTTGCACATTTCTCTAGCCATTTCCCTGTTGACCTGCCATAAGGGGGATTGCACCACACATACCCATGCCACGGTTGAATGAGGCCATCATCATTCTTGGTGTAATACTCCCTCGCTGTATCCCATGGCCTGTTCACTGGTGAACATGGATCAAGATCGAAAGGTCCAAGAGCATCCGTAATATATGCCGGTGTAATCCATTCATCTTTACCTCCCTGCCTATCAAATGAAGTGTCCATTGTCATACCTCCATCATCACCTGGTCACGGTCCCGGGCAGGAGCCCGGGCCGGCGTCCGGCCCGTCTCGACCTCGAGATAGTACCGCTCCTGCTCATCGCCAGTCTGCCCACCGCTCCAGTGTTTACAGAAGTCTATAAACTCGCAGTCCTCGCAGTCCTCGGCAAATGTGCAGCCGTCTACCTGTTTACTCAGCCTCATGCCGGCCCCCCGTCCTTTGTGAACTCCATCTCATTCAACTGACAGAACTCAAGTATACACTCGTCACTCGTCAAGTGCTCGTACTCCTGACGGAGCATGGACAGATAGTCCTCGCCCAGGGCCCGGAGAAACTCATGGTCCAGGTCGTCGCATTCTTCATCAAAATTCTGTTCATTGCCTTCAGATACACGGTCCGGCTGGTCCGGTGATACGTACTTTTCGACCAATGCTGCACGGTCCTTTTGGTAAAGGTTCGCGGTCTCATAGGTATCACATGACCTTCCGTGATTTTTAAGTATCTCTTCTGCCGTATACTCCGGGCCCTCGGTCCAGTCGATATTGATACTTTTTCCATGGTCAATATCAAACGCCGATATCTTCAGGCCAATATTTTTAGCATCATCAAATATAAAATCCCACCAGTCATAATCGACCTCGGCATACCTCATACTATCAAGCGCTTTTTCCTTGGCCGTCTCGTCCAGCTCGTCGATCGTGTACAATTCTATTGTCTTTGTCCTCATTGTGTCCTCCTGTTATTCCTCACCGCTGCCGTTCAATACTCTGCGCTGTATCATCCGGTGCGGATACTGCGTCTCGTTGACATCGTAGTCCCTGAGCATACGCTTAGCATCGCGCCTTGTGTCCTCATAGGTAAGGTCCTCCCAGCCCATGCCATAATTACCCTGTATGACATACAGATATTGATACTTATTCATCGTCCAGCCCCTTTCCGACCCAGCTATCGACAAAACAGAATGCGTAGCCGTTCTTTATACCTCCGCCTACCATCTCACCAGCCCATCCCATTTTTTTACACAGTGCGATGGCCGCCTTCTTGTGTCTCTGTCCCTGATTGAGACCATAGTCAAATGGAATAGTTATACTATTTCCATCTTCATCGTATGCTTTGATACGGCTGCCCCTGTGCAAGGTGGGTCCGATATACTTAGTTAATATTGCCTTCATTGTGTCCTCCTCAGCATACCTCTATCCAGGTATACCCAGCATCTTCAAACGCTTCGCGACCATTACCCCTTCCGGGCTCTACCTTTATTTTGTCGTGCATAGGGCAGTCATGCTTAATACTTTTCATATTTGTCCCGGTGCCCTCATACGTTATATAGTGGCAATTCCTGAGCGCCTCATATATAGCCGAAGATCGCTTGTCGTATCCATAACCTCCAGCCTTGCCAGTGCCGTGAATATAAGCACCATCGGGGCCAGCTCCAACCAACATTACAGTAAAGGTGGCGACAGTGCCAGCCGGATTATCCGACCAGTTGCCAACGATGCGTCCGGCGTATTCGCCATCCTTCAGTAAACATATAGCAGTTGTGCCGGCTACGTGCTTATAATCAAAAATGTTTTTTTTCCTTTTGTTCATTGTGTCCTCCAATGTGTTATTATTCAACGCCAATTTCTCTTTTTTAACTGGCGGTAAACCGTTAATAATTCCCGTTCGAGCTTTGATACCTGCTCCCTCAGCCGGTCGACCTCGCCCGCATCGGGCGCAGGCTGCGCCGGTCTGTCCTCAAACGCTGGGGCCTCATCATCCCAGGCAGCAGGGTATCCCCGCTCGTCGTCCACCAGGTCCAGGCCCCTATCCATCCCGAATGCCTCGCGTATTCTTTTCTTTATCCCCGCACAAAATACAGGTGAATTACGGTAATTTCCAACAATTACCGGGTCCAGATAATCCGACAGATTGAGGATTATATCCTTTGGTGTCGCCTCGCCCTGATGGACCAGGCCCTCAAGTATCCCGGTCTGCTCATCTATCATCACGGTCAAACGCTCACGTGCCCTGGCCCTGTTGTGTGCTGTCATTTTAGGCACGTGACCTCCTGTACTTGCTCGCCCATATATCCATCAGGATACGGCGCAGCTCCGCCCCGTGATAATTGCAGCGATCCTCAAGAATGTGGATTAAAGTATTCATTGTCGTTTCCTTATGCTAACTTGAAAATAAAGGTATCAACACAATTCGCGGTGTCTACCCCGATAAATGTCCATGCTAGATGTCGCCTGTTCTCTACTCGCATGCAAAGATCACGGGCTGCGCCATTGAACATTCTCACGGTGTCAATCGTGCCGTCATCACGCCGTGATATCTTTTTCCATTTTTTTAGGGCAAGGATGACATTGTTGTGTGTCGTCCCCTTGTGCTCATCGGTAGGGAGACCAATGTACTCTATCTCAATTTCCGCCGTTATGTTAATCATTGTTACCTCCTCACATTGAACTGACCACCGTCACCGTTCAATGTGTTGAATGATGTTATGTGTGCATTATAGTCGATAAAAATCAGGACGTCAAGTCCTTTTTGAAAAAAAAAAAAAAAATTGAATGTTAAAAAATTGTATTATATAGAAGAAAGACTATATATATATACATAGTATATATATATATATAATACTGGGAGGGTTAAGTATAAATATATATATATACCTACTGTACCCTATAAGAGGACGTCCCCGTTTTTTTCTCTAATGTGTTTACTGTACCCCCTGATGAGGGGATGAGGATATTTTTGTGGATGGGTGGGTGGGACAGAGGGGAAGGGATGAGGTACCGACCCGAGGGATTATTATTAATAAAGACATGACATCATCCCCTTATCATTAGTAATTGGTAATAACAAATCAATCTTAATTCTTTATTCTAGGTAAGGGGATGGTATACCCCATGCCCATCGCCATGGGGCGGGCGGCGGAGATTATATTCTATGCGACCCCTCGACAATTATCACAACATTATTATAGCACTATCAGGCTATAATTGACCATTTACCACTATTTTTCTACTATATACATGTGGCAAGTTAATAAATCATTAACTTGTGAGGTTAAGGAAACATTAACTTATGGGGTTAGTGAGACATAAACTTTATAGAAAAGTGTGGATTAAGTATTGACAAAAAGCGTTATATGCTATACAATTCACACAAGCAGCGAAAACCATTCTAAATGGAGCACGTGCCGGAGGCATTCCTAGGTTGCACCACCTTGGGGCATCTCCCAGGCCCCGGTTTCTGGCCGTGCTCCTTCCTTACGGGAGGGGTATAAATGGCAAGAGATGATGTGATGCGTAAACTCGCTATGGGCGAGGAAGTCGATCTGGAAGGTGAGCGTACTGAAGAGGACGATGAGTTACCTGAGGGTGGGGAAATGGTGACTAAAAAAGCTCCCACGAAAAGTCGTGCTCCGATCGATGATGAGGTCGAGCGGCGTAGTGCTCCGAGAAGGAAGATGAATTATGAGCGCATTCAGGATATGACTGACGAGGAGTATGCGGAGTACTTGGAAAAGGTGCAGGAGATCGAGAGGGAGCAGTATGGCGAAGGCGACAAGATATTTGAAAAGATCAAGGGTTTAAGCAAAAAGGCTGTCGGCGCGATAAATAAGGTCATTGATTTTTTTCAGGGTCTTGACGATGATGAAAAAGAAGATGTCCTAAAGATATTGTCCCCGGAGGAAAGTGTTCAAACTGACCGGCCTAGCCGTGTTCCACGAGAAGATAGATCTCGTGATAATGGTGATAAGGATCGCACACCGTGGGAATGGTTTAAAGAGGAGGTGTGGAGGACTCCTGCGAGCGCTTACGAGAAACGTAAGCGGGGGTTGGAGAGACGCTGATGAACGTACAGGCGCTCCTTGCTGAAAAGGGCCGTCTCCGCGCGGAGATGGGCAAGACGTTACAGTCTACTGAATTATCGAAATCCGAGAAAGAGACAAAGATGCGTCATGCCATACGCAGGATGGAAAAAGTGGACTTTGACCTGGACGAGGCGAGTAAGCTTGCTCGCGCGAAGATGGCTGCACGGGCGAGACGTCTTATACTACCTCCACATCTGATAAAGGAATCGGTGAGTGGGACAGGGAAGAACGTTTAATATCACCCATAAAAAACATTACCAGACGGATAATCTGGTATGGGAGCCGCGGACGACGGAGGCAAAAGAGCGCTGCCTGCGTATGTATGACGACGCTGTCCGTAATCCTATGAAATTAAGAGATCTGGCTCAGAAGTATGACGTATCATACGAGCACGCATCGAAAATGGTCAAGTGGGCTGTGACGACCGGCAGGGCCGATAGCGGGCTCATGAAGGAAGTCATCAACAAGCGTATATTCGACGGTATCGAGGACCTTGAGAAGGATGCTTTGGCTCGTGCGAAACGAACGCTTGACCCGAAGAAATTGTACCGGAAGGTGCTCGAAGAGATCAACAAGCTCGAAAAGATGGAAGAACCGAATATCGAGGATGCGATGGCGGGGCTGTATGCTGTCAGAGAGTATATTCGAGCGAATACAACGGGCGACATAATGCAGGAGATAGCTGTTCGAGGAGAGATCCGGCAGTCGCTCAAGATGATGGGCCAGGTCGAAAATATCCTCGGCGACGGTGAGAAGAACGCTGGCCGTCCGATAATCATCAATATGCCCAATATCAACAGGGGGCAGGGTGTCGAGAACGCTGTCGAGATAGAGGGGGCCGTTGTTGGCGAGAACAAAGAAACCTGACCTCACTCCTACGAAGGACCCGTCGTTTGCCGATTACCGTCCGATAAACCGGCAGCAGGCGGAGTTCCACGCGAGCAAGGCCCGGAACAAGCTGCTCATCGGCGGATACGGCGGCGGGAAGTCATATCCGGCAGACCATGAGGCGATTTTTCATTGTCTGGAGAATCCCGGGCACCAGTTCTGTGTTTTCAGGAACACCTGGCAGAGTGTCGAAGAAAACATAATGTCTGACTTTATCGACATATTAAAGCCGCGTGGTCTTATCAAGAAGATCGTGAACAACAAGGACCAAAAGGATATCATCCTGATAAACGACTGTAAGATAATGTTCAGGCCGCTCTCTCTTAAGCGGGAGTCGTACAAGGGTTATCATATGTGCGGATTTCTGGCTGATGACCCGGACACGGGGCGGTATTCTGATCTGCTTGGATTCCTTTTCAGCCGTATGCGTAATCCTCCCGGTGTGAAAGCGTCGAGGTTCATGAGCATAATAACCGCGAATTATGAGGGGTTTGACTGGCTCCAAAGGACGTATATGGCAGGCCGGCCGGAGGGCGGGGACGAGGACTTTGCTTACTGGATCTGCCCGACTACAGGTAATCCGACGCTGCACGACAAGTATATCGAGGACCTTGCGTTCGCGCATACGCCCGAGTGGATGGACAGGTTCGTGTATTGTAATTTCAAGGGCCTGTCAGTCGGGACGATATACCATATGTTCGACAGGCTAAAGAACCATATCGACGGGAGTAAGTATTCCAATCGCAGGGACCTCATCCACATAATGGCGGTTGATAATGGCTATACGACGTGCGTACTACATATGGCGACGGACAGGAAGAACGTATATATCTACGATGAGTTTTACGAAAAAGACTGTCAGATGGGTAAACTCGGCGAATACCTTGCCAGGGCCCAGCGGGAAAAGCCGTACCAGCGTATCGTCATCGACCCCGCCTCCGGGCGCGGAGCGCAGGCGTCAGACAACGTCAGCGTCCGGCAGCTTCTCCTCAAGCAGTACCATGTAAACACGATCGCCGCGAACAATGCTGTCGTGCCCGGGATACGCCGGACACAGGACCTTATGTCTCCGGCAATGGGCGAACCTCGCCTTTTTATCGATACGGTACGGTGTCCAAACCTGACCAGGGAGCTTGGCACATACAGGTGGAAAGAGCCAGCGAACAAGGACAAGGACCTTGACCACGTGGCATTTTCTGATGAGCCTGTTAAGTGGGATGATCACGCCGTTGACACGATGAGGTACGGCGTGATGTTTTATGATAAAATGCTGGATGTCACAATCGATAAGCCGAGAGACTTTTTTGATAACGAAAGGATGAAGTTGCCGTATTACAAGCTCAACAAGCAGGCTGCTGAAAGGATGAAGGAAGTCAATACCCTTTATAAGCGTGGCAAAGTGAGCCTAGAAGAGGCCCGGAGGATGGCGTCGAGATGAGCAAAGAAAGCAGACTTGACCTAAGCGACCGGAAGAGGTCGGAGATAGAGAGCTGGCTCATAAGCCGGTTCGATGGGTTTGAAAGCCAGCGTACCCCGCTTGATGACGAGGTCCGTAACGAGATCGATACGTACAACGCGAAAGATGACGAAATAGACAGTCTACCGTTCTGGCATGAGAAGGTAAAAGAACCTTACATGTACACGATCGGGCAGACCGTGACGGCAAGGTTGATAGAGTCTCTTTTCGGGATGATGAATTATCTGAGGATTTTCATAGACGATCCTGCGTTTGATGAGAAACTCAGGAAAGCGATAGAAAACTTCCTCCAGGACGAGCTCGATAAGCTCAGAATCAGGTACAGGGCCCGGGATTTCCTTGAAATAGCGCTGTCATCCAGAGTCGGGTGGCTGCATTTACGTCCGGTCCCCATTGAAAAAAATCCCAATCGGCCAAAAGAGGCTACGTTTGATTTTGATATCCTTCGTTTTTACGATGTGTGGCTCGATTTCACAGTAACCGACATCACCCAGACTGATTATTTCATCAGGAAGGTGAAATATTATAACGATGTCAAGTACAATACGAAGATATATGAGAACCTTGACGAGATGACCATGAACTCACATTATGATTATCTCGGGAATGACAAGGATGATGTCAAACGTCGAGACGAGTACCTGGCGATGCTTGGAAAAGATGTCAGTAATTTCTATTACGGTGACCATAACGGTCAGGCGAAGGTCGAATTGCTTGAATGGTATGGTCGATATGACATAAATGATGTCGATGAGGCAGAAAAGAACGACCCTGACTATGAACCGAACTATGTCGAGTGCATTTTTGTGCTTGGCAATCGCAGAACGCTCATTCGTGCAGAGAAAAACGTAATTCCTACGAAGAGAAAGCGTCTCCTTTTCCCGATAAGACCGATTCGACAGCCCAATGCACTCATCGGCAAGAGCATTCCGCAGCTTTTGAAGGGGCAGGCGCACGACTTGAACATGATCAAGAGCCTCACGATGCAAAATTACAAGCTAAATGTTCAGCTTTTGTTCAAATATAACCGCGGGGCGCTTGTAAACCTTGAGGAGCTCTTTGCCGGAGGCGGGAACGGCATCGGTCTTGACGACATGAACGATGTTCAAACCTTCAATATTCCGAATGTCATCAACGAGGGTATCGTCATGCAGCGCCAGGTGTATCAATCGATGCAGCAGACCATTGGCGCGACCGACATGGTGATGGGAACGACCGCTGCCAGGGGCCTTGCGGACACAGCGTCAGGGACCCGGGGCATCATAGAGCAGGCAAACTTCAAGTTTCAGATGATGGCAGAGAATTGCGCGAGTGATCTGAGGGAGTTTATCAAGTATTTACTCCTTCTCCACATGCATTATAATCCTGAAGTGACTGTTTTGAAGGATGTCCAGCTTGGGAAATTGCTAAATGACAAGAGTATTGAGGAGCTTGAGGATGAGCATTTCCTTGATATAACGCTCAAAGACTTATCTGCTCGCCGAGATGTCGAGCAGAACCAATGGGCGAACATGGTCGGGATATTATTTCCGATGCTCCAGCAGATCGGCGGCAATCCCCGGGAGCTTATGCGCCAGCTTATGGATGTCTTTCAGATGAACAACAAGGAAAAGATGCTTATTCCTGAAGATCCGGCTCAATTTGCACAGATGCTCGCGAATGACGAGAATATGATGAATCAGGTTATGGAACTTGTTGCACAGATGAAAGCGCAGCAGGGACAGCCGGCAGGGGAGGCCCCAGCCGAGGCCGTTCCTGGGGGCAGCGCGGTAGAGCGTGCTGCAAATGAGAATTTACAGACATGAACATCGAAGAAAAGAAAATATATGACGCTGAAAAAAAGCTCCTTGCGAAAGCAGTCAGGGATATGACGCAGACTGAGGGGTGGCGGTGGCTCAAGGGACATATTGAGGCTCAGATAGAGAATAATTCCAGACTTTCTGGTATTTCCACTACTGACCCGCATCAGACTTTCATTGAAGTCGTGACAAAACAAAAGCGTCATGACGTATATCGTGGTCTACTTCTTGAAGTAGAGCGTGTTATGAAGGAGGGATAAAATGGCACAAAGAGACGATTCTGAACTCGACCAGACCGGGGATTTCCTTGGTCAGGACGCTGGCATGATGGAAGAAGATATGCCGGTCGAAGAGGATTTTGCGGCAGAGGCAGCACCGGAGGACCAGGTAATCGGCACAACGATGTCGCATACCGTGGACGATATACCGGAGCTTTCAAACTACAATGTCGGGGACACAGTCATGTTCAAGATAACCAACGTCAGCGACGATGGTGTCTATGAGATGTCTGTCCAGACTGAGGGCGAAGAAGTCCTTGTAGAGGATGCCGCGGTCGAGGGAGCTGGACCTGAGGGGGGAATGCCCCTTGCTGGTAGGGAAGAGGTCGAGCAGGCATTACTTTAACAGGAGGCATACATGCCCGATAAGAAAAAAGACCCTTATAACGGCATCTTTGATGATGACGATTACGGTGCTGATGATGACCATGGTAGCGCAGAGGGCGCTGATGGGAAAAAATCAGTTGACACGGACTATAAGGTTGAAGTCGAAAAACTCAAGGAAGAGAACAAAAAGCGTGATGAGCTCATTCGTCAGCAGACCGAAGAGATAGAACGTCTCAGGAAAGTCGGAGAGGATTTTTCCAGGTTACAGGGCGTTTTTACAGGGAAAGCTGAAGAAGATGCTGAGGCAGCTCGTCGTCGCGAAGATGCACGGAGGATGGAGGACGATCCCTACGATACAACGGTCGAGATCGCAAAGAGAGTTAACGGCGAGACCACAGAAGAGTTGAAAAAACGCCTTGAGACTCTCGAAAGCACGACCCATGCCAGGATGGTGATGGACCGTGTTGACAAGGAGTACATCGTGGATTGGGATAAGGACAGCGGCAAGATAGCTAAGGCGCTTGGTCTGTTGGACCCGGAGTTTCGTCGAAACAACCCGGATGCAGCGTTAAAGCAGGCGATAAGGTTATCCAACGTCAAAGTCAAGAAACGCCCGTCCGTACCATATTCAGAAAGCGGTGGACTCAATGAAGAATTACGCCAAAAAAAGGCGAAGGATGCTGGTGATAGGCTGAAGGAACGGCTACTCAGTCAGCGAGACAAGCGGCAGAGCAGCGTGTATCAGCAGATACTTGCTGGTGCGGGAGGCTCTCGCAGCAGACGCGGATAAATATATTTTAAAGGATTAAAAAATGGCAGATACATCAGGGACCGGCGCACAGGGTGTAGTCGGTAAACACATATCAGGCGCGCAGTTTGTCAGCGACGACAGGCTGCACCTCTCGGTAGATGAGGAGATCTCGCGGCTTAACATCGATAAGTCTAAGCTCCTTCATCTCATGAACAGGATGAAACGCAAGGTCGGCATCACACAGATGAAACATTATTGGTGGACGAAGGAGCGCAAGTCGGATTTCGTCGCACTCAAGGCGACCGACCCCTCCGGCGGCGACTGGAATACCGGCGCGGACTCAAGTGGCACGCTTGAGATCCTCAACACCACGGATGCACACCTTTTCGCAGAGGGTGATGTTTTCATACTGCCGTCGTTCGACCTCACCCAGCAGTTTTGGGTATCAAGTGTGACCGGCAAGGTCATAACGGCTCAGACGGCGGACGGCTCAGATGTCAATTTCTCTGCGAGCCCGGACCCGAACAACGGCGACAACATCCTCAGGGTGTCTACATCGTTTGAAGAAGGTGGCGACAAGGGGACGATCAAAAGTGAATCTCCTGACCAGTGGTACAACATGGTTCAGATTTTTCAGAATCCTGTTGGTGTCACCACTACTGCACAGCATATCGCATATCGCGGCGAAAGCGAGTGGGACCAGCATCTTTTCGATACTGGTGTCGATCATGCTTTCGACATCGAAAAGGCTCTGTTCCTTGGCCAGCGTGCTGAGAACAACACGGGCTTTCAGGATGCTCGCCATGCACAGCACTTCATGGGCGGCGCACAGCAGTATATCAGCACGAACCTCGTGGCTGATAGCGACGGCAATCTCACTCAGACTGAGTTCACCGATTGGATGATCGATACTACCGAGTATGCTGATGAGCCGATGGTGTTCTGCGGCAGCATTATCTTCGAGGGTCTGACTAAATGGTCCGAGACAAACCTCGAAGTCCAGCGCACCGAGGACACTCTTGGTATGGCTGTCTCGAAGTTCGTGACTCCTTACGGTGACACGATCCTTCTTGTACCGCACAGGGAGCTGCTCCGCAGCGATCTGGCTGGTGTCGCATTCTCGCTTGACATGGCAGATATCGAGTACCTCTATCTGGAGGGTCTTGATACTCACATGACCGGCGAGATCCAGGACAACGGCGCAAAGCAGCGTATCGAAGAGTACCGCACGTGGGCCTCATTCAAGATGGGGAACGAGAAAAAGCACGGGCTGTACACAGGCGTGACGGCGATATCTACGTCGTAACGTATTCGCGTCTGGTGGTGGTGGGGGGAGTGGCTCTTTCCACTCCCCCTTTAAAAAAAACAATAAGGAGAACACATGGGTGCATTTGAAGAAAACAAAGCCCTTCCCACCGAGGAAGAAACAAACGAAATGAAAGAGGCTGCTGTTGTCAAGAGCAAAAAAAGAAAGACCGCCGAGGACATTAAGAAAGAGGCGGCAGAAAAGGACGCTCCTGCAAAGGGCATCAAGCCTGTCATGTATTTCTGCAAGTTCAAGGGGCTCAAGATTATCTGGAAGTCCTCTGAGAATGTAAGAGATGATCGTGGCCGCGTCATCGGAAGGACTGACGGCATGTATGTCAGGTTCGACAACGGCATCTTCATCGCGACTGAGGATTGGCATGTCAAGGCGATCGAACGGTATCTGACAAAGAACCGTGGCGCTATTGTCACAGACGCGGAGCGTAAAAAGCTTGTCGAGCAGGTGACCAAAGAGATCGACCTTTCGTCTCTCAGCCCTGCACAGCTCAGGGAAATACGCGACAGCTACAAAAAGGTCCGCGCTCCTAAGGGCAAACAGGGAACAGTCGGCGCATCATGACCTACGCTAACCTGCTCAAAGAGGTCTCCAATTTCATCCGCGTAGAGGGTGAGGACACGGATAATCTTATCAAGAGTTTTATAAACGATGCGATAAAAGAGTTCGTTGCTGAGGAAGAGTGGGCAAGGCTAAAGGTGTTTACAACGATAACGCTGGATGGGTCGGAGACATACGCCCTGTCCAGTCTTATCACAGGTACAGACCCCGTGTTCGCGAAAGAGCATCAGCTTTTCCCTGAGGCGGGAGTTAATATGTACGACAAGCTCACGTATGAGGAGTATCTCAAAATGGAGGACCATACGTGGACCTGGGCGATCGATGGGACAAATATCTATATCCCGGGCACGACTGGAGAGCTTTACTTTTTCTATTATTCTCCTGGATATCCTGATGTCCTCGTGGATGATGATGACGAAAATCTTGTGTCCCTGCATTATTGGGATATAATCAAATACTGGACTGCATGGCGGTTCATGGATTGGCTTGGGAGCGATGATGCACGTTCGCGTTTTGAAACGATCCTTAGGTACAAGATCGATCAGAAGAAAAAGGATGAGGCCAGGACAGATAAACGAGGGAGGGCATTCCGCATAAGCCATCACAAAAGATGAGAACAAGAGGGCTTAATAACTTTTTACGTGGGCTCTACACCAGAGAGGGAAGTGAGTCCAAGCCGCCGCCCAATTATTTGCTTGTTGCTGACAACGTTCGTTATGAGGTTTTCGGTAGCATTTTTCGGCGACGAGGATATGATTATTGGCGTACTCTCACAGATGGTGCATCCGCATCATCTTTTAACGATCTACCTGACGCAATAAACAAGACTGGATTTGGCACAAAGGTCCAGGCGATAAAGCACTATGTTGATGTTGTTGGGACTGAATATATCATAGTCGTTACTGACGGGAAAATATATGTCTGTACGTTGACGGCGAGTGCAAAGATATGGACCTGTCTTAATCCGACGGGTCAGATCGACCTTCAGAACGTAAGTGACCATATAGGCATCGTCGCTTATCTTGACCTTGTGTTTTTTAATGATGGAACAAACATCCTTATGTATAATTCTCAGGCATATTCCGCCGCAGGCTGGAACGTACAGAAAAACAAGTTTACGTATTTTGCCGGTGACAGGATAATGTTCCGTGATTTTACTGATTTTTCTTCTGATTTTCACAATCATGACATAACTGCGGTCAGTACAGGTTCAGGTACGTTCGGTATCGCTGGCGATTATCGACACCATTTTAAGAGTGGTGA
>Ga0180433_10005069_pt1 | contig 18071 bp, 8 predicted proteins | sample SS_ome_8_FD_132980 | JGI IMG/M metagenome (GOLD analysis project Ga0180433, IMG submission 132980) | Hypersaline lake sediment archaeal communities from the Salton Sea, California, USA - SS_1_D_1 metaG | ecosystem: Environmental > Aquatic > Non-marine Saline and Alkaline > Hypersaline > Sediment... | reverse complement strand
CTCCCGGTAATGGTCCATATACAGCTACAATCACACCTCCGGGCACTGCAACGATCGGGAGCACCACTATGAGGATCAGGATCACATATACAGGCACTGTTGATCCATGTGGTACTACAACATTCGGAGAAGTTGAAGATTATACTATAAATGTTACCTCATCAGGGCCTATGACTTATGTATCAAGCACAGTAACACAAAATAATACCGGGTCTGTTACACCGGGTGACATCCACCAGCAGATCATTGGGATAGAGGTTGTTACAACAGGGTCCGTAAGTCCATTGACACTTACATCCATGCAATTAAGAACAGATGGAACCACCAATCCCGCAAACGATATTTCCAATGCAAAAATATGGTTTACAGGTACAAGTTCCACTTTTGCAACAACCAACCAGTTCGGAGCCACTTATGCAAACCCGCCGGCTACAGGAAGTGACTTTATCATCACAGGAAGCCAGATACTTTCTCCGGGAACGAACCATTTCTGGGTTTCTTATGATATACAGTCCGGTGCAACTGTCGGAAATGTCGTTGATGCCTTGTGCAACCAGATCATTGTAGGGGGCAGTGCTGAAACCCCAACTGTTACTGATCCTGTTGGTGACAGACCCATATCGGACAATGACGCTATATACACATGCAATTATACATGGTATGACAGTGGGGGCGCCGGAGGAAATTACAGTAATAATGAAGCGGATACTGTTACTTTCTGTTCGACCAACGGGGAAAGTGTTCAGGTTACATTCAACTCATTCTCAACTGTCGCTTCAGAAGATGAAATATATGTTTATGACGGACCTGATGTTTTCAGCAACCTGCTGATCGTATTATCAGGTGATTATATGTGCCAGGTCACACCTTTCGCATACATTCCTCCCAGGGTAAATTCCACAAATGATTGTATTACTTTCAAATTTGTATCCAGTGGCAGTAATACAAAACCCGGATGGGAAGCGGAAGTTGAATGCGTACCTTTCTGCGGAAATAATAAAATGGCAAAGGACAATTGCGGGTCAGCAACTGCGATATGCGATCTTAACGGATATTGCGGTAACACAAGCGGCATTTACACTACTGATAAGCCCGGCAATATGTGTGATGTTGACAATGCCGGCTGCACATTGTTCACCGGACGTATTCACAATAATTCATGGCTTCAGTTCTGGGCAAAGACCTCAAATGTTACTATGTATGTTGATGTTTATGACTGCAATCTTGCAGAAGGGATACAGTTTGGTGTTTATGAAGGAGATGGTTGCGATAATTTCACACTTGTTTCTGATCCTAATTACGTTACTGGAACTGGTCCAAATATGCCTCCCGAGACACTTACTACATTAAATTTAACAGGATTAACTCCGGGGCAAACATATTATATTATGGTTGACGGGAATGTTGGCGATGTATGTAATTATTCTATTACATCAGATGATTTTCTCACTCCTGATGCAGGACCTGATGTAGCCATTTGCGAAGGGGACACTGTACAGATGAATGCAGAGGGGGGGTTGAACTATACATGGACACCTGCTTCAACATTAAGTAATGCTAATATTGCCAATCCTCTGGCATTTCCAACAGAAACAACATCGTATGTTGTTGAGTTCACAGGTACGGAGTGCCTTGTAACAGACACTGTAACAGTAGTGGTATATGACAATCCACAAACCAGCATAACTGCAACACCAGATTCGGTTTGTATAGGTGGATCTTCGCAATTACACGGGAATCCTACTCCGGGAGAAGGTGCAATAACTTCACACCTTTGGACAGGGCCGGCTTCCGGCGATCTTGACCAGACGAATATTGTTGATCCTGTATTTACAGCAACTACAGGAGGATTAAACACACTTATCTATACGGTTACAGACGAATATGGCTGTTCAACTACGTCACAGATAAAGATCAATGTATTTGAAATAACCACTGACTTTGAGATAGACACTGTTCTTTGTCCGGATGATCATGCAATTATTACCTATACGGGTATTGCAAGCGCATCAGGAACGTATGACTGGGATTTCACGGGTGGTACACCCTCCTCTGCAACAGGTATCGGGCCTCATTCGGTTTATTTCCCGCCCGGCGGCGATTACACTGTTACACTGAACACTGTGGATGATTACGGTTGTACTTCAATCGGACCAACAAGTCATATAGTACATATGCCGGATTCGCTTTACGGGATTATCACAGGAACAGACGTACTCTGTTACGGAGATGCAACAGGTTCGGCAGACCTGGAAGCATACGGAGGCACCCCGGACTATACATATACATGGTCTAACGGTTCAACGACACAGGACATTTCAGGATTATCTATAGGAGCCTATTCTGTGATCATAGAAGACGATCACGGCTGTCAGACAAACACTTCGGTAGTTATCTCTCAACCGGCATCAGCTCTGTATGCACAAAATCCCACATTGGTATATCCTTTATGCAACGGAGACAGCAACGGAGAGATCACTGTCAATCCTGCCGGCGGAACAGCACCATACACTTATGAATGGGGCACCATTCCGGTGCAAACGACGAATCCTGCAACAGGACTAAGTGCCGGAGACTATTATGTGACAATAACAGATACCAATAACTGCACATATACCACCTCCTATTCACTGATAGAACCGACTGCAGTATCCGTTATCTCACAAAGTACGGATGCCATGTGTAACCAGCCAACAGGCACAGCTACTGTCATACCTGTCGGCGGTGTTGGGGGGTATTCTTATGAATGGAGCAACGGAGCAACGGGTTCAAGTATAGCAAACCTTGCTGCAGGTGCATATTATATTACTGTCACTGATGGCAATGGATGTACTGCTGACACCATGGTCCTGGTTAATGATATGGGAGCACCTGAAGCTTTTGTTGCTGACAGTGGTATGGTAAGTTGTTTTGGTGATAATGACGGCTGGGCAACAGTATCAGCCACGGGTGGAACCCCACCCTACAACTATATGTGGCCTGCAACAGGAGGTACAGGAGCAACAGAAACAGGGTTGATAGGAGGAATAACTTATGTTGTATATGTAAGTGATTCACTGGGTTGTATGACGACAACAACAGTATATATCACACAACCGCCTGCACTTCTGTATTCTCTAACGGAATATGATATCCAGTGCAATGACGGTAACAGTTACGGTTCAGTGGATATTGACGTTTCCGGGGGCACTCCTCCATATTACTATAACTGGTCAAATGGTGAATCAACTCAGGACATTGACAGCCTGCAATCAGGATTATATTATGTAACAATATCTGATGATAACGGATGTACACAGACAGATTCTGCGGATATCAGCGTTCCGCCTCAACTGATCATCGACACATTATACACTATTGATGATTATTGCAACCAGGGTCTGGGGGAGGCTGCCATTACTATGTCGGGCGGTGTACCTCCATATATAATTGTATGGAGTGATGTACAGAGCCAGTCCAATGACACAGCATTCTTTCTTGATGCAGGCACGTATTCAGTAAGTATTACTGATGCCAACGGGTGCGTTGAGGTGTTTGACTCAATAGTGATCGGAGATTATCCCGGTGGCATAGCAACGATCACAAATATCCAGCATGTTGACTGTTACGGTAATCCCACCGGTTCGCTTACTGTCGGGATAACCGGAGGCACACCTCCGTTCACTTACCTCTGGTTGCCCAATTACCTGACAACACCTACCATATCAAACCTGAATGCAGGCACTTATGAGGTCTTTGTGACAGATGCGAACGGTTGTGTGGATTCTACTGCAGAAACAGTAACTCAGCCACCAATGCTTGTAGCCAATATCCTTGCTGAGGATATCACACATGTTGCATGTTACGGTGAAGAGACCGGTTCTATTGAAGTAACGGTTACGGGTGGTACTCCTGACTACGAATATCTTTGGCCATCAGGAGGTACTGATGCTATTGACGCGAACCTGGAAGCAGGTCCTTACACAGTTACTATCACTGACGCCAACGGATGTATAATAACTACATCGGCATCTGTCACACAACCCTATACGGCTCTGCTAATTGACCTTATTCATGCTGATACTGTATGTTATAGTGAGATTGACGGGTATGCTGAAGTGGATGCTTACGGGGGCACAGAAGGAAGCGGTTATTCTTATGTATGGTCTGATGCATCAGAACAGACAGGTGCAACAGCTACCGACCTTGCGCCCGGAGACTATACGGTCACAGCTACAGATGCCAATAATTGTACTGCAACACTGACAGTTCCGATCATTGAAGCGCCGGAAATAACATTCAGCTTTGACACTAACGGAACAAGTTGTAATGGCTCCATTGACGGAGAGATCATTATTGCGGCAAATGTGGTCAATCCTCCTTATGAATATGTATGGTCGAATGTACAAACAGAGCCCCATATTACAGACCTTGCACCCGGATTTTATACCGTAACCATAACTGACGGAAGCGGATGTACAATACAGGCGATCTTTGAAGTAACTAACAGCACTGCTCCCTGTCTTATCATTCCGACTGTCATCACTCCAAATGGAGATGGGTTTAATGACACATGGAAGATCGCATACCTGGGACTCTATAATAATGTTACATTACAGGTATATAACAGGTGGGGAGAGATAGTGTTTGAATATGAAGGTGATGGCGCAGATTATGAAGGTGATGTTGCGAAACAATGGGACGGCACCAGTGAAGTAAACGGAAAGTCGTTACCTCTCGGATCATATATTTATGTGGTCACTTTTAATGGTGACGATGGACTTGATCCGATCCAGGGGATCATCACTATTATGCGGAAAGACGAATAATAATTTGGAAATTAGCCAATTTGAAAATTTGATGATTGAATGAATAGCTCGTGGCTGATAGCTTCTAGTGTCATGTCAAATTGAAGATATCAAATGGAAAATGTAAAAATTAATACGTATGTTGAGCTGTAAATCAATACATTTTACATTTAAATTCTGAATTTTGACATTAAATCACTTTACGTCATTTTTTACTTGACTTTACACTAGTAAGTATTAAAGCCCTGGGGCGTGATCAATATAGCCCAGGGCAACGCCCTGGGAATAAGGAAATTAAATTAAATAGCGTTTGTCTCAGGCCGGATTCAGGGCAGACAGTTTTCGCAAACGCAAGATGCAGGAAATTAATTAGAAAGCAGGAAAAACCTGTTTTTAATAAAATAATAATATAAATTTTTCAATTATGAGAATACCCCTTATTATAACTATGCTAATACTGGCAGGCTTATATGCACTGCCTCAACAGGTACCTTTATACAGTCAGTATATGATGAATAAATTTCTGATAAACCCGGCTGTTGCAGGCAGCGAAACAGCCCCTTGCATTCCAATAAGGCTTCTCGGACGCCAGCAATGGCTTGGCATTGAAGATGCACCCCAAACATTCGTATTAAGTGCACATACTTTATTAAAAGATCAGAAAACCGGTGTAGGAGGATTTATCTATACTGATCACATCGGACCTGTAACTAACACAGGGCTTCAGGCATCATATTCATACCATATTGATATCACGACAAGGTCTATACTGGGCATGGGCATCTCTGCATCTGCATTCCAATTCAAAATGGACACCAGGGATTTTGTTGTTGCCGATCAATATGACCCTGTTCTTGAAGGTGGCGTGGAAAGCGCTTTGGTACCGGATGCCAACTTTGGCTTATACCTCGAGAATGACGGAAAATACTATATTGGTCTGTCTGCCATGCAATTGTTCCAGATAAATATCAAGCTCGGTGATATGAAATCCAAAGGTATGGTACGCCACTATTTTGCCTATGCAGGATATAAATTAAGGCTGTCGGAAGAGTATGCTGTCGAACCCTCTGCCCTTATCAAAACCACTGAACGCACACAGATACAGGCTGATGCTAATTTAAAGGTCTATTATAAAGATTTTTACTGGGGAGCTGTGTCATACCGTCATGAAGATGCAATAATTGCAATGATAGGCATTAAGTATAACAAATACATCTTTGGTTACGCTTATGACTATACACTGAGCAAACTAAGACAATTCAACAGCGGCTCGCATGAAATTGTTGCCGGTTATAACCTCTTTGAAGGGAAAGACCCCGGGGCAACAGTGCCTGGCGGCTATTAGACATTTTAGACATTACTTAGAACCCGGTACAAAAAAATACCGGGTTTTTTATTCCTTTCTGTACGATTGATCAATCGCCTGAAATTCCATATTTTTTGTATAATATTCTATTTATTTCATATTATATTTATTTTTAGGTAATTAATACTGATTATATTTATATTTTGACTTCACAAAACCTATTTATTTATGAATTGCGTTAAAGCACTCTTAATAACGATATTATGTTATTCTTTCACCCCCCCCCTCTCTTCCCAGCCACCCAAATGGGTACAAATGAAAGACGATCCCACCGTTAATTTCTATGATGTTCAGAAAGAAGCTGAATCATATTTTTCAAGTCATCCCAAAGGAAAAGGTTCGGGTTATAAACAATATAAACGATGGGAATGGGCAAATGAGCAAAGGTACTATCCTGATGGAGACAGGAGTGTGGTTGATCCTGCCATTGCATGGAAAGAAATTAATAAATTCCATTCATCCTGGCCTGCTACGGAACGGTCATTAAGGAATCCCTGGACAGAGATCGGTCCTAACACCTGTTCTAATGTTACGGGGCACTGGTCCCCGGGTATTGGCAGGATAGATGTTATTGCTCTTGACCCTGATAACAATAATATCATATATTGCGGGAGTCCGTCAGGCGGATTATGGAAGTCCTCCAACGGGGGCAGTTCATGGATATGTCTCACTGATGATCTTCCGGTGATAGGGATTAGTGGGATCGTGATAGATCATAGCAATTCCGATATTATATATATTGCTACAGGAGACAAGGATGCCAGTGCTGTTTACAGCATCGGTGTATTAAAATCAACAGATGGCGGTGGCACGTGGAACACTACCGGGTTAAGCTGGGATATTTCCCAATACAGAATAATGCACAAACTATTAATGCATCCGACAAACTCAAGTATAATATTCGCAGGCACCAGCAACGGATTGTATAAAACAACCAATGCAGGGAGTAGCTGGAGTGTAGTGCAAAGTGGTGACATAGAAGACATTGAGTTTAAGCCCGGAGATCCGGATATTGTATATGCATCAACAGTAAATTTCTATAAGTCCACAAACGGAGGTGATAGCTTCTCCTCTGTTTCAGTAACCACCTCAGGCAGAACCCAGATAGCAGTTACTGAAGATAATCCTGAATATGTTTATGTAGTATCTTCCGGTAGCGGCGTTTACAGATCAACCAATAGCGGAAGTTCTTTTTCATACAGGGGATCATACCCCGACAATGGCAATGTAGCATGGTACGCCCTTTCCGTTGCAGCAAACCATACTGATGCAGAACAATTACATGTTGGGGAATTCGAAACCTTTGTATCGAATAACGGAGGGCAGAGTTTTACAAAGACCTCAGTATGGACATGGGGAAACAGCACAGGATATGTACACTGCGACATTCATGAGATGGTTTTTTACGGGGGCACAATATATGTAGGAAGTGACGGTATGATCAGCAAGAGCAGTAACGGCGGATCAACCTGGACAAATCTTACGGAAGGAATAGCCAACAGGCAGTTTTACAGGATCTCCTGCTCTGCAACGAATCAAAACATGATGATGGGCGGATCCCAGGATAACGGGACCAGCGTTCTGAATAACGGTACGTGGTATGAGTGGCTTGGGGCCGACGGCATGGAGTGCGTTATTGACTGGAGCGACGCGGACATTGTTTACGGAACAAGCCAGAACGGAAGTTTCTATAAATCCGATAACGGTGGCAATTATGGCGATGTCAATATCTCACAACCAGGATCAGGCGCATGGATCACACCTTTTGTTATAGATCCCTCTAACCATAACACATTGTATGTTGGAACTGATCAGGTCAGGAAAACAACAAACGGAATGGGAAGCTGGACAACGATCGGGGATTTCGGAAGCGGTGATATTGATGCTCTGGCTGTTGCACAGTCAGATCCTGCTTATCTGTATGCTTCAAAAGACAGCCGTATATGGATGACAAGTAATGGAGGAAGTTCATGGTCTGAAATTACTTCAGGTCTTCCAAGCCGCAACATTACATATATTTCCGTTCATCCTGCTGATCCGTTGAAAGTAGCCCTCAGCTTCTCAGGATACGGTAGTGGACAAAAAGTATATACTACGGATAACGGAGGCTCATCATGGACTAATTTTTCCGGCAACCTGCCAAATTTACCTGCCAACTGCGTTGTATATCATAACGATACGGATAACGGGCTTTATGTTGGCATGGATGTGGGTGTTTATTACAGGGATAACACTCTCAGCAACTGGGAATCATATATGGAAGGACTGCCAAATGTGATCGTCAATGAGCTTGAGATCCATTACGGATCAGGAAAGATCCGTGCAGGGACTTATGGCAGGGGTATCTGGGAAGCTGACCTTTTTAACGGAATATCAAGCCCTCCTGTGGCAAATTTCACTGCAGACCTGACTTCTGTAATTATTGGCTCTACAGTTGACTTCACTGATCTGTCCAGTGGCGCTCCGACAACATGGTCATGGACTTTCCAGGGAGGAAGTCCGTCGTCTTCAACAACACAGAATCCTTCTGTAGTTTATAATACGGAAGGCACCTACGATGTATCTTTAACTGTCACTAACGACAACGGCAGTGACACAGAAATAAAGACCGGTTACATAACTGTTCTTCCCATAACAGCAGGATTCTCACTTGACTTTGAAGCCTGCACTGATTACTCATCCGATTTTTCCCCATGGATATCATACGAAGGGGACGGACAAAACTCTTTTCAGAGCTCGGATTGTGACTTTCCCGGAGAGGGAGGAGCTTTCGGTTTTATGGCTTTTAACCCGTCTGATGCAGGATTTTCCCTGGCATCCGCTCATAACGGCGTACGTGTTGGAATGGCTATTTGTCCGTCAGACGGATCAACACCTGCTGATGACTGGATAATATCTCCAAAACTTCTCCTGGGAGACAATTCTTCATTGTCATTCTGGGTACTGACAGCCAAACCCGGCACCTGGGGTAATGAATCTTATAATGTTCTGGTCTCAACAACAGATAATGATCCTGCAAGTTTTTCTTCCATTGCTTCCAATGAAGAAGCACCGGATACATGGACAGAAAGGACATATAATCTCTCTGCTTATGACAATCAGGATATACATATAGGAATACAATGCGTATCACTGGATAAATTTATGTTTTGGGTTGATGATATAAGCATTAACACCACTGTGAGCAGTTTTAACGTGAGTACAGCGCCCGGTATTACAGTCTATCCTAATCCTGTCACAAAAACATTATACATAAATTTTAACAAAAATGAGATATTGTGTTCAAAAATTACTATATTTGATATATACGGAAAACAGGTAAAACAGGTTGAAAATCCTGATATCAAAGGAAAAACAATAAAAATCGACCTGTCTGATCTGGCAAATGGCATTTATTATTTACAAATTAATAATTACAAAACAGAAAAAATAACACTCATAAGATAATATATAGCCTGGAAGAAGCTACAATTCATTTCAACTTTACACTTTCATAGTTTTTGGGGTAAAATCACGTAGCTTCTTCCTCCTTTTTTAATAAAAGAATACCGACGATCAGAAAATCTGATCAATATTATAAATCAAAAATCTTAAATCTCAAATCTTAGATCTTAAATCGCCGGGGGGTTCTCCGGGATGTATCCTTCATCATCAAGCAGGTAAGGATCTTTAGAGGCTTGTACGGCAAGTTTGTCACATACTTCGTTTTCCCTGATATTTGAATGTCCTTTCACCCAAACGAACATGACATTATGTTTTCTGTATGCAGATAAAAATCTTTTCCACAGGTCAGGATTCTTTTTCTTTTTAAAATTCTTTTTTTCCCAGCCAAACACCCATTTTTGTTCGATGGCGTCTGCAACATATTTAGAGTCGGTATAGACAGTGACATCACATCCGTCATATTTCAGAGCTTCAAGACCAACAATAACAGCCAATAACTCCATCCTGTTATTTGTGGTAAGTTTATATCCACGGGATAGTTCTTTACGGTGATCTCCGGACATCAGCACAACACCATATCCACCGGGGCCCGGATTACCCCTTGCAGCGCCATCGGTGTATATCGTAATCTTTGTCCCCATCGCCAGTCACTCCACTATCTTCATCTCCTCGATCAGGTGGTGTGCTCCTGCGTATTTATCTATTACAAAAAGAACATATCTGATGTCAACATTTATGCATTTCTGCAATTCATCTTCAAACTCGATATCTCCGCTCATAGCTTCCCAGTTTCCATCGAATGCCGTACCAATGAGCTCGCCGTTACCATTGATCACAGGACTTCCGGAGTTTCCGCCTGTAATATCGTTATTTGTTGTAAAACAAACCCGCATCTCATTATTTTCTCCGTACCTGCCAAAATCCTTATTATGAAAAAGGTCTTTCAGCTTATCAGGAACAATAAATTCGTCAACCGTAGGATCTTCCTTTTCCATAACACCCTTAAGTGTTGTATAAAAATCGTAATGAACAGCATCCATGGGCAGATAATCCCCTACTGAACCATAAGTCATCCGGATTGTTGAATTCGCATTAGGATAAAATACCCTGTCCTTTTCCATCTCCATCAGACCTGCAATGAACATCTTCTTGCCGGTTTCACGATCTGCATCATTTCCCGAAATAATCCCGTTCAATTGAAAATACATCTGTAACACAGACTGCATGGTCATAAAACCAAGATCTTTTTCCAATGCTTTCACAGATGGTTTGGATAAAAATGCATCCAGTCTTGCCTGATCAGTAAATACAGATTTTTCATACAGGGCTTCAGTAAATTTATCTATATCACCTTTGTATTTCTTTTCCAGTAAAGAAAAAACATCAATGTGGTATTCCTTCGGAACGTCCTTGTAATATATTTCCATCATTGCAGCAAACACTTTCTTGTCCAGATCAACATTATAATCTTTAAAAAAGTCTTCTGCAGACTCCCTGACAGATCTGACTGTTTCATTTATTGCTGCTTCGTTATCCGGAGTATTTTTAAGCGTATTATAAAGACCATATCCGGACTGCAGTGCAAACATTATTACTTCACCACCCTGAAACAATGATTCAAAAAGATACTGAAAAGCATAATTTGCATTCTCATTATTTTTATATGACTGTTCAATAAGGTTAAGGGCATCTCCGTATTTCTTCTTTCTTTCAGGATCTGCATTTACCCACTCATCAAATTTATCTTCAAGAGCTTTTCTCTGGTCATATACTTTCAGTCGTTTTAGCCCTTTATTCTGACCTATGCTGTATTTCCAGTAATTACTGCTTTGAGCATATTTTGAGGCATACTGTATATGCACTTTAGGTTTCTTTGCAGGATCGTCAGTTTTTGCTGCTTTCTCCCTGCTTTCATCCATTGCTTCCTTGATGATATCCAGTTTTCTGGTACGTATCTTGATCCTGATAGGATTAGAAACCTCAATGGTCTCTTCTATTCCATAGGATGTCATAAATCTCTGTGTAGTACCCGGGAAACCGAAAACCATTGCAAAATCACCTTCTTTAACTCCTTTAATGGATATTGGGAGAAAATGTTTAGGTTTATAAGGGACATTATCCTGGGAATATTCGGCTGGTGTTCCATCTGGCGCACAATACACTCTGTATAGTGAGAAATCCCCAGTATGACGGGGCCACATCCAGTTATCCGTGTCGCCTCCGAACTTACCTATGGATGACGGGGGAGCACCTACCAGTCTGATATCTTTAAAAGTTTCATAAACAAAAAGGAAATATTGATTTCCGCCATACATGCTTTTTACTATTACATCATAATGATTGTCTTTCCCTGCCTCTTTCTGTAGCTTTCTTGTAGCTTTGTCAATTACCGCACTCTTGTCACTATCAGGCATGTCATCAGTAATATCTGCAAAAACCTGATCCGTAACATCTTCCATTCTTACCAGAAAAGAAGCGGTCATTCCATCACATGTCAGCTCTTCATTCTTAGTCTGTGCCCAAAATCCGTCTGCCAGATAATCATGGTCAATAGTACTGTGTTTTTGTATATTATCATACGCACAGTGATGATTGGTCAGCATCAATCCTTCGGCTGAGATCATCTCCCCCGTGCAATAAAAGCCCTGCGGCGCCATCTGCCCTGACGCAAGTCCGGCAATTGCGTCTTTCAGACAGGCATTATTTACACTGTAAATATCTTCTGGTGTCAACTGCAAACCCATCTCTTTCATCTTATCATAATTCTTTAGCAACCTTGAAAGCAACCAAAGACCTTCATCAGCCCGCGATGAAAGATTAAAGATAAAACTGACCAAAAGTGCAGCAACGAATATTCTTTTCATGATCTATTATTTTTGAGGATTATTAAAATACAAATAAAGTTATTATAAGGTGGTTTTACAAGGATTAGCATAAATCATTGATAAAAATACAAAAATACCAATATAATAAACAATAAACTCGACTATTCTTCAACATAATCCGACATACATATTAAAACAGCCGCTGAATTGTAATTGGCTGGTTTGGATTGAACGATTGAACGATTGAACGAGGTATTTTATTCAAAGATACTTACCTTTGGGCATTAAAATTATTAAAATTATGGGAGATGAAGTAAACATATTTATTGATAACCTGATATCACTGACCTGGCGTTTACTGGATCTGCCACTGTATTTTCTTTTGATAATATGTTTATTAGTAATTCTGATCTCATATTTAGTACTAAAAATAATTCAAAAGCGAACATCTTACAGAAATTCAAAAAATAAAATATTCAGGATCACATCAGTATTTTTGCTTTTAATAGCAATAGCGTTGATCATTGATCACAAATTTATGATACAGAAAAAAGAAACTAATAATATATATAATAAGTTCACAAAATTATATCATAATTATAGCCAGCTAAAAAACAAGTGCGGTACATTTAGCACAAGTAATAAATCAGATACGTGCCTGAATAAGCATCCGGGCAAGGCTGCAGGTGTATGTGATCATAAGAAAAAATGGGGTACAGACCTGTATGAGCCGGGCATTCTTGAGAAAGGATTCAGTGCTCCGTTAGAAATTACAGAACAATCTTTAAGCAAGGCAATTTATTTATTAAGCATAAAAAAAGAAGATCCAAAGGCAAAAATATTCATTGCTATCATTGATCTTAAATATAAGGATCTGGCAATAGTGATCACACCGGAATTCAAAGAAAAATATCTGACAAGCACATTTGCCAGGACAAACAATTGTGATGTTGCAATAAACGGAGAAGCAGGAGAGACCATGCACCCCGGGTGTAACCTGGGAGAATGGACAGGGAACTGGATTGTTAATGGCAAACCTGTTTTACTGGAGGATTCTGAAAAAAGACCATTTCTTTCGTTTGACAGGAATAACAAAGCACGGTATTACAGTGCAGACATTATTGATACTATTGTCACTGTTGAAAAATACAACACTATCTGGGGGAGGCACGACATTCTGTTAAACGGGGATATCAAACATGTTAAAAATAACAAGCCCTTCAGGCCATATTGCAGAACAGTAATGGGCATAAACAATGAGGGCACAAGGTTATTCCTTATGGTTGTTGATGGCAAGCGTCCTGATTACAGCCTTGGACTGACTTACGAAGAATCTGCACTGATGTTAAAGCTTTTAGGCGCTGATCATGCTATGGCATGTGATCAGGGAGGGTCTTCATGTATGTATATTAAAGATATTGACGGGATAATAAACCGTCCGGCAGATTCCGACGGCAGGGAAAGAATGGTTTATACTCATTTTGGAGTTAGGGTTAATTGATATTATGTTCCGGGGAACAGGTCATCCTGAATTTATTTCAGGATCTCATTAACGCTATACCGTGCTTTGATTAAAGTGTAGTATATGATAGCAGAGATGCTGAAACGAGTTCAGCATGACAAGCGTAGCGTAATGACCAGTGACTAATAAATAATAATGAAAATATTATTCGTATTTATCGCATTTATTTGTTTTAAAAGTATAATAGGTTTCGGGCAGCCTGAGATGTATTCCCAGTTTTATGGTTCTGACCTTCGTTTGAATCCTGCACTTACGGGAATGATACACAGGGACTGGCAAATATGTGAACTTTACCAGGGAAACAAGAACAATAACGATCTTAAAACATCCACAAACTGTATCTATGCCGAACTTGCTTATGATATTATCAAAACCAAAGGGCGTTACGGTATGGTGATCAAAGAAAAGTCAAATACCATGTTCGGTATAGGGTTGATGAATGAATTCAGGAACTCCGGAAACAGTGATTATAATTTTATGTCAAACTTTTTTTCTATTGCAATACACAGGAGGATATTCAACTCTTCAAATATCTCCATAGGAATCCAGCCCGGAATGGTAAAAACGAACAGTGGGAACAAATTTGACATGAATTTTGGTGTATTGTATGGTTTCCAGAAGCATGATTGCTGGATAGGTGATCAGGTTTATAAATACCAGGCAGGAGTATCATTATATAGTTATTCACAACCATTCCATAGTACAGAAGACACATTATACATAAAGCCAAAGCATATACAGGCACATGCAGGTGCACTGATAAATATTGGCAAGAAATTCGGGATTGTTCCGAGGGCTTATTATTTATATGAGGGAGATCATCATTACAGCGGAGGCGCCACATTTGTATTCAGAAAGCATTATTCCTGTATTGACCGCATCAGAGCGGGGCTGCATTATTTATCATCAGAACATCTGGTTTGCTCCGGAGGATTCAGGCTTTACACACGCGGGAAAAATTCATCATCTCATGATAACAGGGATGCTTTTGCAGTGGATCTTTGTTTTTCCTATGATCTGAAATTAGATATGATAGGTCTGGAAAGCGGATATAAAAACGGCTTCGAAATAAATATCATTTTGTACCCTATAACTAAATGCTGGGAGATGAGCAAATGCGCGGAGTAAAGAAGCAGGATATAAGGGAACTGGGATTGGATCATCTTAAGAAATTCTTTCTTGAGAACGGAGAAAAAGAATACAGGGCAAAGCAGGTTTATGAATGGATATGGAAAAAATATACATGTAGCTTTGCAGATATGACCAATCTCCCAAAAAGTACCAGGGAATTATTGTCAGAAAAGTTCGAAATCCTGTGTGCAAAAATTTCAGATGTCCGGATCAGCAGGGATAAGACTATAAAAACTTTATTCGAATTTCATGACGGAGAGAAGGCAGAAGGAGTATTAATTCCATCAGGATCCCGTGCCACAGCCTGCATATCCACACAGGTCGGATGCAAGCTGGGTTGTGTGTTCTGTGCTACAAGCCGGATAAAATTCAAACGAAATATCAGTGCACCGGAAATTTACGATCAGGTATGTATGATCCGGCAACAGGCAAAAGATCAATATAACCTATCACTGACCAATATTGTTTATATGGGAATGGGTGAGCCGCTGCTGAATTATAGTAACATTATCAGGTCGGCAGGAATAATAACTTCAGCAGAAGGCTTAGGTTTTTCACCCTCAAGGATAACAGTATCAACTGCGGGGATATCAAAAATGATCAAAAGGCTTGGTAATGATCATGTAAAATTTAATCTTGCTGTTTCACTTCATTCGGCTGACGATAAAAAACGAAGCAGCATTATGCCGGTAAATAAGACAAATAACATTGATTCACTGATAGATTCACTCAAATATTACTATTCAAAAACAAATAATCGTATAACAATAGAATATTCATTAATAAAAAATCTAAATGACAGTATTCCGGATGCAAAAGATCTGGTTACTTTTTGCCGGAATTTCCCCTGCAAAATAAATATTATTGACCTTAATCCGGTGAAAGGCTCCAAATATACAGCCGCATCTGCCGAAAGAAAAAAAAGATTCACGGAATATCTGATAAAAAACAAGCTCATAGTAAATGAAAGAAGAAGCAGGGGTCAGGATATAAAAGCAGCATGCGGGCAACTGATCTGTTCTGAAAAAACCAGCAACAAATCTCAATAAGCAAAATCCTAAACACAAGTATTTTAAATGTTTTGGTAATTTGAATTTTGAATTTGTTTTGGATTTCGTGCTTCAGATTTCGTGCTTCGGATTTCGAATTTTTAATACTATATATCTGTTGCCTATTTACAGATACTTTCATTTTTTTATTAAAATTTATCTTAAATTTAATATTTTAGTATTTTTATAAATTTTGAAATATTTAAATTATTAAATTATGCAAAAGATAATTTTACTTATAAGCTTTCTTGTTATAGGGTTATCACCGGATATATTCACGCAATCTGTTGATGTTGACTGGGGGCAGGAAACAGAGTTACAAAAAGGCACATTTATTCATAAGCTGGTAGGTTATGATGATGAAGGCATTTATATTCTCAGATCTACAGGTGCAATGGTAATTGATAAAAACAATCTTATTCTTGAATACTATTCACTTATTACACAAACCATTGAGTCGTCTAATGAAATTCTGATGCCGAGCGCTAATGGTATGGAAACAGTATTTGAGGACATTTTTTATCTGGATAAAAAACTGATACTTTTCACTTCTGCTACAGACAGGACAAGAATGAAAAGAGTATTATTTGCACAATACCTTCGCAAGGACGGATCACTGAAAAACAGACCTAAAGAGGTTGGGGCTTTGTCAGTAGAGAACATAGAGAAGCACGGATTCAACTTTTCTTTAACAGAAGACAAATCAAATATAGTAATACATTATCAGCGATCATTCAATGAATATAATGGCGAATACTTCACTTTCAAGATCCTTGCTCCGGATCTGAACATGTTATTTGACAAGAAGCTTGTATTTCCGCCAAATCTGAATGAACGGGAATTTGAACTGACACAATACAAAATTGGCAACAGCGGATCTATCTATATGACCATCAAAGCAAAAATCAAAACCAAAAGAAGAAGCAGAAGGTCAAAGGAGCAGGTAGAAAGGATCATTCTTATTTTCAATCCTAAAAAAGAGCAATACCAATATTACACTTTAACATTATATAAATATTTCCCTGCTGATATTGTATTCGGACTTGATGAAGATGAGTGTATGAGTATTTTCGGTTTTTTCACTTCAAGATCAAAAAATACTCCTATAGGGGTTTTTCATAATAAGCTCAATCCACACACACTAAAGTTTGAGTTTAACATGGAAAGAAAAGATATCTATTATAAGTTTGCCCGTGATGAGATCACAGACCTGAAATCCCCGAGATTATCAGAAGATCCGCAATACTTATACAGCTATGTACCAAGGGATGTTGTTTTTCTCGACAACCAGGCTTCTGTTTTTGTTGCCGAGCATTATTACAGGACTATGCGAACAATGGTTGACCCAAAAACAAAGCAGGAGACCGATATACATTATTTTTACTATAATGATCTTGTTACTGCTAAAGCAGACAAGCACGGTAAGATTGAATGGATGAACAGGATATATAAAAGCCAGTACAGTCTGGATGATAGTGGGATAATGTCATCCTATGCGATCACTACTGATGCCAATAAGGCAAAAATAATCTATAATGATAACCCGTCAAATCTGAAGTCAGGCAACCCTGATAAGATAAAAACTTACAAACACAATCCGTATGTCAACCCAAAGGGTATGGCAATAATAGTAACCTTATTCAGTGATGGCAGCGTTGATAAATCCATGATGTTTGGTAAGGGAGAACAAAAAACCGTTACATGTCCCAGATTATTTGTAACCACCAAAGATCATCATATCGTTCACGGTCAAAAGGGTAAAAAGTTCAAATTCGGCACTTTTGTTTTTGAAAGATAGTTTTAAGAGGTGCTCGGTTCTGGGTACTGGGTTTTAGTATTATAGGTCAAGGGATAGCTGATCTTCTTTTAATTTGAATGACTTCCTGTGGTATTTTGTAATATCATTTTCTACTATTGCATTCTTATGTTCCTTTGTGGGATATCCTT
>Ga0180433_10005068_pt1 | contig 18074 bp, 15 predicted proteins | sample SS_ome_8_FD_132980 | JGI IMG/M metagenome (GOLD analysis project Ga0180433, IMG submission 132980) | Hypersaline lake sediment archaeal communities from the Salton Sea, California, USA - SS_1_D_1 metaG | ecosystem: Environmental > Aquatic > Non-marine Saline and Alkaline > Hypersaline >... | reverse complement strand
TGGATAATTGGACCTGTTTGCATGGCAGGATTAGGGTGGATCGTACTTGGAATTCCTGGCCTAATGGGCCTCGGTAATCCAATAACAATCTTCTTGATTGCAGGTTTTTTAATTGCCACGGGGGGTGCTTTTGGTGATACCGCTACAGATGGTTTAATTCTTGATATATGCCCAAAAGAGCAACTAGGTAGAACACAAGGTATTTGTTGGGGCGTGAGATCTGTCGGGATGATTGCTGGCGGTCCTATAATGGCTTTGCTAGTCGTGTTTGCTGGCTTATCCGTGGAAGCAGTATTTATAATACTAGGCGTTTTAATGATCACGACATCCTTAACTACGCTTCTGGTTAAAGAACCCTCAGAATATCGTGATACTCATGTTATTCAGCATATTAAGCAAATGGTAAATAATAAAAAGGACTGGAAAACTTATATTTATGCTCTATTTAACGCGTTCTTAGATGGAATTGCCGTCTTATTCGTGAGTATTTTCATTTTAGTAGAATTGCATTTAATGACTTTAACAGGCACGGAGTTATCTTTGCCAACTGACGAACTCATGATATATGTTTACAATGGAAATATCAATTTAATAATAAGTGCTGGAATTGTGATTGGTAGCATCATTGGAGGGAGGATTTCAGATTTGGTTTCTAGAAAATTATCAAGCTATGTTTCATTCTTATTAACGACGGTAGTTTTGTTACTCATAATGCTACCTTTAGGTGGGATGTTCAGCTTAATAATGTCGTGTTGCTTGGGCTTCGCAATTGGTTATCGTCATAGTTCTTACGCTGCCGTTATAGGTGAATATTCCAAAAAACATCCAGAAATGAGCGGTACTTACTATTCTATATGTAATTCCTTCGCTAATATCGGTTCTACCGTTGGTATAATAATTACGGGGAGACTTTTTGATTTAACGGGAGCATGGTGGATAATATTTCTATTCATGGCAATAATAGCAAACCTGGGGTTAGTAGGATTTTATTTCATGGATCCCAACGATTACGAGAGTAGTAGGACTAAGTAAATAGTTATATATGAGATGGATAATATCCATTCCTTAATTCTTTTTTATAATTTTTAGTTTAGTAGATTTTGGGAATTAATTTATATTTAATCCTTTCCCGGTATTCTTTATAGCCCTCGAGCCCTCCAATAAGCATCTCTTCCTCGTACTTTATCCTTACTACGAGTCCTAATACGCTAAATATCGCAGGAATTATAGACCACCACGAGCCTAATCCTAAAGGTATTGCAATGACCATCCCTACAAATCCTGAATATAACGGATGACGCACGTGAGCATAGAGCCCCGTGTCTATAAGTTTCTGTCCCTCTCTGATATCGAGAACTTTTGATGCATACGCATTCTGAAGTTGTGCGAGGGAAATTAGGTATAAACCAATTCCTAATATGACGAAACCTACAATTTCTAACACTATCGGAAATGCTATTGACCAATTAAAGAGATGGTCTAAATCAGTAATAATAAAAGTTAAAATGAAGGCTAACCCAAAGAGAGGCAAAATCCATTTATCAGAAGCTGATGCCTGTTTTGACATTTCATCTTCCATTTTCTTCTCCTTCTTATGCTTTATTCTATTTCTTAGAACTCGAGGATTCCTTTTGTTCAAGAACAACACGTAGAGATACATCCAAACTGCAAACACGATTAGAAATATCCAACCTTCGATCCATGTCCAATCAAAAGGATTCCAGCTCCACGTGGCAAGTGGAAAGACACAAATTGCAAAAAAGACCGATCCGTATATGGGAATAATTGCTATAAATAGAGGTGAAAAGGGTTTATCCATCTTATCGACGACTGTACTACCCTCAACATCGCTCCTGTTTTTATCTGATTTATCATCATTAATTGTCATTTTTCATATCATACCATTTCTTAATAAATGAAATAAGTATTAATCTTACTTATTCATACTATTCTAATTTATATCAAAACATCTCAAATAATTATTTCCTATAGCCATATTTAATTGTTTGCTAGGAATAATTATAAAAAAGAGAATAAATAAAATTTAGGATTTTATCGCTTTAAGTTGGCTGATGCCCAATCGTAGTAACCTTTTTCGTCTAGTTCCTTAGGAACATCTGCGAAGAATTGTGCGGTGATGTCTTTCACGTGTTGAGCGGCAACAGGATGGAACATCATTGCAAGATCCAAACCAACGAGCGTCAAGGTTAAAGCGTTTATAACTTCCCAGATTGGCCCTCGATATTGTCTCAAACCCCATTCAGGAGCTATTTTTTCAGACATCCAGGCTTCTCTTGCACCCCATGCATTTGTCGTACCACCACTAATTGGATATGCCAAGTCTTCTTCGCCTAATAATCCTGCGATCCTCATCCGTTGGTATATGCTGAATGAATACTCCATACCGTAACCAAGAGTGGCGCATGTTGGATCCATGACGATTCGATTTCTTGGGAGTCCGAGCTCCACGGCATCCTTGTTCATCTTAATTTGGTTGTTTAAATCCAAACTGGTCCAGAGCAGGCAGTTGTGGTCATATTTTACGGCTAATGGGATAACGTCCTCCCAAGTAGCTTTATCTGCTGCTGAAAGCATTAATACTTCGCTCTCCGTGATTGGTGCAGTTGCTTCAAATAATTCTTTATCTTTCTTTTTATTTCCAGAGCAACCGATTATTACGGGAACATCAACGGCTTGAAGGATATCTTCTAAAAATTTAACGGAACTCGAAACTGGAGCATCACCCATAGCAGGATCAATAGATAACGAATGGAACGTGATCAAATCTGCGCCGAATTTATCAACGGCAAATTTAGCCCATTCTGGCGGATTGCCTAACACCGAACCATATTCCTGCTTGATTGGTTTAGGTGGAGAGAAATCTATCGAATCGAACACATCGTACGTCACTGCCGGGGGATGAGGATTTCTTTTATCGAGCCCTAGAAAGTTGTAGAAGGGCGGTACTTTTTCGCCTCCAATGGTGACGGTCTTTCCGTTTGATCTGATAAATTGAATCGTCTCAATTTCTCCTGGAAAATCGACATCAAGCTTGAATTTCACGGGAGTCCACTCGGCTTTTCCTGGAACGGGTAAACCCGCAGCTCCAGCGGCAGCAGCAACAATTCCCGGTAACATCTGAAATTCAAGATATTCTGCGAGAAGATCCACGTCAGTTAACTCAACTTCCTCGGTATCCTTCATTAATTCGGCTAATTTTTTACTAAGTTCTTCAAATGGAATGTTAAATCACTTTATCGTGTTTTGTTTTATTATTTTATAAGAATGATTAAGAAAAAATTTCTAATAATATAAAATTGATCATTTGATTTTTGAAAAAGTAAACCATTTAAATATGGGGCGCTTCGAATTTCGTCATCGATGTACAAAAGAGTAAATAATTAAGTTTTCCTCCAAATACTAACTAATAATTTACGGGATTTGAAAGAAGCTAAAAAAATTTGTGGCATCAACAGTAAGATCAAATACTTCTTCAATTGAAATGGTGAATTTAAAAAAAAATAAAAGAAAAAGCAAGAGAAATTAATGTAGAGTGCTGATTAGCTTTTTTTTATAGTTTTCTTAAGTGGTTCATGAGATTATTTGAATAAACAGCGAAATATCAGTTAGGACATCATTGCTATTCCCTACATAAGATCGTACAGTTACAACATGATTACCTGGTGTAAAATCCTGAGTACCATAATATTGAAGCGTTACAGAATCGGAGTAAGACTGATCTCCAGTTGTTGAAATTACTCCTCCAAAAGGAACGCTATTAAAAAGAAATTGGTAATAACAATCACTTGCCAAGGCACCAGAACCATACATCGCATTACAGGTAAACAGTATATACACTTCCGCGTTGAGTGGTACCGATATGCTTAAATTGATCTCATTGAGAGGTTCATATATTCCAGGAGCCGCAAAATTATGATATTCATCCTCGCTATAGTAATTAGTTATAGAAAGAGGATTTTCCGCCAATCCTATCATGGGTGCTATAGTATTGGTAAAAAAAACGAACCCCCCTAATCCTGCTCCAAGCAGGCCTAAAATAAATCCAGCAACCGCAAGTCCTTTTCCTGAACTCTTTCCCATTTTATTTTCACCTTCATTTTTAGTAAGTTTAGAAGAATTATTATGAAAAAATCATTAAAAAATAAAAAACTGATCATTTGATATGACATGTGTGAGGAATAAAAAGTGGGTAAAATTACTGCATTTTTATTCCACGTGGATTTTTATTATGGTTGGTTTATTATTTTAATTAACATGGAAACTATATATAGAAGAGTAATATTAACTATATTATATCTTTAGCTTTTAAATCACGGGTGCGAATAACAATTAGAAAGGAATTTAAACCGATAAGAAAAGCTAAGACGGCATGGGGTGCAACTAAACCACAATTTAAAGTGATGTTGGTAATTGGAATAGCCTGCATGATCATTTTTCCCGTGTATGCTCGAGTATCATATCTCACTTCTTCAAATAACACCAATAATAATAATGGTAATAATAACGGCGATCCAGGCACTCAAGGTAGCATAATAGATCACAATTGCGCTCATTTAGAAGATTTTATAATCATCCCGAGTTATTGGATTAATCGAGCAAGAACTGACCTTCATGTTGCATACTGGCATACATCTCATGGAAGCCAATTAGTATCTGGAATGAACGAGTTAGACGCTTTTATAGGAGGCACAGGAGCTTATCTCTACAACAACGGGGGTTCCGGTGGAACTTTAGATTTAGAGGAAGTCTCAGATGATTATTCTGAAAGACATTTATCTGGTAACATTGATTCTGCTGATCCTCCAGGCAGAGATTTTGATGATACAACAAGGATATTCTTGAACGATGCAGCAAATAGTGATGTTAATGTAGTGATGTGGTCTTGGTGTTCTCTTAGTACCGATTTTAATATTATTGACACATATCTATCCAAAATGAATCAATTGGAATCAGAATATCCCGATGTTTACTTTATCTACATGACGGGACACTTAAACGGAGGAGGAGAAACTGGCGCAGTTCATTTAGCGAACGAAAGAATTAGAGATTATTGCAGGAACAATACTAAATTTCTTTATGATTTTGCTGATATTGAATCTTACGATCCAGATGATAATTATTTCTTAGATCAGGGAGCAGATGATGCTTGTAATTATGATGGTGGCAATAATTGGGCGGAAGAATGGCAAGCAGCACACAGTACCACAGGGATGACAAGTACCTCAGATATAGCACATTCTTATGCTAACGGAGGGACGTGGTTTCATTGTTCTCCGTCTCATGCAGCTAGTGCTCATGTAATGGGAAACATGAAAGCATATGGAGTTTGGTATTTATTAGCAATTTTAGCAGGATGGAGTGGAAATTAATATAGAATGATCTATCACCCTGAGGAGTAAACATAGAAACTATAAATATGATATAAATTTTATAAAAATTGTTTTTGAAAATTTTTAAACGCTGGTGTTAACAATAATTAAGAAGCAATTTAAAGCATTGTTGGTAATCGGAGTAATATGCTTGATAATTTTTCCAATATACATCAGAATATCATATCTTCTTGAAAATAATAGTGATGGGAATTATAATGAGAATAATGCTCCAATAATATCGAATTATTATCCATCCTTTGATCCAAAAATTAACGAGACAGAAACGCAAGATTTCAACATCACTGCATACGATCCTGATGGAGATGTGCTTGCGTATTCTTGGTGTCTGAACGGAACTGTGAAGGAAATTAACACTACCAGTTATTCGTTTGATGCTAAAACTGAAAAAAATGGTACTTATATTGTCAATGTGAATATATCAGATGGTGTTCATGTTGTTAATCACACATGGACAATGATTGTAATCAATAACAGTGTTGTAATCATTGAAAATGAAAATAGATCTCCAATAATATCCAGTTATTATCCGTTATCTGATCCACGAATCAACCAGACAGATACGCAAGATTTTAATATCACGGCTTACGATCCAGATGGAGATTTACTTGCATATGCTTGGTATGTGAATAGCACGATAGAAGGAATTAATATTACAAACTATGTGTTCAATGCAACAAATCAACCTAATGGTACACATATTGTAAAAGTGAACGTGACCGATGGTAGTTACGTCGTTGAACACACTTGGACCGTGATTGTAAATAATAAGAGCGTTTTTATCATTGATCATACTAATTCTCGATTAAATGATTTAAAAAGCATTCCGTTATATTGGATAAATAAAGCTAAATCTGAATTAAACATAGCTTATGGTCATACGTCTCACGGGAGCCAGTTAACGTCAGGAATGACTAATTTAGATGCTTTTATGGGAGGAAATAGTATTTATATTTTCGGTTCTGATGGAGGAGGAGACGATTCAAAACTTGAATTTTACGATTATTCAGGGGATTTTGGTGGTTCTTTAACGACAACATATACTGCAAGTGATTTAGGCAACCCTAACGATAATGAATGGGCGGATGCCACAGAGGAATATCTTGATCACCCTAGTAATCCGGGAACGAACGTTATCATGTGGTCGTGGTGTTATATAGGAGGCCACGATATCCCAAATTATCTTTCGCGCATGGAAGATCTCATTAGTAAATACTCCGCAGGAGGTTCGAAAGGTAGAACAGAAGATACCGAAGTGAAATTCGTATTCATGACGGGACATGTCGACGGTGATGGAATAGGAGGGACATGTAATTTGCAAAATGAACTAATTAGAGACCATTGTAAAAATAATAATAGATATCTTTTTGATTTTGCTGACATAGAAAGTTACGATCCTGATAATAATTATTACCTAGATTTGAATGTCGATGATGATTGTAGTTATGACGGGGGTAATTGGGCCACGGAATGGATTGTTGGAAAAACTCAAATGACTAGCACGTCCGATACAGCCAATAACGAACCTAATGGAGGAGATTGGTATTCTTGTAGCTCTGCCCATAGTCACGCGTTAAATGCGAATCTAAAAGCATATGGATGTTGGTATTTATTTTCAATATTAGCAGGGTGGAATGGGAATTAATAGAGAAGAGGAATCTATAATTCCTTGATTTTTCTTTTATAAGCGAAATATACTAATCCAAATCCTGAGATTAGAGAAATAATCAAAAACTCTAATGGAAACCCGGGAATTTGCGGGAGGTAATACCTGATTAATTGATGACTGCTTGAAATAGTAAAAATATCTGGACCGCCACTAACGAGATTTATTTGAATGTAATATATTTTATCTTCCGGGGCCATATATGTAATAGAGGGCTCATCGCTTAGATCTTGTCTTAAGATATAATGTTCCTCCTTGTTCGTGTTTATAGGACGATTATATAAGAGATATAGGGTAAAATTCCCTATACCATCGTGCGTTAGGTTTAACTCTAAAGTTTGGCTAGTATTAACAGCACACAAGTAAAAAGCAGTATTACCCGTCTCTAAACTTTCAGGTGGCACGATGACATCAGCTTTCACGCTTGTAATTGAAAGGAGAGGTAAGAGAAGGATTCCCAGTAAGATAATTTTTTTGTATTTCATTTCTCTTAAGTTGAAAATGTTTGTATTAAATATAATTTATTATAATTTTAACCTTTATTTATTTTTTACAATCTTACTTCTGGCATAATTGACGAGACCATCGGATGAAATAATATCTTGTAAAAATGAGGGCATTTTGTTTACTTTAAATTCTTTATTTGAGGTCATGTTTTTAATAATGCCCTCTTCAAGGATAATTTCTAATTCGTCTCCCGTACTTAATTCGTGAATATCGCTAAATTCTATTATTGGCAATCCAATGTTGATTGAATTCCTAAAAAAGATCCTAGCAAAAGAGGGAGCAATAACGCACTCAATTCCTGCAGTTTTTATTGCGAGTGGGGCTTGTTCTCTGCTTGAACCGCTTCCGAAATTAGATCCGCCAACCAATATCGTAGCACCTAATTCTTTTTTCCTTTGTTGAAATTCAGGATCCAGGTCTTCCATGCAATGTTCTGCGAGATATAATGGATCTGATTTAATTAGGTATCTTGCAGGGATTATCAGGTCCGTGTTAATATTTTTTTGATCGTATTTTATCACAATTCCTTTCAAAATCTCATCACTCTTTTTTTTTATCTTTATTAATAGGTTTAACTATAGGAACTTAGGTGAGGTAATGTAGCCTTTAATGGCAGAAGCTGCCGCTAGAGCAGGGCTTGCAAGGTAGACTTCACTTTCCACGTGTCCCATTCTCCCCACAAAATTACGATTTGTCGTCGATATTGCTCGTTCTCCAGCCGCAAGGATGCCCATGAATCCTCCTAGGCAAGGACCACAAGTAGGTGTTGAGACTATGGCTCCAGCTTCAAGAAAGATTTCAATTATTCCATCTTTGAGAGCATCTAGGTAAATTGTAGGGGTTCCTGGAATGACAATACATCGTACATTCGGATTCACTTTCTTATTTTTTAAGATTTTTGCTGCGATCTGGAGGTCTTCTAGGCGTCCATTCGTGCACGAGCCAATAACGGATTGATCGATTTTGACTTTCATCCCGTCGACTTCGGAGATGGGTTTTGCATTTTCTGGCAAGTGAGGAAATGCCACTTGGGGTTCTAATTCATTACAATCAAACTCAATAACATCAGCATATTCAGCGTCTTTATCGCTCTCGTACTTCTTATAGGCAAAATCGCCAATATTTTTTAAAAATACATCTGTAACCTTATCGGGAGCAATAATCCCGTTTTTACCACCTGCTTCAATTGCCATGTTACACATCGTGAAACGCCCTGCCATTGAAAGATTGTCAATTACTTCTCCAGTAAATTCCATTGCCTTGTACGTAGCTCCATCGACACCTACTTTACCAATCGTGAATAGAATTAGATCTTTTCCGGTAACATATTGGTTCAATTTTCCAGAATACACGAATTTGATCGATTCGGGAATTTTAAACCAGCATTGACCTAAAGCCATCGCCACGCCTAGATCGGTCGATCCTACTCCTGTTGAAAACGCTCCAAGAGCACCATACGTGCACGTGTGAGAATCTGCACCTATAAATACCTCTCCAGGTAATACCAATCCTTGCTCTGGAATGAGACAATGTTCAATTCCTACCCGACCTTGCTCAAAATAATTCTTGATATTATATTTCCAGGCAAATTCTCTTAATATCTTGCATTGCTCTGCTGACGCCACATCTTTATTTGGAGCGAAATGGTCGGGAGTAAGCACGATTTTTGTAGAGTCAAAAACGCTTCTATCTGTACCTTCAATGATGCTTTCAAAAACTTCTATAGAAATTGGTGCGGTGATGTCGTTTGCTAGACATTTATCCACGTTTGCAAGTATGAAATCGCCTGCGGAAACATTTTTCTCGTCGCAATGGTCTCTTAGAATTTTTTCTGTTATCGTGGAACCCATTATTTTCAAACCTATTAAAACTATTTGATATTAAACTCTATAACTTAACCCAAAAAATTCACGATGCTATAAATTTTTAATCCTTTTATAGAATACAATCCAAATATTTATTAAAAAATAGCAGTATTTAAGAAATGAGGAAATAGTAATCATGCCGTCAATTGCGCATCTGGTTTTGGGAGCAACTATTGGAGTTTGCTTGTATTATATTAGCGATGGAAGGTTTTCAAAAACTCACGCTTTTGTATTATTCTTAAATAACTATCTGGGTCCAGATTTAGGTTGGATTCTCGGATTGGGAGCCATCACGCACTCAATACTTTTTTGGCCTGTTTTTGCTTTCGTCTTGTCATATTTTTACCATTTCTTCACTCGATTTACGATTGAAATTGATGGTATTAGAAATATTGAGCTGATTGATTTGGAGAAGCATAAGTTGTCGTATATCAATGTTTATTTCTTAGTGGTAGCAGGAGGAACGCTCCATAATTATTTGGATAGCTTAATGAATCGTGGTGGAGTTTTTTATATTATCCCTCAAATTTCGAGCTTCAATGGCGTGTCTTGGACAATTGAAGATTTCATGCAACTTTGGGAAATTGGTTTATTAGGAAATTTACCCGTTATTGCTTTACTCATTGGAGTCACGTTTATCTTTGGATTTATTTTTCTTTTTGTCTGGTTTCTTAAAAAGGAGTCAAAAAAAGCCGGATTAATAAACCTTTCTTATATAGCACTATTCATGTTCATCTTCTTTCTATTTGGTTCGCTCTCTACAGAGCATGCTGACGCTGGAGCAATAGTATATGTCAGCTTGTTTTGGGCAATTCCATTGGTTTGTTGTGTCTTCTCAACAAAAGAATTTAAATATTTCAAAAAGTCTTTAAAAAAAACCAAGAAAAAAGAAAGTAAGAATCTTAAACTGATAACGCTATGGTTAATATTTGTAGGATCATTAGGAGTGGTCGCTACGATTCTCGCATTCATCATAAATGATACTATTATCACATTTATATTTGATAATTATGGTACTGAAATGCCTTCTTATTTGGGACCAGGAGAAATACTCTCGCTTGCGTTAATTCTTGAAAGTCTTATATTATCGCTTTCAATTATAAGTTTAACGTGTGCATTCGGTCTAAAAACCAAGAATGAAAAGGTCTGGAAATTTACCATTTATTGTCATTTGATTTTTTCCTGGACAATTATCGGTCTATATATTGCGTGTGCTTTAAGTGTTAAGCAAGTGAAAGAAACCATTGTAAATCGTGTGTAGCTAAGATTTTTCAACTTTGTCTTCATTAATCTCTCTTTCTTACAGAAATGTAAGATTTATAAATGGAGTTTGCTTACATTTTTTACTAACGAAATCTGTTTTTATTAAAAAAAAATTGAACTTCTTATTTTATTATAAAAGATACATGAAAAAGAGGATATAAACTTGTTAGAAATCCCAAAGTCGAAAGAGACGGAGATTATTAATAAAAAAGAATTTAAAAAGAGATATGCAGAATTTTTAGGAAAACACGCAAATATTATCATGGAATACAGAAAGCTCGTTGATAAAAACGAGATTTCATGGGGTAAACTTGTGGAAATAAATGCAGAAAAGTATTCTGATAACATTGCCATTAAATTTGAAGATATGAAGCTTACTTATAAAGAGTTTAATGAATGGGTTAACCGTTATGCTCACTATTTTCTCTCTCTAGGTTTGGAAAAAGGGGACATTGTGCAATTGATAATGACGAATCGACCAGAATTTTTAATGATTTTAACAGCTGTAGGTAAAATTGGAGCAATCACCTCCCTAATTAATATTGACCTACGCGAAAAGTCCTTATCACATTGCTTAAAACTTACCCTTGGTAAGTCTATTATAATTGACGAAAATTGTTTTGAGATCTTTAATCAAGTTCAATCAGATCTAGATCTAACAGAAGACTACCCTCTACATTTCTTGCCTGATCAAGGTTTAATATCTACACCGAAAGGATATATTGATCTATCCCAAGAAGTAAAAAATTTTCCCGTACACAACCCTTTAACAACAATGAATGTTAAAACATCTGATACGATTACATATATATTTACATCAGGCACCACAGGTTTTCCGAAAGCTACGCTCTTTGCTCATTCTACCATGTTGGCGGGTTATTATATTTTCGGACCAGTTTTATGTGAATTAACACCTGATGATACCATGTATGTGTCTCTTCCGTTATTTCATTCAAATTCTATGGGAGCAGGTGTTGCCTGCACATTTGGTGGGGGTGCTGCGTTAGCTATAGGTCGAAGATTTAGCGTTAGTCGTTTCTGGGATGAAATTCGTGAATACAACGCCACAGCCTTTAATTATATCGGAGAAACGTGTCGATATTTGATGAATCAACCTCCGAAACCTGATGACTCAGAAAATCTCGTTAGGGTGGTTATTGGTGCAGGACTTCGCCCGGAAATATGGAAGGATTTTAAGAAACGATTCAATATCGAGAAAATTTCAGAATATTACTCGGCAACTGAGGCTGTAGGGGGGTTTTTTAATGTATTGAATTTTGACTGTACTGTAGGGTATGGTTTTTTTCCGTATGCCATTGTTAAATACGATCACGAGGCAGACTCACCTGTCAGAAACAAGGAAGGTTCCATGGAGCAGGTCAATCTTGGTGAATCTGGATTATTATTATTCGAGATTGGGGGAATGGCTGTATTTAGGGGATATACGGATAAAAAGGCAACTGAAGCGAAATTATTTAGGAACGTCTTTAAAGAGGGAGATATTTGGTTTAACACGGGCGATTTAATGAGAGAGATAGGAAATAAACATGCTCAATTTATTGATCGACTTGGAGATACATTTCGCTGGAAAGGACACAATATATCTACTACCGAAGTAGAAGAAATACTTAATGTATTTGATCAAGTCTTATTCTCATCTGTCTATGGTGTTCAAATACCTAACACAGATGGAAGAACAGGAATGGCCGCCATAGTACCAGACACCTCTGTGGAAAATTTTGATTTAAAAGGAGTAGCTGCTATTCTAAGACAAAATCTTCCTGATTATGCTGTTCCTATTTTTCTCAGGTTTAAATCAAAATTGTCAACCACGGCAACTTTTAAACTTAAAAAGATAGATTTAAAAAAGGAAGGCTTTGATATTGAAAATTTAGATGATCCATTATATATCATGCTGCCAGGTGAGTCAGAATATGTACCTTTGACAAAGGAAATCTATGAAAACATGCAAAATGGAGAATATCTGTTTTAAAATGACGGACGGAATTAAATTATTTCAACTTAATGTATAGTTAATATCATTTCTTCTAAAATTTTATATTATTCTGCCCATAACTATAACTATCGTTTTCTATTTGATATTTTCTTGGACAATAATTGGACTTTATATAGCATTTACAATTAGCGATAAATACTTGAAAGTTTCATTTAATAATAGAATGTAATAAAAAATTTTTTGAGCTATGGCTTTTTTATTAACATATTCTATAAGAGTGATGGATTAATTAACATGGTCGTATATGAGAATTTGGAATTTGAAAAATATCACGGGTTAGGGAACGATTATATCATAATAAATAACATCCAATACAAGATTCCGGAAGAAAATAAGAAGGATTTGGCGATAAAGCTATGCAAAGTCCATTTTTCAATAGGAGCAGATGGATTAATCTTTATCTGCAAGTCAAACAAAGCCGATATTAGGATGCAAATATTTAATAACGATGGATCTGAAGCCGAAATGTGCGGAAACGGCATTAGATGCTTTGCTAAATATGTTTTTGAAAAAGATATCGTGAAAAAGGATGAAATAAATATCGAAACTATTAAAGGAATAAATATTGCTCAGTTAAAGGTTGTTAACGGGATAGTCGAGACTGTCACGATTGACATGGGTCCTCCGATATTAGAAGCCGAAAAAATACCTGTTGAATTACACTGTAATGTTAGCCAATGCATCAACGAGGAGTTCGTGATCATTGATAGAATCTTTAAATTTTCAGCAGTATCCATGGGAAATCCCCACGCGGTAATTTTCGTTCAAGAACAATTGAATGACGTCGATTTAAACAAGTATGGTGCTGCGATAGAATCGCACGAGTATTTTCCTAATAAAACTAATGTAGAATTTGTCAAGATTTTATCTAGAGAAGAAGCCGACTTAAGAGTGTTCGAGAGAAGTGTCGGGGTAACTAATTCGTGTGGAACGGGAACTTGTGCTGCAGTAGTAGCGGGCGTCACGCTTGGCTTGTTTAAAAAGAATTCTCCTATAATGGTTCATAATGATGGGGGCGATTTAGTAATAACCTATACAGGAAGAACTGTTCTCATGGAAGGTCCAGTTGAGAAATCTTTTAGTGGTAAGATTGAAAAAATAGAGATTTAATGAAGAAAAATGAGATAAAATGGAATTCAGTGAATGGTTAGAAAATAAAGATTTAAGGTATCAAGATGGCATTTTACACATTGCTGGAGTAGATACTATAGAAGTGGCAGAGAAATATGGTACCCCAATATATGTTGTAAACGAACAATTAATACGAAAACGATATCGAGAATTAAAGGAAGTATTAGATTCAGAATACAAAAATAATTTAATACATTACGCAGTAAAAGCAAACACAGGGCTTTCAGTTTTAAAAATATTAAAATCTGAAAACGCTTGTTTTGATTGTTCCTCTGCAGGTGAGGTTTATACTTGTTTTAAAGCGGGAATTGCTGCAGATAAGATATTTTATACGGGAAACATGTTTACTAACGATGATTTTAAATATGCAGTTGAGAACGATGTATTGGTCAATTTAGATAGCATTAGCCAAATAAAGCGATTGGCAAAAGTTTACGATGATTTGGGGAAGGAAAAAAAACCTCTTTCTTTTAGAATAAATCCTGAATTTGGAGCAGGTCATCACGCACACACAATTACAGCAGGAAAACATATAAAGTTCGGAATCTTAGATAATCAAGTCATAGATGCGTATTCAAAAGCAAAAGAGTTCGGTTTTAAAAAATTTGGCATACACATGCATATTGGTTCCGGAATTATTAATCCTCACGACTTTGAGAAAGCAGCAGAAAAATACTTATCAATCATCGTTAACCTCTCAGATAGTTTAGATATCTTGTTAGATTTTATTGATTTTGGTGGAGGATTAGGAATTCCTTATAGACCGGAAGAAGAGCCTCTAGATTTAAATGCCTATAAAAAAGTTGTGTTAAAACAATTCAGTGAACTAATTGAAAGAGGAGATTTCGGAGACCCGGTTTTTAAAATTGAGCCCGGGCGATACATTTCTGCTGAAGCAAGTATCTTATTATCTCAAATCAATACAATGAAGGATAACGGGTATAAATTATTCGCAGGAGTAGATGCAGGATTTCACACGCTAATCAGGCCAACCTTATATGGTTCATATCATCATATAATTCCTTGTAAGGAAAATAAAGAAGCTCAATTGAAGAAGTACGACGTTGCAGGACCTATATGTGAATCTGGAGATATTCTTGGGAAAGAAAGAGAGTTAAAAGGTATAGAAGAAGGCGATTATCTAGCTATATTAGATGCAGGAGCATATGGATTTACGATGAGTAGCCCTTATAATTCTAGACCAAGACCCGCAGAAGTCTTAATTAATGATGGAAAGCCATATCTTATTCGAAAAGAAGAAACTTTTGAGGATCTCTTACAACATCAAAAGATCCCTGACCACCTGAAATGAATTAGCATTATTTTAAGCAGAAATCACAAATTTATAATTATTTATTATTTTTAGCTAATAAGCTCTGAAATATTCGTAATTATACGGTCAGGTATAATTTTCGATGAAGGGGGAAGTCCCTTCATTCGATAATCGTTCCAAATACCAAAAATTCCTAATTTTTGTGGCGCACCAACATCCCATTCGAGATTATCCCCTACAAACCAAGTTGATTTTGCGCTTAAATTTAATTCCCTTAGTGCTCGATGATAAACCTCTTCATTGGGTTTGCCATATCCCATCTCTCCTTCAACAAGAATTACAGGAAAAAAACGATCTAACCGGAATCGGTTAATCTTTTCCCGTTGTTTATGAGTTTGCCCATTGGTTACTAAAGCTAAAGCCACGTCCTGCTCTGATAAATACTTTAAAGTATCTTCAGCACCAGGATAAAAATCGATTGCTTCCACTCTCAGTTTTGAGTATAAATCTGCTATCTCGTGAGCAAGGGTAATGTCATCAATCTCCAATTTTTCGAAAGTTAACTCCAATACCTTTCTTCGGGCATTCTCAATATCCAAACGCCCTTCTTTATGCCGTTGTTTATCAGCCCAAAACCAATTTGCGGTTTCGCGAATATTTCTGTATAAATCCAATTCGTCTAAAATATCGTATTTGTTAGCATATTTATTACAGATCTTTTTCCATGTAGGTTCAACGACAGCATTATATGTGGTTATTGTATCGTCAAGATCAAACATGATTCCCTTTGGTAGCATTAACAATCTTCTCTAATGTGTTTTAATTAATTTAATAATCGCTTTGATTTATTTTTTAAGAAATGGAGAATGAATAACTCTTTTCAACAATAATCCATAAATGTGTTATCTTCTTATCATTTATTGAGATAAAATTATAGTATGGAATGATTTGGGCTGGATACCCTTGAATCATTCTTATGACGATATGACATTATGAAATCTGTAGAAATACAAGATTGATGATTTTTACTGATCTGCTCGGATTTATCTATAATTTTATCTTACTTATAAATTCTAAGAATTAAAAAAAATAGCTACAACCCTAAAACTTCTTGAGTTGTATAAATTTTATTTTCGCTAGCTTTTGCGATAAATTTTATTGCAGTAATTGAACCCGTGGCAAAACAATTTCGACTGTGGGCTTGATGCTTGAGTTCAATACGTTCGCCAGGTCCCGCATATAATACAAGGTGGTCGCCAACAATATCCCCGGCACGGATTGCATGAACGCCAATTTCGTTTTTTGCTCCAACTTCTCGCTTATTAGGTCCTTTATCCCTTCCAAATTTCGCAAGCTTGGCAAAATCTTCTCTAATTGCTTCGGCAATTTTTCTTCCAATAGTCATTGCAGTTCCACTTGGAGCGTCGGCCTTTCTATGGTGATGTGCTTCTATGACTTCAATATCCCACTCGGCTAAATATTCAGCTAAAATTCCTACCATCTTAAAGAAGATGTTTACGCCAGTCGCCATATTAGACGATATAACTGCGGGAGCCTTATTTTCCTTTATTAGCTTTTCAAATTCTTCTAAAAAGTCCTTGGATAGTGCCGTTGTCCCAATAACGCATCTCAGGGCATTCTTCACGCAAACCAAGCAATTCTTTTCTGCAGCCTTTGCTATGGTAAAATCCACGGCAACATCAGGCTTGGCTTCGACAATAATGTTTTGAAGGTTATTAACATCGCTAATTGCTACCTTACTTGGATCCTTAACTCCCACTAAAGTTCCTAACTCGTCTCCAATATTGCTGATGTCGCACGCGGCAACAACCTCAATTTCATCGTCTTCTATGGCTAATTTACTTATCAATTTTCCCATTGATCCTGTTGGACCTAAAATTAATAACTTTATCAAGATTATCCCTCCATTAAACCAATGTTAAATTAAATCCAAACTCTTGAGGACTTTTTTGATTTTTTTCTGGTTTTCTTTTAATGGTGGTGTAAGTGGTAGTCTCATCCTATTGTTCATTATTTCCATTTCGCTAGCTGCATACTTCACGGGTCCTGGATTTGTCTCAATAAATAACACCTTGAATAGGTCGTAGTATTTCAACTGTAGTTCTTTAGCTTTATTCCAATCTCCTGAACCCATTGATGTAATAAATTCCATTAATTGGGCAGGAATGATATTTGATGCCACACTTACGACTCCTTTACCTCCCAAGGCCATTAAATGAAACGTCATTCCGTCGTCTCCGCTTAACACGATGAAATCGTCCGGAGTTGACTTTATGATCTTCGTGATTTGATCAATATTTCCACTCGCACACTTGATGGCTACGATATTGTCCTTTGAATGCGCCAATTTTGATACGGTTTCTGGTTCTAGATTCCTTCCCGTGCGACTTGGAACGTTATATAACATTATGGGTAATGATGTTGAATCTGCGATTGCCGAGAAGTGATCTATTAACGAGTGTTGAACGGGTTTGTTATAATACGGGACGACCTGTAATAGTCCATCGGCACCCGCTTTTTCAGCATACTGACTCAGGGAAATCGCTTCTTTTGTAGAATTACTCCCCGCTCCTGCCAAAACGAAAGGATCCTTTCCGCTCTTCTTTGCCTCGTCTACAGCAATATCTATAGCCTGGTGATGCTCCTCGTGAGATAAGGTCGCACTTTCACCAGTCGTGCCCATTGTTAAAGGTTGGCACCCTTTATCTATTTGAAATCTAATGAATTCTCTATATTTTTCTTCGTCAATAGAGAGATCTTCATTAAATGGCGTGATCATCGCGGTTATTACGCAATTCTGGAGTTTTTCAATTTTTTTAAACATTTTAAAACCTCATTTTCTCATTTAATCTATTATTTAAAATATATTTAGATACTATCCTTTATAATCCTTTTTAATAAGGAATAAAGAAAGGAATAG
>Ga0180433_10005066_pt1 | contig 18081 bp, 15 predicted proteins | sample SS_ome_8_FD_132980 | JGI IMG/M metagenome (GOLD analysis project Ga0180433, IMG submission 132980) | Hypersaline lake sediment archaeal communities from the Salton Sea, California, USA - SS_1_D_1 metaG | ecosystem: Environmental > Aquatic > Non-marine Saline and Alkaline > Hypersaline >... | reverse complement strand
GCGGTGTGAACCCATGTGCCCCGGCATCTTCTTCCCCTTGATGACGCGTCCGGGCTTGACGCACTGCCCGACCGCTCCCGGACGTCGATGGAAGTGGGACCCATGCGACGCAGGTCCGCCGGCAAAGTCCCAGCGCTTCACGACTCCCTGGAATCCGCGACCACGGGCGAGTCCGGAGACATCGATCGTGTCCCCTTCGGCGAAGAAATCGACGCCGAGAACGTCTCCAACGTTGTACTCCTCCGGGTTCTCCACTCGGATCTCGGATAGGTGTCGAAGTGGTGCCAGGCCGGCCTTCTTGAACGTCCCCGCTATCGGCTTGGCGATCTTCGACTCGGCGACCTCGTCGTAGCCAAGCTGGAGCGCGTTGTAGCCGTCCGCTTCCTCGGTCAGGATGCGGACAACCGTGCAAGGCCTCGTCTCAACGATCGTCGCGCCAACGGCACGGTCATCGACGAAGACCTGTGTCATGCCGATCTTGCGCGCTGGGAGCCCTCGAGCCATCGTTTGCCAACCTCCGTACGCTACAGCTTGATCTCGATGTCGATCCCGGTCGGGAGCTCGATGTCCATCAGAGCGTTTATCGTCTCCGAGGTCGGCTCTTTGATGTCCAACAGACGGGTGTGGATCCGTCGCTCGAAGTGCTCCATCGAACGCTTGTCGATGTGCGGCGATCGGAGGACCGTGTAGATGCGACGCTCTGTCGGCAGCGGAATCGGACCTGAGATTCTCGCTCTCGACTCCTTCGCCGAATCGACGATCTTCCGAATCGAACTGTCGACGAGCTCGTGATCGTAGCCTCGTAGCTTGATTCGTATCTTCTCTCTCGCCATCGGTCAGTATCCTCTTGCTTCTACGATCTTCTCCTGCAGGCCCTCAGGGACCCTGTCGTATCGGACCACGCGCAGGGAGTAGGTTGCACGCCCCTGCGTCAAGGACCGCAGCCTCGTCGCGTATCCGAACGTCTCCGCCAACGGAACGGAAGCAGACAGGATCTGCACCGTCTCTCGTGACTGGAGTTCGCGGATTACGCCACGCCTGCGAGCCAGGTCCTCCATCACTTCCCCCAGGTACTCGGCCGGCGTGATGACTTCGCCCTCCATGATCGGCTCCAGAAGGCCGAACACCGCCGCGGCGTACGCGTCGTGCAACGCTTCCGCCGTTGCTGCACGAAACGCAAGCTCCGACGAGTCTGCTGGGTGAAAGGAACCACCGACAAGGGTGGCCCCGATATCGGCGAGAGGATAACCGGCGACCGGTCCGTTTGTCAACGTGCCCCGAAGTGCGCTCTCTATGGCGCTTAGATACTGCTTCGGCACGTCTTCCGGCTTGGCGGCCGAATCGAACTGAATCCCGCTTCCCCTCGGCAGTGGCTCCAATTCCACGATGACGTGCCCGTACTGCCCTCTGCCGCCGACTTGCTTGACGAAGCGACGCTCGACCGTCATCGGCGCTGTCAGGGTCTCGCGATACGCCACTTGAGGCCGGCCGACGTACGCGGTGATCCCGAACTCCTCGCGGAGCCGCCGGACGAGGATCTCCAAGTGCAGCTCCCCCATCCCTCCGAGGATCGTCTGGTTGGTCGTTTCGTCGGTCTGGACGCGGAACGTCGGATCCTCCTGAGCGAGCTTCTCCAGCCCCTCGAGAAGCTCTCCGAACTCGGCCTCCGTCCGCGGCTCGACGGCAACGAAGACGACCGGCTCCGGGAACTCGATCTCCTCGAGCAGGATTGGCGCCTCCTTGTCGCAGAGCGTGTCCCCAGTCGAGATCGGCTGCGACGCGACGATGGCGACGATCTCTCCCGCTTGTGCGGACTCGACGGCATCCCGGCGGTTGGCGTGCATGCGGAAGATCTTGGTCACCCGCAGGCCCTTCTCCGTCGTGGCGTTGAGCGCGTGTCCACCCGAGTCGACGGTCCCGGAGTAGACGCGTATGAAGACCAGACGGCCGGCGTACTGGTCGACGGCAACCTTGAAGGCCAGCGCAGAGAACGCCTCATTCGGATCCGCCTTCCGTACATCCTGTCCGTCGACGCCCTCGACCGGGGGGACATCACTGGGCGAAGGGAGATAGCGAACCACGGCATCGAGAAGCGGCTGGACCCCGACGTTCTGGAATGCCGAACCGCCGACGACGGGAACGAGCTCCCCCGACAGGCAGCCGGAGCGAAGCCCTTCGTGGAAGAGCGCGGGATCGATCGGCTCCTCGTGAACGAAGCACTCCATCACGCGGTCGTCAACCTCGGCGACCCGTTCGATCGCCCGTTCGCGGTAGGTCTCGACCTGTTCGACCATGTCGTCCGGGATCTGTCCCTTCGAGATCTCGATGCCCTGCGAAGCTTCATCCCACGTCAGGTACTCCCGTTCGATCAGATCGACCATGCCGAGCAGGCATCGATCCTCGTTTCGGTGCGGAAGGAGCAACGGTACGGCCCGGACGTCGAGCCGCTCTTCGATCATGTCGAGCGTCTGCTCGAAATTCGCTTCGGCACGGTCGAGCTTGTTGACAAACGCGATCCTTGGAATGCGATAGCGATCCGCCTGACGCCAGACGGTCTCGGACTGGGACTCGACCATCTCCACGCCGGAGAAGATGACGACGCCTCCGTCGAGGACGCGCAAGGAGCGTTCGACCTCCGCCGTGAAGTCAACGTGTCCCGGCGTGTCGATGATGTTGACCGTGTAGTCGCCCCACCGACAGCTCGTCGCGGCCGAGGTGATCGTGATCCCGCGTTCCCGCTCCTGGACCATCCAGTCCATTTCGGTGTCGCCATCATGGACCTCTCCCATCCGGTGGATTTGCCCGGTGTAGAAGAGGATCCGCTCGGTCGTCGTCGTCTTGCCGGCGTCGATGTGCGCCATGATGCCGATGTTGCGCACTCGATCGAGCTGAATCGGTTCGAACTTCGGCATCGGCTCCTCAGTTCCGGCCGGTTGAAGGGAGCGAGGACGAACGGGACTTGCGTGAGGGCGAAACTACCAGCGGTAGTGCGCGAACGCCTTGTTGGCCTCCGCCATGCGGTGCGCATCCAGCCGCTTGCCGTACGCCTTGCCCTCCTTGCGAGCCGCGTCCAGGATCTCGCCGGCGAGCCGTCCCGCCATGGTGTGCTCGCCACGCTCTCGGGAAGCCCCGACGATCCAGCGAAGGGCAAGGGCGATCTGACGGTCCGGTGGAACCTCGTAGGGGACCTGGTAGTTCGCACCACCGACGCGTCGCGTTCGGACCTCCAGACGGGGCGAGCAGTTCGTCATCGCCTCGTTGAACGTGTCCAGAGCGGGATTCTCACTGCGCTCGTCGATCTGTTCGAGGGCGTCGTAGACGATCTTCTCGGCGATCGCCTTCTTCCCGTCGAACATGACGTAGTTGACCAGCTTCGCGAGGAGCTTGCTGTTGTGTCGGATGTCCGGTAGGACGTCTCGGCCTGGAATCTTCATCGGTCTCCTCGCCTACTTCTTCGCCCCGTACTTCGAGCGGCCCTGACGGCGCCCATCCACGCCCTCGGCGTCTAGGGTGCCGCGGACGATGTGGTAGCGCACTCCGGGGAGGTCCTTCACACGACCACCGCGCACGAGCACCATCGAGTGCTCCTGCAGGTTGTGGCCCTCACCGCCGATGTAGGCGGTGACTTCCTTCCCGTTGCTCAGGCGTACTCGCGCGACCTTCCGAAGCGCCGAGTTCGGCTTCTTCGGCGTTCGCGTGTAAACGCGCGTGCAGACGCCACGTCGCTGCGGACAGGAGTCCAGCTGCGGCGCCTTGCGCTTCTTCGTCTTCGCTTTGCGTCCTCTTCGAATCAGTTGATTGATCGTTGGCATCTCATCTCCCCAGGATTGCGGCCGATTATAGGTGGCGCCCCTACCGCCTTCAACTCGCCTCGATCGGCTCCGCGACCGACGTCACGTCGTCGATCAGATCTGCGTCCTCGGCCGCTTCGGCCTCCAGTTCATCCGCCTCGGGACGGCCGGTGAGAAAGCCGGTCCCGGCCGGGATCCGCTTCCCGACGATGATGCTCGGCTTCAATCCGTCGAGCCCGTCGACCTCGCCACGAAGTGCAGCCTCCGCGAGAACCTTGGTCGTCCGCTGGAAGCTCGCGGCGGAGAGCCACCCCTTCGTCTGCAGCGCAGCCTTCGAGATCCGCAAGAGCTCCCGCTCACCGTCCGGCAGGCGCATCTCCATCAGCGCCAGCTCCTCCGAGTCCTCACCCTGCTGGATGCGGACGATGCCGAGTCCCATCTTCCGGGCCCCGGCGATGATCTCCTCTGTCAGCACGTCGCCCGCCGACGCGAGAAGGCGACCGCCGGCGACGACATCTTCCGCAAGCTTGATGCCGATCGCTTCGCGTCGCGCCCGCTCCGCCTCTTCGTTCTCTGCGGTCAGCAGGCGGACCTCCTCGCGGAACGCCTCGAGCGGAACGAGGTCTCCGAGGAGGAACCGGGAGTCGCCGCGGTCGACGACCCGAACGTTGTTCAGGATCTGGCGGATGATGACTTCGAGGTGCTTGTCGTTGATGTCGACGCCCTGCTGCTTGTAGACCTTGTGAATCTCGTTCAGCAAGTACTCGCGCGTCTTGTGGACCCCGGCTTCGTCGAGCAGCGTCAGCGGAGCGATCGCGCCCTTGGTGAGCGGATCGCCCTTCTCGACCTTCTCCCCGACCCGGACGGTGACCGCCTTGTCGATCTTCACCGAGCTCTTCGGGCGCATGGTAACCGTCGTCAGCTCACCCTTCTTGGCGATCGATTCGACGACGACCGTGCCGACGTGTGGCACTTCCAGCTGCACGACGGTCTGGCCGGCTTTCACAATCCCTCCATGCATTCCGGCGAAGCTCACGTCCGATGTCAACGGGATGCGGAGCCCGCCCCCGTCGGGGTTGTAGACGAGAACTCGGTCCTCTAGGACCTCCGCGACCCCCTCGTTCTCCGCCGCAACGAAGATCGGCTTCGAACGAGAAGTGAGCTGCGTGCCCGCAGAGATCTTCGCCCCGGAGTCGACCATGAGCCGTGCGCCGTACGGGATGCGATACTCGGTGCTCTCCCCATCCTCCAGCTCGACGGTGAAGAGGCGCTCATCCTCCTCCGAGATTCGCACCGTTCCTCGCGTTTCGGCCACGATCGGCTCCACGTTGTAGCGGGTAGACAGTGCGTCTCCGTCGGAGATCTTCGCCCCGCTCTTCACCTTCGAACTGGCGTTGGCGGGAATCGGATACGACCGATCTCCAGAACCCGTGTCCAGGACGATCAGCGATCGCGAGTTCTTGGAGGTCACGACATACGTCTCGCCAACGCACGGGCTCCCCGTGTCCATCAGCGTCTCGATCGCGATCTCTTCCCCTTCGCTCACTTCGCCTTGGACGAGTGCCGTCGGAAGGACGACCGTTCGCGACTCTCCGGTAACCTCGACGTGGTCGCCCCCGGTCGCCGTCGAGGTGATGTCGGTGATGTACCCGTCGAGGGGCGAGATTCCCGCCTCCCCCCCCTTGGTCGTCTTTCGCGCCTCGAAGAGTTCCTCGGCACGCGGAAGGCCCTGGGTGATGTCCTCTCCGGCAACGCCTCCGGTATGGAACGTCCGCATCGTCAGCTGGGTCCCCGGTTCGCCGACCGACTGCGCGGCGATGACGCCGATGGCGGTCCCGAGTTCCACCGGCTGGTGATTGCTCATGTCGAACCCGTAGCAGAGCTGACAGACGCCGCTGACCGTGTCGCAGACCATCGGCGATCGAAGGATGATCCTCGGACGAACCCGGATCGTCTTGACCTTCGCCGCCTTCAGGACCTCGATGAGCTGCGGCGTAATCGTCTCGTCCGCCTTGATCAGAACCCGCCTCGAACCGGGCTCTGGGACATCCTCGACGCTCTTGGTGCCGATCAGACGCTCCTGCTGCGCCGGGCTCTTCAGCGGGAGCTCGCACTCCAGCTGGTTCAGATGCGCGGCGATCTCGTGGGTGATCCACTGGTTCGGCTCCACCAGGATCTCTCCGCTCGACGGATCGACGATCGGCTGCGCGGCGACACGCCCGTAGACCCGGTCCTGGATCGACTCCATGACCTCGGCCTTGCTGAAGCGGAGGGGGTTCACCTCGACGCCCTGCGACGTCCCGCAGTCGATCTCGCGGATGATCGTGTCCGAGGACGCGTCGACCAGCCGTCGCGTCAGATACCCCGAGTCCGCCGTCTTCAGGGCAGTATCGGCGGCGCCCTTCCTTCCCCCGTGGGTGGAGATGAAGTACTCGAGCATGTCGAGGCCTTCTCGGAAGTTCGAGATGACCGGACGCTCCATGATCTCCCCCGACGGGCCGGCCATCGGACCGCGCATGCCGCACAGCTGCTTCACCTGGTCCGGTCCACCGCGAGCGCCGGAGGTAACCATGCCGTAGACGGAGTTGAACTTGTGGTTCTTCAGGTTCTCCATCGTGACGTCCTCGACGTCGTCTACGGTTCGGCGCCAGATACGGATGACGGCGTACTGCCGCTCTTCGTCGGTCGCAAGCCCCATCCGGTACATCGTCTCGATCCGTTGCACTGCCGCGAAGGACTCGCGGACGATCTCTTCCTTCTCCTCCGGAATCAGGCAGTCCTTCACCGAGATCGTCAGCCCCGCCTTCGTCGCGTACTTGAACCCAAGGTCCTTCAGGCTGTCGAGAACCTCGGCGGTCCGCTCCCACCCGTACTGGTGGTAGCTCTGCATCACGAGGCGCTTGATCGCTCGACGATCGAGGACTCGGCTGTGATCCCGGATGTCTTCCGGGAAGGCGAGGCTCAGCTCCGCCCGCCCGAGGGTCGTTTCGACGATCTTCCCATCCATCCGGATTCGCACCGGGCTGTGCAGCCCGAGGACGCTCTCCTCGTGCGCCCGCCGGGCCTCATCGATATCCCGGAACGCCATCCCGGCCCCTAGCCCCTCCTCCTCCTTGAGCGTCAGGTAGTAGTAAGCGTAGACCGGATCCTGCGTCGGAAGGCTGAGCGGCTCCCCGCTCGCCGGCGACAGGATGTTCCGCGGCGCGGCCATGAGCTCGCGAGCTTCACGGATCGCGTCCGGCGAGAGCGGAAGATGGACGGCCATCTGGTCGCCGTCGAAGTCCGCGTTGTAGGGAGAGCAGACGAGGGGATGGATGTGGATCGCCTCGCCGTCGACCAGAACCGGCTCGAACGCCTGCATCGAAAGGCGATGCAGCGTTGGCGCCCGGTTGAGCAACACGGGATGGTCCTTGATCAGCTTGTCGAGGATGTCCCAGACCTCGGGCATCTCGCCCATCAGCGCCCGGTTCTTGATCTCGTCGAAATCGGAGAACGTCGTCGTCTCCAGGTAGTGCAGGATGAACGGCTTGAACAGCTCCAGCGCCATCTTCTTCGGCAGGCCGCACTGGTGGAGGCGGAGCTTCGGGTCGACGACGATCACGGCGCGCCCGGAGTAGTCGACCCTTCGGCCGAGCAGGTTCCGACGTAGCCGTCCGTGCTTCCCATGGATGCGCTCGGAGAGCGACTTGAGCGGGCGGTTGTCGCGACCGCGAATCGGGCTTTCCTTCTTCTCGTTGTGGATCAGGGCGTCGACCGCTTCCTGGAGCATCCGACGTTCGTTTCGAAGGATGACCTCGGGGGCGCCCATGTCGATCAGCTTCTTCAGCCGGTTGTTCCGGTTGATGATTCTCCGGTAGAGGTCGTTCAGATCCGTCGTCGCGAACTTGCCTCCCTCGAGCTGGATCATCGGACGAAGATCCGGCGGGAGGACGGGAATCACGTCGAGGACCATGTCCTCGGCGTTGTTCCCCGACGAACGGAGCTGGTCGACGACTTCGAGGCGGCGAATCAACCGGCGACGGTTCCCGGCCGCGGTCTCTCGATTCAGCTGCTCGGTCAGCTCGCAATGGAGGTCCTCCATGCTCATGACCTCGAGCAGCCCCTTGATGCCGGAGGCTCCGGTTGCAGCGATGAATCCGTCAGGGTAGATCCGTTCGTAAGCACGGATCTCGAGACTCGTCAGCCGGTCGCCGATCTGAAGTGGGATCTCGCGATCCTTCAGGCGCGTGACGATGAAGACGAGGCTGTCGAGCACCTCGCGGTCCAGGACTTCACCCTTCACCGACGGGCCGTAGCGGTCGACGAGCATCTCGAAGGCAGTCTTCGAGCAAACCTCTCCGACCGGCCGTTCGACGAGGATCGACTCCGCGGCGACGTCGTCTCCATCCTCGATCAGCAGGTCGACTTCGCCAACGAGCGGATACTCCTGCGAGCCGATCACGATCGACTGGAACTTCTCGCCGTTGGTCAACTGGCGGTCCTCGATCGTAGCGCGTCCGCCTTCCTCACTCAGAACGCGAGGCGCTGCCTCGACGAAGTAGGCCGGTTCAACCTCGAACTCGAAGGCGCCGGAGAGGACCTCGACTTCCGAGGTGTACAGCGTCTCCCCTGGCCGAACCTCCTTACACTCCGAGGAGGTCACCACGTAGAGCGCCTGCTCCATCGGCTCCGTCTCGTAGTACGCGATCCGCTGGAGTTCTCGTTTCTTCAGTCCGAGCAGGCGGCTTAAGAGGCTCGAGACGCCCTTCAGGAACCAGAAGTGGACGACCGGGCTGGCCAGCTGGATGTGGGCCATGTTGACTCGCCGGACCGACGAGTCGGTCACGAGGACGTGGCACTTCTCGCAGGTGATTCCCTCGTACTTCTTCCCCTTGTACTTCCCACAGGCGCACTCGTAGTCGTTCGCGGGGCCGAAGATCTCTTCCGCGTACAAACCGCCCCGCTCGGCGCGGTGGGTGCGGTAGTTGATCGTCTCGGACTCGGTCACCTCGCCGTGCGACCACCCGAGAATCGCAGACGGGGGCGCTAGCTGCAGCTTCACGCGCTTGATGTCATCGCCAGAAATCACTCAGGTTCACCTCACCTGGAAGAGATCGGAATGCCCGCTCGGGCAAGACCCACTCGGCCCTTTCGAGCCCCACGGCCTCACGCTCCCTGAAATCGCCGAAACGTGCTTCAGTCCTCAGTTCGGTCCGCTCCCGGAGTCGCGGTCGCCGCGACTCCGTCTCCGCCGTCCTTCTTCTCGCTCCCGGTATCGCTCGCCGCCGGTTTGGCGGCCTTGGATCTCTTGCTGCGGTAGTCGGTCGAGTAGTACCCGCTCCCCTTGTAGATGACCCCGGCACGAGGAAGGAGCCGCTTGGCCCGTGTCCCGCCGCAGTGCGGGCAAGCACCGTGCGCTTCATCGCCATTTCGCTGCAGGACGCGGAACTCGTTTCCGCAGTCCTCACATGCGTAGCGGTAAAATGGCATAGCCCCCCCTTCTTCCCACTTGCGGGGTCGTCAAGGTTTCGTCTCTGACAAGGGTCGGGCCGATGTTCAGTCTGGGCCCTTCCTTTCGCACGAAGCGATCCTGTCGAACCTCAAGTATACTCCCAGCATCCTGGCGATCAACCGACAGCCGTCTCCGCCTCGTTGAGCGGAACGACCTCGATGCCTTCCAACCCGGAGATCTCTTCCCGCGAACGGAACGGGAATACGTTGACCAACAGACGCTCGTTCTCGCTCTCGAATCGGTAGTACACTGGCGTGGGCGTCTCCACGTCACATCCGAGATGCGTCGCGGTGATTCGTGCCGCCAGCCGAATGACGTCGTCGGTCCTCTGCTTGGTCTGCTCGCCCCACCGCGTACGCACCAGCGTCATCGGTCCGTGAGGCGCCGCCGGATAGACTCTGAGATCCTGAGGCAGGAAGAGGTTCTGCAGCTCCCGCTTCTCCTGCTCGCCCGTCGCCACGACGACCTTCGCGTCCGGACGGATCTCGTAGTAGATCGGGAAATCCAGCAGACGAAGCTCGTTCAGCGTGAAGCCCGCCTCCCCGAACAGATGAGCAACGCGGTCCCCGAAACCCGGCTGCGTCAGTTTGCAGCGATTCCGGCAGGTCATCGGGTCGCTCGGATCGAGCCCGAGCTTCTCCGCCAGCCCCTGGAGCATCGTCGCGACTCCTGCGGAGGACTTGCGTCCGTTGGTGATCTTCGTCCACGAGGATAGGCGCCTTCGGTAGTCGATCGCGCCCCCCATGCAGAGCGGGCGGAGGACCCGATCCTCCAAACCGAGGCCTGTGAGCACATCCATGAGGTCCCGTTTTCCGAGGCCGTGCTGACCGGAGATCTCTCCTGTGACAAGGAAGTCCGCTCCAGTACGTTCCATGTATCGCGCCGCTCGTGCGAACAGGAGTTGACGGCAGTTCATGCAGCTTCTGGCGAGATTGAAGGCATCCTTACACGCCGGGCCAATCAGCCTTCGGTACTCCCGCTTCAGCGACTGGGTGCGAAGAGGCGTTCCTGGCCACTCGGTGCGCACGAGTTGCCGGAGTTCCTCCGCCTCGGCTGCGAAAGGTGAACGGAAGTGTAGGAGGCAGACGCTATCAACGTCAGGATGCTGGGCCGCCAGGCGGGTCGCCACTCGACTCGCGAGGCTCCCGGAAAACAGCGATAGGACCTTCGCCACGCCCTCCCCCGATTCCCCAGACGCGTCTATCTTCTCGGTTCGATCAGCCCATAGTCTCCGTCACGTCGGTGGTAGATGATCGCCACTTCATCGGTCTCGACGTCGATGAACACGAGGAAATCCTTCTCGATCGCGTCAAGTTGAAGCATCGCTTCCTCTGCCGTCATCGGCTTTCGGAAGTAGGTCTCTGTGCGGATGATCTGTGGTTCGGTCTTCTCCGTCCCCTCGCCTTCGCTGCGAGGCTCCCCGTGGCTGCGCCCCTTCACCTCGTGCAGCTGGTCCTTGAACTTCACCAACTGCCGCTTCAGGCGATCGATGGCGCGGTCGATCGACGCGTACATGTCGGTCGACTCCTCGCGTGCCGAAATCACCTTCTTGTTCGTGAGGTGAGCATGGAGTTCGGCGATCTGCCGCTGCTTCTCGACGGAGAGGACAACGTCAACACTGATGATCCGATCGTAGTAGCGCTCCAGCGCTTCCGTCTTGTCGACGACGTACGATCGGACCGACTCACTGGCGTCCGTGTGGCGCTCAGCGATCTTGATCTTCATCCAGACCCCTTCCGGCGAAACTATAGCAGAAAAGAGGAAAACGGTCAATCCGAAACCATGGAAACCCTCTGGATGAAGGCCGTTGTGCTAGTCCTGCGCGACCGTTGCCAGCCTACGCTGAAGGAACTGGGTGACCGCGTGAAGCCCGTCCTCCCCGATGTCCGGCTGGTAGATCCCGAACTCCCGCTGCACGAAGGCCTTGATGCTCGATCGATACCGGAGTCCGTCGGTTCGACGCTCCCGCGAGATCAGGCCGGCGTCGAGGAACTCCCTTGGCGGCTCGTCCTCGATCAGACCTTGGGCGCAACGTGTCCAGGCGGCGAGCTGTTCGACGGTGTACATCGCAGGCGTGCGCTCGACGAGAAAGGCGAGGAGTCTGCGCTGCAGGACGCCCTTCTTCCGCACGCGAGAGACGACCCGCTCGATGTGGTGAACGACCGCCGGGGGGAGCGGCTCCCGGCGCGCCTTCGGCGGCACCGGCTCGACCTCGGCGGAGATGTCGATGACCTCCGGATCGTCAGTAGAGGAGTCGGGTTCAGGCGCTCGCAGGAGCGGGCGGAATCGCTGGGCCGAAGACGCAGCCGCATCGGTCGACGACCTCAGCGGCGGGCGCTCCGGCCTCGCTCCTTCGGCCTTCAGGTCCCCGCCGACGTCAAGTCGGATGTATCCGAGCGTTCGCGCAACGTCCTCGAGTTCCGCGATGGTCTGATCGCGCTCGTCAATCTCTTTCTCAAGACCCTCGATCCGGCTTTCCAGCTCCTCGATCTTCGACTTTTTCTTCTTCCCCGCTCGGGCACGTTCGATCGCATCGATGATCGATGCACTCACCTGTTTGAGTTCGGGCGACGCGACCGCCTCGAGCGAAGGCGTGAACCCCGCGTGGAAGGTCGACCTCTCACGCACGTAGATCGGGAGGATCGACTCCCCGTTGATGTAGATGCAGTCTCCCGTTTCGAGGGATCCGATGATCTCCTTGACCTCTGACTTGCGCCATGGAAGGAGCTCCCCATAGACGCGCATGTCGACCTCGTGGACGACCCGATGGAGGAAAAGGATCCCCGCCTGGCTGAGCACGTCCTTGTCGACCTTCGCACTCCGCTGGGAGACGACGATGCCGCCGAGCCCGCGCTTCCTTCCGCGCAGCGCAATCCGGGCGATCATCTCCTTCAGCTCGTTCTTGACGCCCTGAGGAATGAACTCGTGCGCCTCTTCGATGCCGATGATGTATGGACGACGGAGTTGCCCGGCGAGATTCCAGAGGCTCGAGAGGTACGCCTTGAGGATCTCTGTCCTCTCGTCGGAAAGGAACCCGCTCAGGTCGAGCACCACAGGCACGTTCTGCTCCATGCTCACCTGGGCGATCTCCCCGGCGCTGTCGGCATCGATCTCGATCTCGACCCCATCACCGGTTCCGACGACGAGCACCTCGTAGCTCTCCTTCAAGCCGAAGTACTCTCCCTCGATGTCGACGATCGACATGGGGTAGTTGTTGCGCAGCAGCTCCTCGAAGATGACCCCGGCGGTGTTGGACTTCCCCGATCCCCGGATCCCGAGGATGGCGATGCACTGGCCGATGACCTGCTCCAGGTCGAGGTTCAGATCCTGACTGATGTTGAGTGCGGTTCCCATGTTGTTGGCGATGACGGAGCCGGGCCCTTCCCGCGCCCCGCGATCGATGGGAACAGCCTAGTCGGAGCGGACCGGTGGTCGCGAGGGCGCGTGTCCCCTCGCCCCCTGCCGAAGTTCCCCTAGTTCTCCGCGGCAATCGACGCGCGCGCCGCATCGATCGCTGCTTCGCGCGAGGTGATCTCGCCGGCGAGGATCCGGTCGTGGAGCGTCAACAGAAGACGGCCGAGCTGCGGTCCCGGCAGCATTCCAAGCTCGATGAGGACGTTTCCGTCAATCAGCTCGCGAGCCCGTTTCAGGCTGCAGACGCGGTCGATATGCTCGGCGATGCGGAGGGTCTCACGGAGGACGGGTCGCCAACCGGACGCTCGATGCGCACTCGCTTCGCTGTCGGCGACCAGGACCTGCAGGAGGTCGCAGAAGAGCGGGAACCGGCTTCGCAGGTCCGTGGCGTCAGGACGCTCGTCGGCGCTGACGAACCGGACCTGTTTGCCGCGTCCCATCTCCGCCAGCGCGGCGACGCGCATGTGGTTCTTCACCAGATACCCGAGTCGCCGGATCTCCTCCTTGCTCAGGCGGAGTCGCTCGCCGATCGTCTTCGCCATTCGGGCTCCGATGGCACAGTGGCCGCCCATATTCACCCCGCCGCTCCGCTCGAGGGCGGCCGGCTTGCCGATGTCGTGAAGGAGGACGGCGAACTTGACGATCGGATCGGCAATGAAGCGGTCGGCCATGCGTAGCGCTTCGAGCGTGTGGACGAAGACGTCCCCTTCCGGATGGTACTCCTCCGGCTGCGGTACGCCCTTCGTTGCGGACACCTCGGGCAGGATCCGTCCCAGCAGCCCCAGCTCGTCCAGAAGCCGGAACCCTTTCGAACTGCGTGCAGTCCGAAGCGTCCTGAATAGCTCGTCGCGGACGCGCTCCTGGGAGACCAACGCGATGCGCGCCGCGCTTTCGACCACCGCCGCCGCCGTCGCTGCGTCGAGTTCCCCGTCGATCTGGCAGACGAAGCGAACAGCGCGGAGCATGCGGAGGTGATCCTCCCGGAAGCGCTCCCCCGGATCCCCGATCGCCCGGACCCGACGCACCATGAGATCGTCAATGCCCCCAACGAGATCGACGACGGTGCCCTCCGCCGTCGCCGCCAGTCCATTGATCGTCAGGTCCCGGCGGCGGACGTCGCTTTCGAGATCCCGCACAAGATCGACCTTCCCAGGCCACCGCCCGTCGTACTCCCCCTCGGTCCTGAACGTCGCGACCTCGTAGGAGTTTCCTTCCGGAGCGACGATGACGAGAACGCCAAACTCCTCCCCCACCCCGACGATCGGGCGATCGTCGAACAGCTTCCGGATCTCGCTCGGCAGGGCCGAGGTGGCGATGTCGACGTCGGCGGGTGGAAACGGAACCGCGCCCCCGTGTGCCGCAGCGACACCATCCCTGACGACGCCACCGATCAAGTACGCCTCGTGATCTGCCGCCTGGAATCGGCGGAGGATCTCCCGCACGTACGGGTGCGCTGCGAACACCGCTTGGATGTCGATCCGCTCCGGCTTCATCTCGGCGGCGATTCTACCGATCTCGCTAGAGAACCGGCAAACCGACCCTCAGGCTTGGCGACGAGACGGTCGCGTCCTATGATGAAGGCTGGCCTCTTCGCAGCATGCGATAGAGGAAGGAGGGAAGATGAGGAGACGAGGGTTCCTGCTTCTGGCAGCAGTCATTGGACTGGCCGGACTTACCGCATGTAGCTTCTACTTCGGGAACGTCCGCCCAATCGCAAGCTTCATCGCCAACCCGACGACCGGGACGACGCCGCTGACCGTCGACTTCGACGCGTCCGCGTCGCACGACCCCGACGGCACGATCGACGCCTACTTCTGGGACTTCGGCGACGGGCAGACCGCCTCGAACGTCGTGACACCGTCGCACCAGTACACGGTGCAAACCGACCCGGAGACGTTCACAGTCATCCTGCGCGTCACCGACAACCTCGGCCTGACGGACACGGATACGGAGACGATTACGGTCAACCCGTAGCCAGGGGCCTTCTGAGAAGAGAGGTTCGGCGGACGGCGGGGACACCGCGAGACGACGCTGTCGCTACTGCGCAGTTCCGCCGTCTGTCGGTTCGGCCTGGTCCGCGTCGGAGCGGAGGATCTCTTCAAGCCGCATCGCCCGCTCCACCGTCTCGTCAATGACGAAGCGAAGCTCCGGGGTGTGTCGCAGGTCGAGTCGCTCGGCGAGCATGCTCCGGTAGTAGCCGCGATCGTGGTCGAGGGCTCGTAGCAGCTCGTCCTTGTCGACGGCGGAGCCTGCGGCGACGAAGACACGGGCGTAGCGTGCGTCCGGCGAAAGCTGCACGTCCATGACGGTCGGGAAGGCCGCTCGGACGACCGGATCCCGTCCCTCGAACTCGACGATCGCCGCCAACTCCCGCTGCAGGTCTTCGCGTAGTCTCGCCCGTTTCCGCTGGCTCATAGGAACTCAATCGCCGACTCGGTCACCTCGTAGTCGGGCTTATGCTCGAACCGCGCCGCGATCCGCTGAAGGGTCGAGTCGCTGAACCGAACGTCGGTCGACAGGTGGGCAATCCGCACCGTCAGGTCGTTCAGGCCGTCTCGCTCCGGGAGTTCACAGACCGCGAACGCCGGCCCCATCCGGTGGACATCGGCGAGGATCCGCTTGACGATCGATCGTCGTGCCTTGAGGGATTCGACGTCGTAGAGCCGAAGCGAGAGGGTGAGGAGTCCAGCCTTCATCGCATCCTCGCTCAGTGTTCGACCTCTTCCATGCGGAAGACGATCAGACGATCGCCGACCTGTACGTCGTCGAAGTCTCGGACCCGAATGCCGCACTCGCGCCCCGCCTCGACTTCTCGGACGTCGTCCTCGAAGCGACGCAACGACGCGATATCGCCGACGTGAAGCTCCTCGTCTCCGCGCATCACGCGGATCTTCGCGCTCCGTTCGATACGCCCATCGATCACGGCACAGCCGGCAACCATCCCCGTCGGCACCTTGAACGTGTCGCGTACTTCGGCGACCCCGACCTGGGTCTCGACGTACTCCGGACCGAGGGCGCGCTTCACGATTCTCGAGATCTCGTCGACCAACTCATAGATGATCTCGTAGGTCAGAATCGGGATGCCCTCGCGATCGGCGACCTTCATTGCCTTGGCGTCCGCCTTGACGCCGAACCCGACCACCGGACACTCCCCGGCGACCGTCGAGGCGAGAATCACGTCACTCTCCGAGATCCCTCCGACACCTGCGAGGAGAAAGCCGATCTCGATCCCTTCCGTAGCGAGAGCACTGATCTCGTACTTGGCTGCCTCGAGACCGCCGGTGGTCGCCGCCTTCAGGATCACCTGCAGCGTCTGCGTCTCCTCGGTCTCGCCGAAGAACTCCTCGAGCGTCATCGGACGTGCCTCGTCCGTCTCGGACTTGGCCTCCGGCTTCGCCGGAGCGGAAGCCCGGCGCGCCTCGTTCTGGTTCTTCACCACCGAAACCGCGGACCCGACCGGAGGAACCTCGTTGAAGCCGAGGATTTCGACGGCTTCGCCGGGATGGGCCTCAGGGACTCGGTTCCGAGCTCCGTCGAGGAGTGCCTTGACCCTTCCGTAGGTCGACCCGGCCACCGCCCAGTCCTTCTCCCGCAGCGTGCCGTCCTTGACAACGGCCGTCGCGACAGGGCCGCGTCCGGAGGAAAGGTGGCTCTCGATGACGACCGCCTCGAAATCGCGCTTCGGATCCGCTCGCAGGTCCTCCATCTCCGCAACGAGGAGGATCATCTCGAGCAGCTCCTCGATGTTCTGGTTCTGCAGTGCGGAGACCTCGACGGCAATCGTCTCTCCTCCCCACGCCTCGGGAGTCAATCCCTGCTGCGCGAGGTCGTTGAGCACCTTGCTGAGGTCTGCGTTCGGCTTGTCGACCTTGTTGATCGCCACGATCATCGGAACGCCGGCCGCCTTGATGTGATCGATCGCCTCCACCGTCTGGGCCATCACCCCGTCATCGGCGGCGACGACGAGGATTGCGATGTCGGTCACCTCGGCGCCTCGCGCGCGCATCCCGGTGAACGCCTTGTGCCCAGGGGTATCGATGAACGTGATTCGGCGACCGCCGAGATCCGCCTGATAGGCGGCGATCCCTTGTGTGATCCCACCGGCTTCGCGATCGGCCAGATGGGACTTGCGAATCGCATCGAGGAGGGTCGTCTTTCCGTGGTCGATATGTCCAAGCACCGAAACGATCGGCGGACGGGGGTCTCCTGTTCGTGCCGGCCGCTCCTTCGGCTCGGGCTTCGCCTTCGCCGGCGCTTCCGCCGTGCCTTCGTCCGTCTCGACCTCCGCGGCCTCCTCAGCCTCGCCGGCCTCTGCGGCCTCGGCCGGCGCGCTGGTGTCCTCCTCGAACAGGTGAACGATAAGCGCGTGTTCCTCTTCGTCGACCGAGTTTGCCGCCTTCATACCCGGCATCCCCATCTCTTCGAGCTTGGCGACCAGCTCCTTGCTGGTCACTCCGAGCTCTTTGGCAATCTCGTAGATTCGTTTACGCGCCAACGATTCGTTCCTTTCGCACTGGTGAAGTCCCCATGACGAGCGAGGATCTGACTATACGTGATCCCCCGAGACACGTCAAACCCTTACACAAACGGACGTTCGCGGTCGCGCGGCTCCGTGGATCCCGCCACCGTGGCAGCGTTCCCGGTCAGCCCTTCCGCTCCTCCAGCCACGCCTTCACGCGCTGGACGTCCTGCCAGGTCAAGTACTTCGGGCTCCCCTTCTCACGGGACGGATATCGCAGCAGGTAGCTCGGATGGAACATGGGGAGAACCTGAATCCCTCCGCGCCAGGAGAAGAACGTTCCGCGGGACTTCGTGATCCCCGGGACGTCCGGAATCAACCATTGCGTCGACGTGTTACCCAGGGTCACGATCAGCGACGGCTGAATGAGCGCGATCTGCGCCTCGAGAAACGGGAAGCAGGTCTCCATTTCCTGCTTGGTCGGAACGCGGTTTCCGGGTGGACGGCACTTCACCACGTTCCCGATGAACACGTCCTCGCGGCGGATCTCCACCGAAGCTAGGACCTCGTCGAGTTTCTGCCCCGCCGGTCCGACGAACGGCCGGCCGGTGTTGTCCTCGACCTCGCCCGGTCCCTCCCCGATGAAGAGCACTTCGGCCGTCGGACACCCTTCGCCGAAGACGACGTTCGTTCGCGTCTCAGATAGCGGGCAACGCGTGCAGCCCTCGACGCGAGGGCGAAGCGCGTCGAGCGTGAGTTGGTTGGGGGATGTGGGTCGGTCCATCGCCGCCTCCCGTCGATGTCGCGCGATACTGCATGAGGCGCAAAGCTATAGCGGGCAACGGGACTCGAACCCGCGACCCTCAGCTTGGGAAGCTGATGCTCTACCACTGAGCTATGCCCGCAGCGTCTATCGATTCAAGCGG
>Ga0180433_10005065_pt1 | contig 18081 bp, 13 predicted proteins | sample SS_ome_8_FD_132980 | JGI IMG/M metagenome (GOLD analysis project Ga0180433, IMG submission 132980) | Hypersaline lake sediment archaeal communities from the Salton Sea, California, USA - SS_1_D_1 metaG | ecosystem: Environmental > Aquatic > Non-marine Saline and Alkaline > Hypersaline >... | reverse complement strand
TTCAAGGCGCGTTGCGTAACCCCCGTTTCGTACGGTTTTGATCGTGGGAGCCTGCCTACCATCGCCATGCGAGCGTCGTCCTCGGCCAGGTTCCAGCCGGACTTCCACCTGCTGTGCGAACACAAGAACGTCCTGTCGTTGTATGCCGCCCGCAGCGCCAAGGGCATGAAGCTGTTCAACCAGAACGCAATGGTGATCCTCAACAACCGCAACACGCGGAAGGATTACCAGGGCATGGGAGAGCCCCTGACCAGTCCGTTCGTCCACCCGTTTACCTCGATGATCACCGCGCACGACTTCAGGGTGCTCAACGAGTACCGGATGGACCTGCTTCGGGCTAACCGCATCAGTCAGGAATCGTTGGCCGTCCTCGACGGCCAGGCGCGCGACATCGAGGAAGACGCCGCCAAGAACCTGAAAGCCGCCCAATCCAGCGAGTCGCTGGACAAGCTCGTGGGCGACCTCGCGGCATCGTCAGCCTATTCGCGGCGCGTCTACGGCCCGCTCGTCGGCGTCATGAACGACCTGGTCTCCGCGGTGGTCCTGCTGCTGCTTCTGGCCATCCCGTTCGCATACGCCATGGAACGTTTGTTGATCGGCTCGCCACACATCTACCGCCAGATCGGCTATTTTGCGGTGTTCTTCCTGTTGACGTTCGCCCTGCTGTTCATGGTCAACCCAGCCTTCAAGATAGCAGCCACCCCGGTGATCATCTTCCTGGCGTTCGCGATCATCCTGCTCAGCTGCCTCGTGATCTTCATCATGGTCCGCAAGCTCCAGACGGAGGTCCATAAGATGCAGGGGCTGGCCGCCACGGTGCACAGTGCGGACGTTTCGCGTCTGAGCACGATGACGGCCGCGATCAACATGGGCATCTCGACGATGCGCCGCCGCCCTCTTCGGACCTTCCTGACGGCCGCTACCGTGGTGCTGCTGACGTTCACCATCCTGACCTTCGCGTCGTTCGGAAACAGCTGGGGAACGCGCCAGACCTACGAAGGCCCCATGAGCTCACCGGGCGATCGCATCCTGGTGCGAGACCAGCTCTGGGGCCCCATCAGCGAGCCGACCTGCAACACCTTGCGAGGCCATCTCGGCCAGGACGCCGAGATCGTCCGCCGTTATTGGGTCTCCCCAACGTCCCAGGAAACCCAAGTTGCCGAGGCAAACAATCTCGACTTGAACAAGCTGTTGACATCGGACGACCTTTCGGTAATTTCCCCTGTCGCCGCAGCCATCGGGATCGACACTTTCGACCTCGATCACCAAGCGAACCTGCGCGAGCAGTTTGCCGGCGATCTTTCACTTCTCGAAGGCGACGGAATATTCCTGACCGGCGCCATGGCCAAGTCGCTGGGCCTCACCGATGACGATATCGGCAAGCGCAAGGTCCTGCTGGCTGGGCGGGAGCTGACCTATGCCGGGCTGATCCTCGACAAGACGGCACGCTTTGAGATGCTGGACGGATCGAGCATGCTGCCCGTGGACTACCAGGCCACCGGCGGCGGCACCCTCCAGGGCATGCAGCAGCAGGCGGCTGCGGGGGGCATGGAGGAAATCCCGGGCATGGAAAGTGCCCAATTCTCCCGCTACAGCCTGGACCAGGTGGTTGTCGTCTCCGAGCGGACCGCCCGGGATATGGGCGGACAGATCCGTTCGGTGACCATCTATCCCGAGAGCGGCCAAGTCGCTGCGGATCTGGCACGGCGCGTCGCCACCATCGCCCGGTACCCCGTCTACTACGCCAAGGGCGGCGGCGTTTACCGCCTGATCTTCACGGCGCTAGCCACTGCCAGTGGCGTAAAGGACCTGTTGATTCCGGTCTTGCTGGGTGGACTCATCGTTTTCGCGACGATGCTCGGCAGCGTCTCCGACCGCGAGCGTGAGATTTACACGTTCAGTTCGCTGGGTCTGGCCCCGCCGCACATCGCCAGCCTGTTCTTCGCCGAGGCGGCGATGTACGCGGTCATCGGCGGCATGGGCGGATACCTCCTCGGACAGGTCGTCGCACGCGTGCTGGGCTATCTGGGCACCGTGTGGAACTTCTCGATTCCGTCGATGAACTACAGCTCCACCAACGCCATCGTAACGATAATGATCGTCATGGGCACGGTGCTGATATCGACCATCTACCCGGCCATGAAGGCTTCGCGGTCGGCCAACCCGGGCATCCAGAGATCATGGAAGATCCCCAAGCCCGAGGGCAATCTTTACGACCTGATGTTCCCGTTCACGGTCTCAGCGTACGACATCATCGGCGTCGTTTCGTTCCTCAAGGAACATTTCGACAACTTCACCGACACGTCGATCGGCGCATTCGCCTGCTCGGACAATCGCATCTTCCGCCAGGCGGATACCGACCTGCTGGGCTTTGGCGGAACCGTTGCCCTGGCTCCGTTCGATCTCGGCGTCAGCCAGCGGTTCGCGCTGCTCAGCCAGCCCAGCGACATCGAAGGCATCGACGAGGTCCGGGTACTGCTTTACCGCCTCAGCGGCGCCCAAGGCGACTGGCAACGCGCCAACCGCGTATTCGTGAACGACATGCGGAAGCAGCTGCTGATCTGGCGATCGCTTCCGGAGGACGTGATGGAACGCTATCGTAGCAAGACGCTGGAAACTTGGGATTCCCTGCCGCGAGAGCAGGTGACTCCGCAGAGCATTGGAGGCCAGGCGTGAGCAGGCTTTCGCAAGACAAGGAACTTCAGGAATTTCGGAACCTGATGGAGGTCCCCTCGACCTTCGAGGACGGGTTCAGTTGGACCGCCCTGGCCGGGGCGATCTTCGTGGCCATGCTGATGGTGCCGGGCGCGATCTACATGGGCCTGCTGGCAGGCATCGGCATAGGCCCAGCCGCCCAGTGGGTGACCGTGATTCTCTTCATAGAGGTCGCCCGGCGCGCCCACAAGCACATCAAGCGGGCCGAGCTTTTCGTGCTGTTCTACATGGCCGGTGCGGCCATGGGCCAGCCGTTCGGCGGATTGATCTGGAACCAGTTCTTCGTCCAGAGCCAAGCCGCAGCGGGCATGGGTGTGGCTGAGCACCTTGCCGAGGTCCCTTGGCTGGCGCCCACCGATCCGGACATCCTCGCTCAGAGAAACTTCTTCCATCCCGGCTGGTACCCCGTAATCGCGATGGTCCTGTTCGGGACGATCATGGGGCGGTTTTCCTGGATGATACTCAGCTACGGGCTGTTCCGGGTCGCCAGCGACATCGAGAAACTCCCCTTCCCCATGGCCCCCATCGGCGCCCAGGGCATCATGGCGCTGGCTGAGCAGCAGACCGAGGAAGGCAGCGGCAAGGAAGCCGGCGAGGACAATTGGCGATGGCGCGTCTTCGCGGTCGGCGGCGTGCTGGGGTTGGCTTTCGGGGCGATCTATACCGCCCTGCCGGCGATATCCTCAGCCCTGCTGGGCACCCCCATCACGATCCTTCCCATCCCGTTCGTCGACTGGACGCCCAAGACCGGGGCCTATCTACCAGCCTTCGCTACGGGCCTGAGCTTCGACATGGGCCAGATCCTCACCGGGATGGTCCTGCCGTTCTTTGCTATGCTGGGCAGTTTCATCGGCTTGATTATCACGATGGTGGCCAACCCCGTTCTGTACAACTTCGGCCTGCTGCCGAGCTGGCACGAAGGCCAGAACACCGTCGATACGTTGTTCAACAACAACGTAGACTTCTATTTCAGCTTCAGCATCGGCATCGCGATAGCCATCGCGATCGTGGGTTTCTGGCAGGTCTACCGCGGCTTGAAGGACCAGGCCGCCGAGCGGAAGAAGCAAAAGTCGCTGCGGGTCGAGGCCGACCAGGAGCGTTTCGGCGGCGAGCTGCCCAAGGGCCGAGGCGACATCCGCTTCCCCTATATCATCGCAACCTACCTCATTACCTCCACCGCATATATTCTGCTGTCCGGTTGGCTGATGGACTGGCACGGCGGCGTAATGACAGTCCTGTTCTTCTTCGCCTTCCTGTACACCCCGTTGATCAGCTACGTTACGGCCAGGATGGAAGGCATCGCCGGGCAGATCGTGGAGATTCCCATGATCCGCGAGGCGGCGTTTATCCTTTCGGGCTACACGGGCGGCGTGAAGATATGGTTCATCCCGGTTCCGAAACAGAACTTCGGCCAGGGGACCGTTTTCTACCGCCAGGCTGAGCTTACGGGTACGCGGTTCTGGTCGATCTGGAAGACCGAAATCGTCCTGGTCCCGATCGTTCTGGTCGCGTCGATCCTCTTTGCGCAGTTCATCTGGACACTCGGGCCGGTCCCCAGTTCCGAGTATCCCTTCGCCCAGGTGATGTGGGAGCTGCAGGCCAAGAACCAGTGCATCGTCTACACGTCCACGCTGGGGCGCTTCAGCACGTTCCAGCAGGCCCTCAACTGGACCTACCTGGGCTGCGGGGCCGGTTTCGGCGTGGTGCTGTTTGCATTGTTGTGGGCCCTTCACCTGCCGATCTTCCTAGTCTACGGCGTAGTGCGAGGCCTCAACCAGACCATGCCCCACACGGTCGTCGTGCAGTTCATCGGGGCACTCATCGGACGCTTCTACTTCCAGCGCAAGATGGGCCTCAAGTGGCGGCAGTATATACCCGTCGTGGCTGCGGGCTTTGCCTGCGGCGTCGGCCTGATTACGGTGCTAGGCGTCGGGGCGAATTTCCTGGCAAAATCGGTTATCAAGATTCCCTTCTAGCATGTTCATGAGAAAGGTCGTGCAACAGCACAAACCAACCGCAATCGACACAGAGAGCCCGAGTTGCCGAGGGCAAGTGCCCTGCGTTCCGTGCGTCTCCGTGTCGCGAGATATATGCACGAGCGCCCCCGGGGCATCACGAGAACAGTGACAGGAACATCCGGATTCGGACTATGGCTACCAGAGAAGTGATAATCCACTGCACGGACCTCACGAAGGTCTATCGTATGGGCGGGCAGGAAGTCTACGCCCTCCGTGAGATGAACCTGGACGTCTATAAGGGCGAGTACCTCTCGGTCATGGGCCCTTCCGGTTCGGGAAAGAGCACCCTGTTCAATATGATCGGCGCACTGGACAAACCCAGCCGGGGCAGCGTTTCGATTGCGGGCGTGGACCTGACCGCCCAGACCAGCGCCCAGCTGGCCTATTTCCGCAACCGGCACATCGGGTACATCTTCCAGGCATTCAACCTGATACCTGCCCTGACAGCCCTTCGCAACGTGATGCTGCCGGTGCTGTTTTCCGGCGCGACGACGCACGAAGCCGCCAAACGCGCCGAGGAGGTGTTGCAGGAAGTGGGCCTGGGCGACCGCACCCATCACCGCCCGGACGAGCTTTCCGGCGGCCAGCAGCAGCGGGTGGCCATTGCCCGGGCGCTGGCGATGGAGCCGACGATCATGCTGGCTGACGAGCCGACGGCCAACCTCGACCTGCACACCGGCGAGGATATCATCAATACGCTGCGGGCACTGTGCGACAATCACGGCGTGACCGTCATCACGGCCACGCACGACCACAAGATGCTCGACAAGTCCGATCGGATTCTGTGGATCAAGGATGGCGCGAAGGACCGCCTGGAAAACCGCAGCGATCTGGATATTCGCGTCGGAAAGGTCGAGTAGACGCCTCGGCCACAATCTGGCCGGGCAGGCAGGCCCGCCGCCGATCAGCTCGACTTGGGGCGCGTTCGTGCGTCTACTCGTGCCGCAGGGCTTCGATGGGGTCCAGCTTGGCTGCACGGAGGGCTGGGTACAGGCCGCTGACGAGCCCCACCGCCACCGCCATCAGGAACGGCACCACAATCGCCCACGGCGTGATGATGGTCTCGAAGGGCAGCACGCCCGCGCGATCCACGGCCCACGGACCCAGCAGGCCCACGGCAATGCCCAGCAGGCCGCCGACGATCGTCAGCGCGACGGACTCCACGAGGAACTGCACCGCAATGTCAGCCTGCTTGGCGCCCAGGGCGCGACGGACGCCGATCTCACGCGTCCGCTCGGTCACGCTGGCCAGCATGATGTTCATGATGCCGATGCCTCCCACCACCAGCGAGATTCCCGCTATCACGAGCAGCACGATCGCCCAGAGGCGCGTCTGCTTGCGTTTCTGGGCCAGCAGTTCCATCGGCACCTTCACGAGGTAGTCCGCCTTGTCGTGCGTGCGACTCAACAGCGACCGCGCGATGCCCGCCCCGACGGAGACAGCCTCTTCGTCCTTCATCTGCAAAATGATCTGGCTAACGTCGACGCGTTCGAACTGAAAGCCGCCCTTGGCCCGCAAGAGCGTGAATTTTCCCAGCCGTCGCTTGCGGACCGTGTCGGGAACGAAGACGCACTCATCCCGTCCGCCCATGCCCGCCTCGACCGCCTGGGGCACCTGCGCCAGGATGCCGACCACGTGGAACGGCTCGGCGCCGATGAGGACGGTCTGTCCTATCGGGTCCAGGTAGCCAAAGACCCGCCGAGCCAGCGAGGCCGGCATCACGCACGCCGCCTTGGGGACCGGCTCGATGACCATGTCCGAGACCGTCAGGAACCGCCCCGCCGCCATCCGTATCCGGGCGACCAGCCCAAGCTCCGGGCCGGTCCCGAACACCGACACCGTCTGCCTCTTCGTGCCGAACGACAAGTACTTCTTGGACTGATGAAGGGTCACGCATCGCACCACGTCGGGGATATTGCTCTGGAGGCGGGCGACGTCGTCGGCGTTCAGCCCGTAGACGTTCGGGCCCCGCCGAGATTCCGAGGCCTTGTCCTCTTCGGGCGGGTTGACCGAGCGGATGATGATCTTGTCACTGCCCAGCTCGCGAAGGTAGAGCTGCGACTGGTAGCTGGCGCCCTCGGTGATTCCCAGCATCGCGATGACGCCGCAGACGCCGAAAATAATGCCCAGCGACGTCAGTATCGAACGCACCAGGTGGGCCCTGAGCGACCGCACCGCCAGGCGGAGGACATCGAGAATCTTGTGCGTCGCGGTCATGGATTGCCTCGATGGGTGTCGCCATTGAACGTGTCCGAAGCGATCCGGCCGTCGCGCAGCATCACCACGCGATCGGCGCGCCGTCCTATGTCGGCCTCGTGCGTCACCATCACGATGCTCCTGCCACGACGGTGCAGGTCGTCCATGAGGTCCAATATCTCGGCTGCGGTCTGGGAGTCCAGGTTGCCCGTGGGCTCATCCGCCACGATCATCGTCGGCTCGTTGGCCAGCGCCCGGGCAATGGCTACGCGCTGCTGCTGCCCGCCGGACAGCTCCGCCGGGCGGTGGTGCAGACGGTCGCCCAGGCCCACCATCTCCGCCAGCTTCCGGCAGCGGACGTGCCGCCGGCGACGCGGGATGCCCCGATAGAACATCGGCACCTCGATGTTTTCCATGATGGACGAACTGGCAATGAGGTTGAAGCTCTGGAATACGAAGCCGATCCGCCGACTTCTGACGTCACTGAGCTCGTTCTCGCTCATGCCGGCGACGTTCTGCCCGCACAGCCAATACTGCCCGCGCGTGGGCCTGTCCAGACAGCCCAGCAGATTGAGCATGGTGCTCTTGCCCGAGCCGGAAGGGCCCATGATGGCGATGTACTGGCCCTGCTCGACTTGCAGGGATATGTCCTGCAGGGCCGTCACGCCCGGGCCGAGCGGGTAGATCTTCCAGAGGTTTTCGAGTCGGATCAGCTCAGCCACGATCTTTCGCCGGCCTCCCTTGTCCGTCAGCCGGGCATTCCCATCGGCCCGGTCTGCGAAGATTCGCCGTTGTCCCCGCCGGAGCTCGGCTCGATCAGCAGGACCTCCTGGCCCTCGCGAAGCCCCTTGACGACCTGGACGTGCCGGTTGTTGGACAGGCCCACTTCGATCTGCGTCTTGCGCGCCCCCCCGCCGGCCACCACCCAGCAGTAGGTCTTGTCCTGTTCGGAAAACACCGCCGCCACCGGCGCAAGGACCACGTCGTCCAGGCAGGCCAGTTCCAATTCCACCCTCGCGGTCATGTTCGGCCTGATCCCCTCCACCTTCTGGTCAAACTTGACCGTAACCGGGAAGACCTTGATGCCGGGGCTCCACCAGTTGCTTCGGTCGGGAAGCACGTTGATCTTGTGGACGGTCCCAGCCAGTATCTCCTGCGGACGGCTCTCCAGCCGAATGGACGCCTTCTGCCCCGGCTGGACCAGCCGCGAGACGGCCTCGTATACCTTGGTGCGCACCTGCAGCGTCGTCATGTCCGGGATAATCATGATCTGCTGGCCGTGGTTGACCTGCTCGCCCTTGGCGATCGTCGTCGCCTCGGGGTTCCACCGGCGGCCATCGTCGTAGACGACCAGCCCCTCCTGCTCGGCCTTGACGGTGAGCTTCTCCTTGGCCTCCTGAAGATCGGCAAGCTCCTTTTCGTGACGCTCCAGCGTCTCCTTTCGCGTATCGACAAGCTCTTCGCTCTTGCGCAGTTCCAGCCGGGCGTCGTGCCGGGCCCGCTCCAGGCCCAGCTTGGCGTCCAGCGAGGCGTTTTCGAGCTTTCGCAGCTCCTTGGGATTGTCGTACTCCAACAGCATGGTCAGCTCCGCCTTGGACTTGGCCAAGGCAAGCTTCTTCCGGTCCAGAGCCAACTGGTCGGATTTGATCTCCCCTTCCGAATAGGGGGACTTGTCCTCGAGCTTCGCGTGCCAGGTCTTCTTGAAGTCCAGGTCGGCCTGGGCAATGGCCATCTCCCGTTCCAGCAACAGGATGTCCTGCTCGTGCTGGCGTTTCTTGATGGGCCATTCGCCTTCGAGATAGCGTTTCTGATCCGCCTCGGCGTCCTTGACGGACTGCTCGGCCTTGCGGACCTTCTCGGCCACTTCCAGCTTCTTGAGCTCGAGATTGGCCGCCGCCTGCTCGTGGTCGCTGCGGGCGCTGCGCACCTTCAGCTCCTGCTCGTGAAGCTTGTCCTCCAACGCCTTGCAGGAGAATTTCACGATGGTCTCGCCGGCCTGGACGATCTTGCCGTCTTCGACCAGCTCGTCGATGACCACCGGCCACTGGAGTTCGTTGGATATGACGATGCGCTTCTGGGCCTCGATTTCGCCGTCTTCCTCGACGCTCACGACGAGCTTGCCGCGCGTGACCGCCCCCGCAGCGCCGGTGGGCACCGACGGGTCGTTCCCGCCGCCGAACCATGCCGCCACGACGGCCAGCACAACAATCACCGCCAGGGCGACGGCACCCCACAGCATGGCCTTGCGGGAAAGCAGCAGCTTAGTCTTCAGTGTCGGTTCCATTGCAGACGGTCTCTCCGTGCTGACCCGTATAGGGATAGCGCTGTGCGATTCGCTCGAACCCGAACGGCTCGGCCCGTTCGTGGATGAGTCCATGATCGTCAACGTCCAGCATTCCCAGCGCCGCCAGGAACCCCAACCGCGTCGTGGTGTACGTGATCAGCGCGTTGGTCTGCCCATTCTGGGCGTTGCGCAACTGTTCCTCGGCTTCCAGGACATCGCGCGCCGAGGCCTTGCCGGCCTTCTGCTCACGTGCGGCCTGGGCCCGCCGGTATTCGCCGATCTCCACGTTCTGCTTCTGAAGCTCGTAGCTCCGCTGCGACTGGAGCAGGCTGCGGTACGACCCCCGCACTCCCAGGCGGACGGTCTCGTCGATGAACTCTTCGTAGTCGCGCCGCGTCTGTTCCCGGTCGATAATCGCTGCGCGGTAGGCGTCGCGGTTGTCCGTTTGGTCCAGCGGGTAGTTGAACACCAGTTGGCCGGTGCGGGAATGATCGTGAAACCGGACTTTGGCGAATTTCCTGTTCGGCGTGCCTTCGGCGTTGATGTCCAGCACAAGGTCCAGCTGCGGCAGAAAATTGTCGGCTGCGATTTCCACGTCCCGCTCGGCGTCGCGAAGCTCGGCCCGCCGGGTCAGCACGTCCGGCCTGGTGCGCATCGCAATCTCGATGGCCTCGTCCTCGGCGAAGACTATCGGCAACGGGCCGACCTCGTTAAGGTCCGCCAGCGCCTTGGGGTAGTCCACCCTGATCCGCGCGGCGATGGGCAAGCCCAGCGTGATCTTGAACGCGTCCAGGGCGTCTTCGTAGGTCTGGAGCAGCCGTTCGTAGCGGACCTTGGCGTCGATGAGGTCCTGCTCGGCCTGGTCGGCTTCGATCCGGCTGCGATGGCCGCCCTCGACCAGGATCGTCGTCACCAGCACCGTATCTTCCAGGCGCGCGATGTTCTGGGCTTCGTTCTCCAGCGCGTCGCGCCGCTGGAGAACGGAATAGTAGGCGGTCAGGATTTCGACCGCGAAGGTCTGGGTGAATCGCTGGTAATCGAACACGGCGAAGAGGAAATCGCGCTCGAGCCGGTACTGGTCTTCGTAGGCCAGGTCGCGCCACGCCCCGCGAAGCAGCGGCTGGGTGAAGTTCGCGTCCAGCATCGAGCCGACCGTCGTGCTGCCCGATCCCAGGAAGTCCGTGGCGAAGTCCACGCTCGCAGCCAGCAGAAGCGTTCCGCCCTGGGCGAAACGCCGCGTGAGGGTCGCGGAGGAATCAGCCGTCGCGGTGTCGGAATCAGCGCCGCCGTCGTTGCCGAAACGCGTGGCTGTGACGTCCGCATTGGTCTCGCCGCCGAAGAGCGTCCAGTTCCACGCGCGGCGCTCGTTGGCTACCTCGAGCGCCGCCAGGTACAGGGTTTCCTTGCGCGTCTGGAACTCCCGGCTGTTGCGCGCGGCAATCTGGAGACAATCGTTCAGCGTGAGTGTGGTTTCATCCCCGTCGCCCAGCGGGATCGTTTTGTCGTCGAAGCGAATCACGCGCCCGCCGTCGTCGGCCTCGGACGGACACAGCGGGCGATACGTTACGTCAAAAGGCGGTCGGCTGCCGAGAGCCCTGCTCTGGCCCTGGCGGAGCGTGTCCTCGGCTACGCGGTCGGCCTGCGCAACGTATTGCTTCAGCGTGCAGCCGGACAGCGCCGTCGCAGCCAACACAGGCCAAACCAGCGCGTTTCGGAATATCGCTCTCATCGCCCAAACTCCGCGGCACCAACCACACGCCGTCGCCTTGGCGATATCGTCCCCACATCCGCCGGACACGCCTCGGCTGTTGCGCGAAGGGACCGCCTCCGCCCTGCGCAGCCCGCGCGCCGGACCTCCGACGAGTTCATGGTACTTCTCGGCTGCAGCCCTGTCCACATCCATGCCGCCGCGGGCCTAGTCGCGTTCGACGTATTTGCGGCTCATCAGGAACGTAACGCGCTCCAGGATGTTCTTGGCGAGCGTCTTGCGCAAGATTCGCCGGGCCTCGGCCATGTTCGTCCGCCTCGTCACGTGGACGATCACGATGCGTTCGTTGTTCATCCCTTCGAGCGTTTCGGGCAAATCTGCCACGTGCAGATGGCGCCCCGCCCGCGCCCGACTGGCGTGCTCGGCGTCGAAAAACGTGCACTCGATCAGCAACACCCGCGCGTTGGCTACGCATGGAATGTCGCAATAGTTCGCCCGCGGCGTATCGCCGAGGTAGGCCACCAGGGGATACTCGACGCGGTCGGTTATCGCCACGCCCTGCTTCTTGAGCGCCACGATCTGCGGCCCGGTCCGGCCTGCAAACTCGCTCTTGAGCTTGTTTCGCACGTCGATCAGCACGAACCCCAGTGACCCGCGATAGTGCCGCGTGTCGAAGGTGCGGGCGATGAGCCCGCGCCGTATCTCATAATCCTCGCCGCCTTTCATGCCGACGAAGCGGTGCGGCGGGACGTGCCCTTCCACCCGGCCCCAGGCGCTCATGAGGTCTTCCAGCGGTGCGACCAGCTCGGCCGGCACCAGGGCGGTGCCGTTGGCGATGCCCTGGAAATCGCGCTGGGCAAAGTAGTACGGCAGCCCCGCCACGTGGTCCATGTGCCCGTGGGAAAGCAGCACGTGATTGACCGCCAACGCCTCGCGCGGGCAACGGCCGATGTCGAAGACGCTGTCCAGCTCCGGCACGACGATCACCGACTCCTCGCCGGCGACGCTATAGCCCTGGATTACGAAGTCTCCCATGTCGAGCTGGGAGAGCCGATGGGGTCTGATCTTGCTCATTTACGCCTTTTGCCCTTTTTTTGCCCTGCCGGTGACCAAAGACCGCATGGTATGAGCCCGACCAAACTTGGTCAAGCTTGCCGTTAGCGCTGGAAAGCGAGCATCGCCTCAGGCTAGGATGGTCCGCTTCGCCGCACGACAGCGACGGACGCGCGACAATGACAACCCTTGACGACGACAAACCGATGTGGGGACTGGGCGAGGTGCTCAAGCTGAGTTGGCCTGCGAGCCTGACCATGCTCAGCAGCACGCTCATGCAGTTCGTGGACGCATGGATGGTCTCTTTCACCGGGCCAGTCGCGCTGGGCGCGCAGTTTGTCGGAGGCATAGCATCATTCGTGCCAGCCAGCATCGGCCTTGGGACACTCACCGTCGTCAACACTTACGTCAGCCAGAACCTCGGCGCAAACCGGTGCAAGCGGTGCGGGCAGTACGCATGGGCGGGCCTGACGATCGCCCTGCTGTGCTCGGTCCTGGCCATCCCGCTGGTGATCTGGGCCGGGCCGCTCTTTGCGTTGTTCAACCACACCTCCGAGGTCTGGTCGTTGGAGACGATGTACTTCCGTTACCTCACGTCGGCGATGATCTTCTTCCTGGCCGGCCGGGCGCTGGAGCAGTTCTTCTTCGGCCTGCATCGGCCTGGAATCGTGCTTCTCGGCGCGCTGGCGGCCAACCTGTTCAACGTCGGCTGCAATTACGTGCTGATCTTCGGCAAGTTAGGCTTCCCGGCGATGGGACTTGAAGGCGCCGCCATCGGGACGGTGCTGGGCAACGTCCTGTTGCTGGCGGTCCTGGGCTCGGCGTATCTGAGCCGGTCCATGCACACGCGATACGCTACCCGGTTGGTCCGGGCAATGAAGCTTTCCCAGTGTGCCGAACTGCTCAGGGTCGGCTGGCCGGCGGGAGTTCAATTCTGCAACGACGTGTTGAGTTGGAACGTATTCGTGGCGGTCCTGGTCGGTCGCTTCGGCACAATACACCTGGCCGCGAGCACGGCGGCGATGAGATTCATGTCGCTTTCCTTCATGCCGGCTGTGGGCGTCGGCGTTGCAACCACCGCCCTCGTAGGCCGGCACATCGGGCATGGTCGGCCAGACATCGCCCGCCGTCGCGCCCACGCTGCTGCACTGGCCGCCATGGCGTACATGACCGCCTGCGCCACGGCGTTCCTGGTCTTCCGTCACGAAATGGTGGGCCTGTTCGCCAACATCCCTCACTCGCCGGATATCTCGGCAGCCGAGGCCCGGGCCCTCACGGACAAAATGGTCGCCATTGGCGGATGGGTCATGATCTGCGCAGCGGTGTTCCAGACATTCGACGCATTGGGCATCGTCTTCATGGGAGCGTTGCGAGGTGCGGGCGACACGTTCTGGCCGATGATCCTCAGCGCCGGGTTCTCGTGGCTCTTGACCGCCGGTGGCGGCGCGGCGATGGTCTTCCTCGTGCCGCAGCTCGAGAGCGTCGGGCCTTGGATGGCCGCCAGCGCGTACGTGATCGTTCTGGGGATCGTCCTGGCATGGCGATTCGAGACCGGCCGTTGGCGAAAGATAGACCTGCTGGGCACAGCCGCTGCGCCCGTCCCGGCCGGGGAATCGTTGCAGGCCTCCATCGCCGGAGGTCTGGCGCCGGACACTCCTGCGAACCCGGAAGCGTTCTCGGCCGTCGACGACGAACCGCACGATGAGCATAGCGACACCGACTGACCTTCGCAGTGAGTACGTTGCCAACCCGTTGGGCCGGGACGTACCCAAGCCTCACCTTTCGTGGCAGCCACGGGCCCGTCGATGCCTTCGAGCCATGCTGGAAGAAGACATCTGCAAACAGCGGCGTCCGTGGGGCACGCCCAACATCATCAACTGCAATTCGGGCAGGAGAGTCTTCGGTACGGACTACTACCAGAAGGTGCTGCTCTGGACGATGGCAGCCGCCCCGGCAGGCGGCGACCTGAGCTTGCCCTGCCGGGAAGACGGATTGACTGAGAGAATCATGAAAGGCGTCAGTGCCGAATGACGAATGACAATCGCCGTCCCCGAGGGCTCTGCACGGCAGCCGACGCGCCCTGCCGCGCGCCCAAACCAACGGCACAGGTTGAAAACCTGTGCTACGACTTGAAAACCTGTGCTACGAATCCGCGCGCCCAAATGGGCGCGCACCCCCCGAAAGTAGCCCGCAATTCTTGAAAAAACCTTCCCCCGGCCCGGCCGACCCTTAGGCCGGCGCGCGACGGCTAGCGACCCGAAATGCGCTGCGCAAAACGCGTCACCACCAGTAAGGGTAGAGAGGTCGTGCTATGCGCTCATGGAAAAGCAAATCCCAAGTTCCAAGAAACAAGTTCCAAACACACGGAGAAGTTCCAAGCTCCAAAGACCAAAACCCAACCTCCAGGGGCTTGTCGTCCGCTTCTTCTGTGTTGGAATCTGCGGTTTGCGATTTGTCTGGAGCTTGTGATTTGTCTATTGGGATTTGCTGCAAAGCGTCTTGACAATGTCAGATCGGCGAAAAATGATGAAAGTCAAAATGCAAATTGCCCGAACACTAGGCCCAGCCGTCACTTGTGGCAATACGCACTTGGCAGGAAATGGCAGCAACTGGCAACGGCCGGCAGCGGCGGCCACAGGCCGGCACAGCCGTCCACACGTTGGCACCGGACGGCAGGCGCGGGCGGCTGTGGGCGGAAATTCCGGTCTCAACTCGAACGAGAACGCCCCGGCGAGTGTCTCACCGGGGCGTGTTGCGTCGTTGCGGTCAAGTCCGCGTCGGCCGGCTCAGCCGACGGGGGCGCGGCTATCACTTGTCGGTGGCTTCCACGTCCGGCCCGGCTGTCAGCAGCCGGTCCTGCGGGACAATCCATATCTCCACGCGGCGATTGAGGACGTTGCCCTTCTTGCCCGGCTTGTTCGGGGCTACCGGGTGATACTCGCTGAAACCCAGCACGCCGATTCGTTCGGCGGGCAAGCCGGCCTTGGCCAGCACCTGTTGGACGGCGATGCCCCGGTGGGCCGAGAGATACCAGTTGTCCGGATGCCGCTTGCGAGTCTCAGCCCTGCGGATCGGCATGTCGTCGGTATGGCCGGCAATGTAGACGTTGAACTCGGCAGCCTCGGGCGAATTGACGATGGCCGCCAGCTTGCCCAGCGCATCCTGGGCGGCGGGCCTGACAAAGTCGCTGCCGGGCTCGAATGTCAGGTCGCTCTTGATCTTGACCATGCCGTACTCCGGCAGGTAGTCCAGCAGGTCCGGGTTGGCCGAGGCGAACTCCTTGAGCGCCTTGTCGACCTGGGCCGGCAGCACGATCGGGCCCAGATCGGGCGGGGCCTGACCGGACCGCAGAGATTCTTCGTACAGCGCCTTGAGCTTGTCGTAGTCGCTTTGGAGGTCGGCCTTGGCCTTGGCCAGAAGGGCGATTTCCTCGTCCTTGGAGCTGGACAGTCCACCCGACGCAGCCAGGCGGCTCTTGAGGTCCTCGTTCTCCGCCCGGGCCTGGCGAAGCGCCAGTTGGGAATTCTCCAACTGCTCGGTCGCCCGGCGGGAAGCGGCCAGGGCCTCGTCGTATTGCTGTTTGGAAACGCAACCGCCGGTAGCGAGCGTGCCGGCCGAGATTGCCACGATCATAGCCAGTCCCAGGAAGTTCTTCATTGCAGGCAGTCCTTTCTGCATATCTTTCGGTTGGCCGATGCGGAGTGCCTGCTCCGCCGCCGACCAGGCCGATGCCGAAAACTCTGTCTCTACGGGACGGACCTAGCCGCCCGCTCTTCGCGCTGCCGCCGGGCGTTGGCCCATCGCCTTGCCCATCATCAGTCCGACGATCGCTGCGACCACGACCAGTGCCACGGCCCCCACGAGAACCATGGCCATGTTGTTCTTCATCGTCTCGACGAAGGCCGGGAGCATCCCGAGCATCGCCGCCAAGACCACCGGCACCAGCACGACCATGACCACGGCAGCGGCCACGATCATCCCGCCGAACAAGCCCGAGACCGGGTCGGCCTGCTCGACGAAGGTCGGCGCGGCAGGCATCGTCGGCTGGGGCTGCGGAACGTACGGCTCTTCGCCGCTGAGTTGGTCCGGCATGAGGTCCGACGGAACGCCCTCTTCCATGTTGATGTGCTCGAGCACCTCCGCGCCAAGCGAGGTATCGTCACTCTCACGCGTCAGGTCCAGCAGGCCCGAGCCGCTGCCGACGCCATCGAGGGCTATCTGGTCTTCGAGGGTCGGGGCGATCTGCGTCTTGGCCATCGGGTCAGCGTCTTCGATCTCGAGGTCTTCGTCGTCAAAGATGCTGATCCCTTCGGCTGTCACGACTGTGTCGTCCTTGCCCGTGGCGGCGGCGGGCACCTTGTCAGCCTCGTTGAGGCTCGTCGTATCGCTGGCGGTGTCCGCGGGGGTCAATTCGATCTCGCCGCTCTCGTCAGCCCCGGGCGCAGGCCCGGCCAGAGCGTCCACCTCCTCGGTCTTGAACATCTTCCGGGCGCCGTCCTGGAAGACGCGCAGCTTATCGTCACGGACGTAGCTGGCCAGTTCCTCGGCGGTGATGCCCAACCGGTGGGCCGCTTCTTCTTCGGTGTAATACATCTTCTTTGCCATAACGGAAAACTCCTGCTGCCATCAGTTGGCGGGCCCACCGCCGGCGTTCTCGCCAAGACGCCGATGCTGCTCAACAAGTTGTTTGATCTCTCTCGGCGACGGCTGCGTGTTGTACACGTCGAGCTGCCGGTCGTATGCATACGTTCGCGCAGCCATCAGGCGAAGCTGCCTGTTGCCGGGAAGATACTGATACACACATATTGTAGCATTTTCGTAGTCAACGAGGTACAGGCCGTACGTGTCCGGCGTGACCTGTCCGGCGATCGCAAAAACGCCGCCCTTGGCGGCGCTGCTGATCCGGCTGGCGCTGCCGACCTGTCCCTTGGCCGCCGACGTGGCAAAACCCACCTCGATAAGCAGGCACACCGCGATGACAGCCAGCAGGACCACCACCAGCCATTTGCCCGGCGAGGCGGGTCGGACGCAGCGCGGTTGGGAATTCGTCGAGTGCATCGTTCTCCGTCGATCAGACGACACCGGCGCGATTATAAGCAGCCCGGCATGCCTTGCAAGCGATTTCTGGAAAGCCCGGGCCTGACATCGACGCCCAGGGGCCTTCCGACTGACCCCAAGCGTGATTTTGCTGACAAATGCCTGCGGTTGTCTATAATTGCGGCAATACAAGGCAAGCAGAAGGGTCTTTGCATGATTGACATCAAGCTCATACGCAGCGAGCCGGACCGGTATATCCGGGCCGCGGCTGAGAAGAACATCGACGTGGACATTCCCGCCCTGCTCGATATTGACGCCAAGCTGCTGACAGCTCGCCAGGAGCTTCAGAACGCTCGCACAGCCCAGAACCAGGCCGGCAAGCGAATCGCCAAGCTCAAGGGCGACGACAAGCAGGCAGCCATCGCCGAAATGGCCGAGTTGAAGGTGCGCGTCAAGGAATTGGGCGACAAGGTTGCGAATCTCGAGCCAGCCTTCAATGAGCTGATGCTGCGGGTCGCCCAGCCCGCTGCAGCGGATGTCCCCATCGGCAAGGATGACACCGAGAACGTCGAGCTGCGGCGCGAGGGCGAGGTCCGGAAATTCGATTTCGAGCCGAAGGACCACATCCAACTGGGTGAGGCGCTGGGGATTATCGACGTACCGCGCGGCGTTAAGCTGGCCGGCAGCCGAAACTACATACTCCGCGGCGCGGGCGCCTTGATGCACCAGGCGATCCTTCGGCTCGCGCTCGACCAGATGGTCGCCAAGGGCTACACGCCGCTGACGGTGCCGGTGCTGGTCAACGAGTCGGTGATGTACGGCACGGGCTATTTTCCGGTCGGGCGCGACCAGGCGTACCTGTGCGAGCGCGACGGCCAGAGCCTCGTAGGCACTGCGGAGGTCCCGGTCACAGCCTACCACACCGACGAGATTCTCGACGAGGCCGACCTACCGCGTATATACGTCGCGATGAGCACGTGCTTTCGCCGTGAGGAAGGCGCGGCCGGCAACGATACCTACGGCCGGTACCGTCTCCAATACTTCGACAAGGTCGAACAGGTCATCCGGTG
>Ga0180433_10005064_pt1 | contig 18082 bp, 14 predicted proteins | sample SS_ome_8_FD_132980 | JGI IMG/M metagenome (GOLD analysis project Ga0180433, IMG submission 132980) | Hypersaline lake sediment archaeal communities from the Salton Sea, California, USA - SS_1_D_1 metaG | ecosystem: Environmental > Aquatic > Non-marine Saline and Alkaline > Hypersaline >... | reverse complement strand
GGGGGGAGGGCGTGGGAGCTCAAAATCTTGCACCGTCGCGGAGGACAAGACAGCCGATACAAGGAGGGGGCAGCTCATAACTGCCACACGGACGCGCGGCGCCTTGACAGTGAGCTTATTCATAGTCCCAGCTCCATAGAAGTCTCATTGCCATACTGTACACACTACACAGACCGCAACACCCAATTCCGTAATTACAGATGAGTGTCGATCAAAACCCATCCGGTCTCTTCATAATTATTAATGCTCCATTCTGACCGTATTCCCTCTTTCTCATTTTTCTCCCGTTGCTGTCGAGTAAAAGCAATATACTCTCCTCATTGATAGAGAGTCCCTCAACAAACCCTCTCGACGCATCCTCGCTATATAATCCCCTTGTGACATCTCCATAGTGAAGCGAATCTCGAATTATCTTCTTATACGGATCAATCTTAACGATAGAACGAGCATGACGATGTACTGCATACAAAGACCCTTTATAAAACAAGAGATCCGAAATGTCAACATAACTACGAAGCATCTCCTCCATGTTCAGATGATCTATTGCAATGAATTCGTCACTTCTCATTCGCAATAGAAAGATAGTAGCCGGTTCCCTCTCATTTGCTATAAAAAGGATGCCCTTTTCATTATCAAAAGCGATGCCTTCAAAACCAGCATTCCTCTTTGATGAAAACCGCAAGCCGACTTTCCTGCCGTACCGATCAATATCGTTATCAATGACCTTTATAAAACCACTGTGCGATAATTGTAACACCTTCCTGTCCCGCTCATCGACAATGAGAAAGGAATTCTCATAGCGAGCAAGTCCTTCAAGATCAAGCTCCTCCCGCTTGTCCCTCTTCACGGTATCATAGCCGGTTCTAAAACTTATAAACCCCCGTGCCTGATAGTTCGTCTCTCCCGGTACGATCTCGTAAATCACAGAATCGCCATCATTATCGCTCACCATAAGAATTCTCTCATCGAATACCGTTATACCGGAGGGATCGAGCGCATCACGACACTTCTCACACTCTATCGGATACACGCGGGCATCACTTATCCCGGAGAGGAACGTAACCGGTACAGGTATAAACGTGAGGAAAAAAACGAAAACACAGGACCATCCCGTAAACCGCTCAGCGGACGTCAGCGGCTTTCCTTCATCAATACGCGGGTGACCGATCATGAGAAAGAGGAGTGCCATAATAATCCACACTATCCAGCCAATCCAGATAAACGAGAGAATTACTAACCCCAGAAAGGTCATCCACCCCACCACCAGCTGTTTTTCACCGATAAGTGAATAGAGAATGTGACTCCCGTCGAGCTGCCCCATGGGCATGAGATTCAAACTGGTAACCAGAAAGCCGATCCATCCGGCCCAGGCATAGGGCGATAAATATATATCGTATCCAGCAGGTATTTCCCCGTGTATCATCGCTGTTATGAAAGAGAAGAGCAGTGAGTCGCCAAAAATCGGAATGGTCATATCACCGGTAACAGCAGGAAGCGGTTTTATTTCCGAATAGTATATACCTGCAATTGACGCAATAAGACTGAGCACAAAGCCGACAAGAGGTCCTGATGCACCGATGTAGAGAAGCGCCCGCTTGTCCTTAATTCTCGATTTAATCTTGATAACCGCTCCCATAGTGCCAATAATCGAGGGAAAAGGAATGAAATAGGGGAGCGTCGCCTTAACCCCGAAGTATCTCGCAGCGAGATAATGACCCATTTCATGAGACAGAAGAATCGCTATAATGGTTAATGAAAAGGGCAACCCGGTCAGTATTATCTCACCTATTGAATCGGACGAGCTCGCTCCGGCAATCGTTGTCGTGATCAGTGTAACGAAAAAGAGGAGCAGGTGTATCCAGAGAGGCGTATCCCTCTCTTCTTTACGCGAGTACGCTCTTTCCGACATCTCAACCGCAGGATGCATGTTGAGAACAGAAATATACGATTTAATTATCTTCCAGATTCTTTCCATCACTGCAAAATTAATACAACAATATAAAATAGCTCAAGATATGTCTTCATGCTAAACAATGAATAGTCAAGGAAAATCTATACCGGTATCAATTTCAGCGAATTGAATCCTGGTCTCAACTTCAAAGACAATCCGTGATTCAACTATTTTTTATTGACAAAAAAAGGGGAGAGTAATAGTTTTGCATCTTGCGAATAAGTTCTTTTCTCTTTACGTCTGAAACCACGGTGAAGAAAACATACCTTTAATTCGGTAATTAATCAGCTTATTCGACAGACGAACATATAACGAAATGTTCATTTAGTTCACGGGGAAGCAATATGAGTGAAATACAAAAGACATTTTCCCTCAAAGCGTCACAGATTGAGAAAAAGTGGTATCTCATTGACGCCGATGGAAAAGTGCTTGGCAGACTCGCATCTGAAATCGCAAAGATACTGAGAGGCAAAAATAAACCCGTATTTACTCCACATTTGGATGCGGGAGATAATATTATCGTCATCAACGCCGATAAAGTAATCCTCACCGGTAATAAAAGTGACGACAAGAAGTATTTCAAACACACTGAATATCCCGGTGGAAAGAAATTCATCAGTATAAAGAAATACCGAAAGGATAGACCCGAATTAATTATAGAACATGCAGTCAAGGGAATGCTCCCGAAGAACAAACTTGGACGCAAGATTTTTAAAAATCTCAAGGTCTATTCAGGTGCCACACACCCGCATGAAGCTCAGAAGCCGGAACAAATTAAAATATGATTGTATAATAATTCGGAGGATTAGTGCCAGATGATTCTTGAAAGATATTATGCTACAGGAAGAAGAAAGAAATCAACAGCGAGAGTTTGGTTAAGCAGGGGAAGTGGCACAATCACTGTTAATAAACAGCCAATCTCAGATTATTTTCGAAGAAAAACACTCGAGCTCATCGTCCGACAGCCACTGGAGCTCCTCAATCAGATCGACTCCTATGATGTCCTTGCAACAGTTAAGGGAGGGGGATGGTCCGGTCAAGCAGGTGCGATAAAACTTGGTCTTGCGAGATGTCTTCTCAAAGCAGACGATAAAAACAGAAAGCCCCTCAGAGAAGCGGGTTTTCTGACAAGGGATTCAAGAGAAGTTGAGCGAAAAAAATACGGCAGGAAGAAAGCACGAAAGAGATTTCAGTTCTCAAAGAGATAACAACATCTTTTTAATCAATATGATAGTGAAAAGGATGTCCACAAAGAGGGCATCCTTTTTCATTGTCAGCAAAAACAGTCTATGATACAATATATTTGTTGAAGAAACGGGAACCGGTAAACCGTATATTCAGTGAAAGATGCAATAACACGCACTCCCGCATTCAACACTGTTGGGGATATACTTTTCAACTATGTTTGAGATTGTTTCACTAGAATATAAATCTGATCACGTTACAATCACCCTGGACACGGGAGAATCAATTAAATTCCCCTTTGACCTCTACAAGCTCTATAAACTGGAGACGGGCAAGAAACTCGATCGCACCGAATACCTGCAGTTAAAGGAGGAATCAGAGAGATTCGAATGTAACAGAAAAGCAGTTAACTATCTGTCAATCCGAAGCAGATCCTCCCGCGAGATGGAAAATTATCTTATCAAAAAGGGTTTCTCCAAAGATATAATCATCAATATCTTGAAGGAATTGCGCGATACCGGTTACCTGAACGATCTTGATTTTGCAAAGAGATATATAACGTCCAAAAAGAAAAGAAAGACTATCGGGAAGAATCTACTCAGAAAAGAGCTCCTCGGAAAAGGTGTATCAAGAGATACTATCAACAGAGCGTTAAAAGAAACATCATTTGACCATGATGATATTACAGAGATCTACACGCTTGCCACAAAAAAGCTCACCTCACTGGAGAAAAAGACCAACAAGAAATCAAAGCTTATATATTTTTTACATCAGAGAGGTTTTGATAATGATGTCATTTATACCGTTATTGAACAACTGGAGAATGATGGATTTGAGCTATAAGACATGTACTTAGTCATTTTTTTTTGAAAGATCAATTATTGCTGATGTATACTAAAGAGTAGATTATCCGTAACGAAATGAGAGGTGCAGAGGCAATTATGAATTCCGTTCTCATTCGCTGCCAATCATGCGGTTCCGTCAATAAGGTCCTGAAAGAAAAAATTCAGTCGAAACCCAGATGCGGAAAGTGCAAGACAAAAATAACCATTCCAAACAGGTCGATTGACATCTCCTCCGGTGATTTCCGCAGAGAGGTGCTCTCAGATCCCGGAACTGTCCTTCTTGAGTTCTGGTCACCGACATGCGGTCACTGTCTGAGACTGAATTCCGTACTGGATCAGATTGCAGCGGAAAAAGCCGGCCTCCTGAAAGTTCTCAAGGTCAATATTCAGAACGACCAACACCTCGCCTATCAGTTTGGTATACGCGGTGTGCCCACCATGATGCTGTATCGAGGGGGTAAAAAATTAAATGAGATTTCCGGTGCGCTCCCCAAACAACAGCTCGAAGCCTGGATACATTCAACCGTTGCTCTCTAGGCAACGTCGCTCTCCTTCTTAAGCGCTTATCACTGCAATACATTTACAATATAGTATCTTTTCAATACACTGTTCCTTTATCGATAGTGTTCACCAAAAGAAATTACACTTCACGAAACAGCATAAGTATCCGACATGAAATACCAGAAGAATTGAAAAATGGAAACAAACAGTAATCATATAGATTGCATATTCGAAGAAACGAAGGAAGGACTACCAACAATCGCTGTACTTGACAATAACAGAAAAATATACCTTCACAGCAGATTTTATCCCACAAAGGAAGCAGAGAAATACCGGCATAGATTCAATCCAGATAAATACGATTCCCTCATCGTTTTAGGAACAGGGCTCGGTTATCATCTTATCGAATTACAGAAATTCGTGACAAAATACAAAAAGATAATCCTCATCGAGAGACTTTCCGAAATTGAAACTGAAATAGCAACAAACAATACAACCATATTCCTCACCCGGCATCAGCATATAATAACATTCATCACCGGCAGAACAATCAGTGAGGTACTCAACACTATATCGAATGAGATTGATTTCGACACAATTAAGGGGCTGAACATCATCGAACACGCCCCATCCATGAGAACATTTTCAGATTATTATCAAAAAATACGTGAGGGCATTGAAGGTATTATAGCAAAGAAGTCAAGCAACAAGGCAACAAAAACAGCTCTCGGTAATCTCTACATGAGGAACATACTGCTCAATATGGTAAATATGCTGGACTACATCCCGGTTTTATCATTCTCCAACAAATTTACCGAATTCCCTTCCATAGTGATCACGACGGGTCCTTCTCTTGACAATTACATAGAGGATATCAGATCCATTCAGCAAAAGGTATTTATTATAGCCGTTGATTCTGCGCTTCCTGTATTGAGGCAACAGGGAATCAAACCCGACTTATGCATATCTATTGATCCTCTTCACTATATCAGTGAGCACTTTCTCAATAGTGATAGATCATATATACCCGTTTTTTCCATATCTTCAAACCACACTCTCTTTGAAAAACATACCGGGCTCGTATCACTGAATTCGCACCCCCTTGCGCAGGTCATAGAAGAGCTCTTCCCCGATACAATAGGATCTATCGACTCCGCAACCGGCTCGGTTGCCGGTGATGCCATTAAGCTTGCACTTTTTCTGGGATTTAACAGTATCGGTCTTCTCGGATTCGATTTCTCTTTTCCCTATTACAATATCTACGCTCGAGGAACATCGTATCAGATACGATACGCCCTCTATTATCAAACACGATTCCATACCGCTGAAACAAGCAACTTTAACTATATAATGAAATCGAGCAGAGGATACAGGCATGCAGGAGTATTTTCACGGAGATCCTTCATAACGTATAAACTATCAATCGAGGAGATGCTCCAGACATATACAGCTCAGAACATTGTAAACATACACTCTTCCGGTATTCCAATCTCATCACTGCAAACGATGACTATGAGAGAGTTTATACAATCACACTGCAAAAATATAATTGAGAAGCACACGCTTATCAATTCCATAATGGATCAATCAACACCACTCAGTAACCATATATCATTGGATATCATCAAGGGTGTACTCTCTGAAAAGAGCATCCTCCAAAAAATAATCAATGCTTCCGGGTTACCCCCTTTAAATGATATCCGGTTAAACAGAATCAGGACGCTCGTCTCTTCAATCACCTCATAACCACATCTCACTATTAATCGAATCAGCCTGCGTTTCAGAACACTCAAAACAGGAATTATTATATGATGCCCATACAATAAATTTCTCTAAAATAAACGGATAAAAAAACCGATGAAATAACTGAAGTTGAATATACGCACAGGTAAGGGATAAACAACAATGGAAAATTATGACGAAAGAGCTCACAAGAACATAAAAGAGAAAAGCATATACTTGCTTCACCTTGATACACCAAGGATTATTATACTAGCATCAGTTCTCATCGGTCTTCTTGCCATCACCTTTCTTATAGGAATGAACATAAATGCCAGGAACGATGAATCAACGGACACCTTGTCGAAAAAGGATCCTCTCTTTGATCTGCAATTGAATGACAGTAATAATGAGAACAAAATTTTTGAAAATTCCACTCCGGAGATGTCCGTCGATGACAATGCTCTACTCAACGGCACTGACAACAACTCCATTGCGAAGCAAAACAGCGAGATTAATCAGAATGTCGATGAAAGCACAAAGATCAACACAGCGAACAGAGAGAATAACACCGACGTGCTCAGTAACGATACAATAAAGGAAATAATACCCCCATCAAAAGTTATCGTTCGTGCCGCTCAGGAAGATAAAGAGGCAGAGAGCACCATTAAAGCAAAAAAACATGAACGAATAAAGAAATCGACAAAGAAAAGAAGAACGGTGGAGGTCTCATCCGGCAAGAAAAAAGATTCACTGAAATCCAAGCATTACTTTGCAATTCAGGTTGCGTCCTACGATAGTAACTCCCGAGCTCGCTCAGAGATAAGAAAGCTCAAGGGGCTTCGCTATGATGCTTTCATAGATAAAGCAACTGTCAGCGGGAAAAAATACTACCGTGTACGAATTGGTCCAATCTTCTCAAAGAGAAGGGCAATTGATATGCTCAACGAAGTGCAGGATATTACAAAATATGGGGAGAGCTATCTCATTCGCGAGTAATTGATACAATTGTCGTTTATCAAAGTACCCGTCATTCCTGTTCTGCTATTATAGATCACCAATAAGGAGAGCAAAATCAATAACGGTATCGCTTTCATCCAGATCAAGTAATTTCACACCAACCGTCGATCGTCCCTGAACCGATACATCCTTTGCCTTTAGTCGTATCGTCATGCCATTCTTCGATGTTATAATAATCTCGTCATCATCAAAAACAGATCGAATTCCGACAGCAATACCGTTTTTCTGCATAATTTTCAGATAGGTCATCCCTTTTCCGCCACGGCCCTTTGTTGCAAAATTCTTATAATCTACTTTCTTTCCAAATCCACGTGACGTCACGACAAAAAGGTGTGATCCTTTCTTGACAACATCCATTCCAATCACTTTATCATCTTTTCTCAATCGAATACCAATTATCCCTGCGGCGTTTCTTCCCATCGCACGCATCTTTGAGAGGTTCGTCCTCAGGAGTAACCCCAGCTGTGTAGCGATAACAATATCATCATCCTTTCCAACAAGCTTAACGCCCTGTAGGCTATCATCTTTTCTCAAATTAATTGCGATAATACCTCCCCGTTTTGCATTCCTGAATTCATTAATACCGACTTTTTTCAATATACCATCACGAGTTACCATGCATAAGTAGAGCTCCTTATCAGAATCGGGCACAGCACTAACCGCCGTAATCGCTTCACCTGCGGAGAGATTTATTATCCCCTTCAGTGACTTTCCTCTGCTGCTCTTCGACGCCATCGCAATCTCATATGCCTTGAGCCCGAAGATTTTACCCTTATCCGAGAAGAGAAATATCATATCATGCGTTGAAGCAATGGTCATCATCTTCACAAAATCTTCCCTCTTGGATGAAAGCCCGATAACTCCCTTACCGCCCCTTCTCTGCTTCTTAAATGTCCCGACGGGCAGTCTCCTGATGAAACCATCATTGGTAATGGTAATCACCATATCCTCCTCAACGATGAGATCTTCAATATCAAAACTGGTTGACGTTTCTCCGCCAACGATTATCTCAGTTCTTCTATTATCGCCGTATCGTTCCTTTACCTCAGTCAACTCCTTCTTGATGATATCCAATATCTTCTTATTGCTTTTCAATATTGCCCGTAGTTCCTTTATCAACTCCTTCAATGATTTCAATTCATCTATAATCTTCTGTACTTCAAGGCTCGTCAGACGCTGCAGTCTCATATCGAGAATTGCCCTCGCCTGTATCTCAGTAAGCTGGAACCGTTTTATCAGCTTCTTCCCGGCCTCTTCAGCATCCTTTGAAGATTTTATTATGGCAATAACTTCATCAATGTTGGCAAGAGCAATCTGTAATCCCTCTAAAATATGTGCCCGCTCTTCAGCTTTCCGCAGATCGAATTGAGTCCTTCGAACTACAACATTCTTGCGATGAAGAATATAGTTCGAGAGAATATCCTTCAGACTGAGAATCTTTGGCTCACCGTTCACCAGCGACAACAGGGTTATACCATAGGAGCTCTGCAACGGTGTATGCTTATAGAGTTGATTAACAATTACGGCGCTGCTGATATCCCTCCTCAGACCAATAACGATTCTCAGACCTGATCTATCAGATTCATCACGTAATTCAGTAATTCCATCAATAACCTTATTATTCACCAGATCGGCGATACGAGAGATGAGAACAGCCTTATTCACCTGATACGGTATTTCGGTTATTATCAAATTATCTTTTCCCTTTTTCGTCTCCTCTATTTCTACCCTTCCTCGAACAATGATGCTCCCCTTTCCAGTAGCATATGCATTATAGATCCCATCTACTCCCATAATGATACCGGCAGTGGGGAAATCAGGACCCTTAACACTCTTCATGAGATCCTTCAAATCAATATCAGGATTATCAATAAGACGCACTGTACCGTCGATAACCTCAGCGAGATTATGCGGTGGAATATATGTTGCCATGCCAACTGCAATACCCGAGGACCCATTGACAAGAAGGTTCGGAAACGACGCAGGTAAAACATTCGGTTCCTTCCTGGTCTCATCGAAATTCGATACAAAATCAACGGTATCCTTATCAATATCACGTAAGAGCTCCTCGGCAAACTTTTCGAGCCGCGCTTCAGTATATCGATATGCCGCCGGAGGATCTCCATCAATCGAACCAAAGTTACCCTGTCCATCAATTAAGGGTACTCTCATTGAAAAATCCTGTACCATACGAACAAGAGTATCGTAGACAGCGACATCTCCATGCGGGTGAAAATTACCAATGACCTCACCAACAATCTTTGCCGATTTTACATATGGCCGATCACTCCTCCATCCCCTCTCATTCATTGCATGAAGTATTCGACGGTGCACGGGCTTCAAACCATCTCTCACATCGGGGAGCGCCCTCCCAACGATAACGCTCATAGCGTAATCGATGTAGGAGGTTCTCATCTGCTCTTCGATTTCTACGTTAATAACGGTTTCTCTCTCTTGCGTTCCCGTACTTTTTATATTTGCTTTCCCTTTATCCTTCTGTGCCACGTCTATGCTCCTCAGTCACCAATTATACCGATTGCAAAGTTATTATGAAAACAATTAATAATTTACAGGTCAAGATTCCTTACATTGCGTGCGTTTTCTTCAATAAATTTCCGACGCGGTTCCACCACATCACCCATGAGAATTGAAAAAACCTCTTCTGCTTCAATTTCATCTTCCATCTGAACTCTTAAAATTGTTCTCCTCTCCGGATTCATAGTGGTCTCCCACAGTTGATCAGGATTCATCTCACCAAGTCCTTTATACATCTGAACAGAGACCTTTGTCTTATCAATCTTCTTTAAGATAGAATCTCTCTCTTCATCGTTGTATGCATAATATGATTCTTTTGAAGCCTTAATCTTATACAATGGCGGTTGTGCAATATAGAGATAACCTTTCTTTATTATTTCTGACATATACCTGAAGAAAAACGTTAAAAGCAGCGTTCGTATATGAGAACCATCAACATCTGCATCGGTCATTATAATAATCTTATTATATCGAGCCTTTGTTATGTCAAATTCATCAGCACCAATACCTGTTCCAATTGCTGTTATTATCGTCTTTATCTCCTCGTTCGACAAAATCTTGTCCAACCGAGACTTCTCCACATTCAATATCTTCCCCTTTAATGGGAGCACTGCCTGGTAATTTCTATCTCTTCCCTGCTTTGCTGATCCTCCCGCCGAGTCGCCCTCAACAAGGTAGAGCTCGCACTTCGCCGGATCCTTTTCCGAACAATCTGCCAACTTACCGGGAAGAGAATTACCTTCAAGTGCATTCTTTCTTCTGGTAAGCTCACGAGCTTTTTTCGCCGCAATTCTTGACCGAGCGCTCAGAATACACTTATCAAGGATCCTTCTTACTACCTGAGGATTCTCCTCGAAATACTGGGTAAGATTCTCATTGGTGGCAGACTCTACAATTCCCTTCACCTCGCCATTTCCCAGCTTCATTTTCGTCTGCCCCTCAAATTGAGGATTGGGCAACTTCACGCTGACAATGGCTACCAGCCCCTCACGGACATCATCCCCAGATAACTGTTGTATCTTTTTATCATACCCTTCCTTTTTAAGAAAATCATTCAACACTCTCGTCAAAGCAGATCGAAAACCTACAAGATGTGTACCACCCTCTTTGGTATTAATATTATTCGCATAGGTAAATATCGTTTCCGTATAAAGATCGATATACTCAAGTGCAATCTCTATATCCACCTTATCACGATTTGCATGAAAGTATATCTGCTTCTTTGTTATTGAAGTCTTATTCTCATTGAGATATTGCAGAAATGAGACGATTCCCCCTTTAAACTGAAAAACATTCTCTTTCCCCTTCCCCCGGTCATCCCTTAAAATAATTTTTATTCCTGCATTAAGAAATGCAAGCTCCCTCAACCGCTTCGATAGCGTATCGAAGTTAAACTCGACCAAATCAAAAATTTCACTGTCCGGATGAAATAGAACCCTCGTTCCCCTTTTATTCGTTTCTCCAAATTTCTTCACCTTCCCTGCTGGCAATCCTCGCTTGTAATTCTGCACATACTTCTTCCCATTCCGATAAACCTCAACAGACATTTTACTCGAGAGAGCGTTTACTACAGAAACGCCAACCCCGTGCAATCCTCCCGATACCTTATACGCCTCACCATCAAATTTTCCTCCGGCATGGAGCTTCGTCATAACTATCTCCAATGCCGACGATTTATAAACTGGATGCGGCTCTACCGGTATACCTCTTCCATTGTCAATTACCTCAACAGAATTATCACTGTGTATCGTCACAATAATGGTATCGCAAAATCCTGCAAGTGCCTCATCGATAGAATTATCGACAACCTCATAAACGAGATGGTGTAACCCATAGAAATCGGTAGAACCGATATACATTGCAGGTCTCTTTCGAACTCCCTCGAGACCTTCTAAAATCTGAATCCTTTCTGCAGTATACCCCTTAGACATTCTCTCTTCTCCAGACAGCCTCTTTTATATTCGTACGCTTTATCAGCGTAAACGTACTTATGTCACTATAGGAAACAAAATTATTTTCATCAATAACAATGCCCTTAACATCAGCAGAAATATTTCCGAGGAATTTACTATTCAAATCTGATAAAATGAGCGTCTTATAATTAAATATACCGACAATCTTTTTATCTGAAATGATTCTCCTCCGTCCTATGTGAATATACACTGTTTCACCTCTCACCCATTTATTCTTGCTTCTGCTTCGTCCACCGAATTCTCTTCACCTCAACTTTTATTCTCTTAAAGATCTCAAAACCGAACCGTTTATCAACCCTCTCTTTGATGAGAGTGCACATCAACATAATCTCGTTTGAGTATACCGGATGGTCAACAGCAATATAAAGCACATCCTTATACATTCTATCCGGTGTGCTATGCGTTGCAATCATCGCTCCAACGATTTCACACCACATATCTCGCAACTTCAAAATAGTAAACGATTCATCATAATTGAAATCTTCCACAACTGCTCGCAAAACACCTCCAATGGGAAGCACTCTGCCAATTCTCTTCTCTTTTACCCTGAACTTCATATCTCCCTAACAACACCCCCATACTCAATGATAAACCGTTTCTGTTTCCATCGTTCCAATTCTCCGTCATATCCTTCATGAGCCATTGAGAGAATTACCTGATTTCCACCTGTCAAAAAATCAATAACTTTTTCCCTTCTCATCTCATCAAGCTCCGCAAGCACATCATCCAAAAGTATAATGGCTCTCTTATTTCTCTCCCCCTCAACGAAATGGAGCTCTGATATCTTCAATGCAATTGCGGCAGTTCTCTTTTCACCCTGTGAACCATAATCCTGAAAATTTCTCCCCGTTTTATTCATAAAAACGAAGTTATCGCGTTGCGGTCCAATACTCGTCACCGATCGTCTAACATCCTCTTTTCGTAAATTACGTAAAAGCTCATTAATACCCTCGACCTCATCACTTCCCGTTTCAGTATAGTAATCAACCGATGGTGCATCTTCAACATCAGAAATAAAATTATAAGAATGCTCAAACAACGGGCAAAACGTACCGATAAATTCTCTCCTTCTCTGCATAATCGATGAAGAACTTCGAGCAAACATATCATCCCAAATATCCAGATCGTTAATGCTCGCATTTTGCTCCCTGATATCTTTCAGAACCTTATTCCTTGAGTGCAATACCTTTCTGAATGTGATAATCTCATCGAAATAGCTCTCATCTACCTTCGAAATAACTCCATCAAAATATCTCCTTCTCCTCTCGGGCGATCCATCAAGTAAACCAAGATCAGATGGAGAAAAAATAACCGTCAGGAGATTACCATAATACTCAGAAGCCTTTTTCATCTCAATATCATCTATCTTTGCTCTCTTTTTCAACCTGTCTGAAACAACTGCACAGCCCACCTCAAACTTTCTGCTTTCAATATCTTTCACCGTGGAGCAACAATAATATGAGCTCTCACCCCACTTTATAATTTCAGTATCTGAAACAGTTCGAAAAGACTTCAGATTAGATAAAACAGATATCGCCTCAATAACATTCGACTTCCCAACACCATTATAACCTTGGAGCAAGTTAATGCCTTCAGAAAATTCAATTGTTAGGTTACTGTAATTTCGGAAGTTCTTGACGATTAACCGTTCAATATACATTAACAAAAAATTTTATTAGAGACTAATCGCCAGATGAGGGTTTTATTTGAATTGGCATTATCACCGACGTATAATCCTCATCGTCAACTGGAGTGACTGTGATTGGGCTCTTTTCGCCCGTTATGCTCAACTGTATAATAGAGCTATCTATCTCTCGTATCGAATCGATTAAGAACTGAACATTGACACCGATTGTAATTTCGTAATCACCATCGGTTTCTATCGATAATTCCTCTTCAGCTTCACCGAGATCTGGAGTCTTCACCTCAATTCTAAGATAATCCATTTTTATGCTTATTACAATCTTATTTGCCGGTTCACGAGTAAAAATCATTGCTCGTCGAAGCGACTCAAGGATACTCTCCTTATTAACCACTGCTTTTATCACATGCTCTTTCGGTATGACCTGCTTATAGTTCGGAAAGTTTCCTTCAACAACTCTTGAAATTACTTCTGTTTCGTTTATTCTAAAAAAACACTGATTCTCACCAATAAAAAATTTACAGACACCGCTCGTATTCAATAATCTCAATATCTCATTTATCGTCTTCAGGGGAATGATAACTCCATCCTTCAGATCTATATCTTCCGATATTTTCATACTTGTCATCGAAAGCCTCCTCGAGTCCGTTGCAACTGCTGTTAATGTGCCAGCCGATTCCGAGAGGAGGTATACTCCATTAAAAACAGGTTTGATAGTATCAGTTGCGGCAGCATACACTACCCTTCTGATAATCTCCTTGAGCACTGGCTGCTCTATCTCAATAAAATCCTCATCACTGTACGTTGGTATTTCAGGGAACTCATCACTGACTGTTCCAATAAGGGTATAGTGCCCTTTGACCTTCCCCTCCTTTGTTCGTATATCAATCAAATAGTCTTTATTAACATCGAGTACGACAATTCCAGCGGGGAGCTCCTTTAATATGCCTGAGAGCTTCCTACCGTAAATTGTAAAGGAACCATCAGAGTCTGCACTCACATCAAGTCTCGTTCTAATACCAATCTCGTTATCAGTCGACAGTATTTCTATCTGATCTCTTGTGACATTCATCAGACAGTTAGAGAGAATGGTGCTTACCTGCTTGGAGGTAATAATTGAATCAGCAATATTTATCGATCTGAGAAGTTTATCTCTGTCAACCTCAATTATCATTATACTCTCCGTTTACTATTAATGTATATAGAATATTTAATTATTATAATAGTAGTAATATTAGGTGTAGTATTATTGTTGAAAAGTAAAAGAACCGCTGAACCAGTCAGTAGTTACGATACTAATAAAATGTTAAAAATCACAACACTTATCAACAGAAATAATGCCAACTGTAAATGCGAAAATAATCGGTATAAAATAATAATATAGCAGGGATTACATTCCCATACTATGAAAAGTTATTAACGAGGTATTAACACTTTAGTTCTGAAATAATATCATCTATTGTTTCTTTCAGTGTTTCATTTTCTACAATCATCTTTTCAACATTGTTCATTGCATTCAAGACGGTGGAGTGATCTCTGTTTCCGAATTCTTTACCGATATCTATTGTTGTGAGGTCGGTTAACTTTCTCAATAGGTACATGGCAACAAAACGAGGATGGACAATTTTGCTGTGTCTGCTCTTTGAAACGAGATCTTCAACGGTTACGTCGAACTTCTCGGAAACTTTATTAATGATGTCGGGAGTCGTAATCTTTCTGTTCGCATCATCGTCGAAGAGGTCTTTGAGGTGACTTTTTGCCTGTGTAATACTGATAGGTTCCTTTGATACCGTTGAAACATGGTTCAAACGAGCGAGAGCTGCTTCGAGAGCTCTGATGCTTGATTTTATTCTACGGGCGATGTAGATGAGAACATCGTCAGGAATATTCATATTTGCTTTCTCGGCCTTGTTTCTCAGAATTGCTTCCCTCGTTTCGAGATTTGGAGTCTGTATATCGGTTATAAGGCCCCACTCGAACCTTGTACGGAGTCTGTCCTGCAGCGTTGCAAGATCCTTCGGCGGTCTATCGCTCGAGATAACTATCTGCTTTTTATTGCTGTGCAGTGTATCGAAGGTATGAAAGAATTCCTCCTGTGTCTGTTCTTTTTTTTCAATAAATTGAATATCATCGATTAAGAGAATATCAACATCTCTGTACTTGATTTTAAAACTCGGTATGGTACCTGTTCTTATTGCCTGAATGAACTCGTTAACGAAGTGCTCACATTGAACGTAGAGGACTTTCAGAAAGGGTTTATCCTCAATGACAGTATGTCCGATTGCCTGCATGAGATGTGTTTTACCGAGGCCTGTTTTTCCATATATGAAGAGAGGATTGAAGTGAGTTGCTGGAGAACGCGAAACTGATTCAGCGGCTGCATGAGCATACTGATTGTTGGGACCAACAACGAAGTTGTTGAAGGTATATTCTGGGTTGAGAATATACCTGGTAATATTCGTTGAGCTGTGATTGGGCGTGTTTACTTCGGTTGGAGCACGATTAACCTCATCATCGGAGTTACCGTTCTTTGTAACGAATTCGAAATCGAGGTGATCGCCTGTTATATCCTGAATTTTCTTTGACAGGAGCGATGAATAATGTTCTGCAATGTGCCTCCGGGCAACTTCGTCCGGAACAGTGATAGTCATAATATTACCGTATATTGAAACCGGTTCGGTATCCTTTAACCACATGTTAAAGGATTGCTTGTTGATATCAGACTGAATGTTTACGAGAACTCTTTCCCAAAGACTGTTGATCATAGCAATAACCCTAAAAGTTATCCACAATTGTTAATAACTTTGTTTATAAATAGCACATAAATTACTAAATTGTCGGTAAATATTTTTATGTGTTGTTTTGAAAAATTGAGCGTGAATATATAGATAAAATTTAATTCCCACAGTACGAGAACAATTCTATAGTGCATTACGTATATTTTGGCAACAAATTTATTTTACAAATCTTTTCGGTAAAAAAAAAAAATTGGATTTCTTAATATCGTGGGGATATGTGGTTAGTAGCTATGAATAATTGTGAATATGTATGTCGTATGATGTTGTTTGTTTGTGGATAAGTTGTTTATAAAAAAAATGCTCTCCCTATATTAGGGGAGAGCATTTTTTTGTAGGTATTTGATTACTGTTTGCTTAAATCCTCGAGGTTTTTTCTATAATCCGAGTTGTTTGGATTTCTGTTGTAGGCCTGATTATACCAGTATTTTGCGTTATTGATGTCGTTAAGTTTGTATCGGTATATCCATCCGAGATGCCCCGCCGGCCATGCGCGGTCACTGTGAAGATTATGTGCTTTTTTAAGGTAGGTGACTGCATTTTGGTAATCGCCAATTTCAGCATAGCAGTAACCGAGGTTTGCGAGGGTAAAGTAGTAGTTTGCGTCATACTTGAATGCAATCAGGTAATTCTTGATAGCAGTCCTGTATTCCTTTTTGAGAAGATATATGTATCCTATTTCACTCCATGCTTTATAATCATCGCCTTTTACTTTTATTGCTTTTTCGAACTGCTCAAGAGCCTCGTCGTATTTGTTTAAACGTCGGTATCCGATGCCGAGGTTTCTCAGACCGAGGGGATAGTTCGGATACTTTTTTAGGACCGTTTTATACATCTCGAGGGCTTTATCGAGTTGATTTCTTCTGTCGTAGACAACACCGAGATTCATGTAACCGGTTTTGAATTCAGGGTCTATTTCTATTGCATTTTTAAAATACTTCTCGGCAAGATCGTATTTATTATGGTTTAAGTAAATAACGCCGAGATTATTATGCGCGTCGGTGAGAAATTTGTTTTTATCGATAGACTTCAAAAGATATTCTTCCTCTTTCTTATCATCATAACCGTATACCCTACTGAGGAGGAAGAGCGCTTCAGCATTATTTGGATTAATCTCAAGTGCCTTTTTAGCAGATTCTTCACAGAGTTTCCATTTATTCGGATATTTAGATTTGTCAACTTCCTGATAATACTTGCCGAGGGAGAGATGTGCCTCGTCGAGATTCGGGCTTATTTCAAGTGCCTTTTTGCTGTTTTCGTATGACTTTTCAAGAAGAGATGTATCGATAACATTGTGATAGTTGCGCAGCTCCCAGTGCCTGAGTGAGTACGCTTTTCCCAGACCGGCGTATGCAAGGCTGTAATTGCTGTCTATTGATATTGCCTTATCATACATCTCGATTGCTTGCACATAGTTTAGTTGTGAGAGAAGAAATTTCTGCCCTTTCACGTAGTATTCGTACGCAGATACATTACTGGTGAAGTTCTCGGTAATCCTATTTCTTACATCCTTTGTTATGGATATATTTGTCTGATTGATTATTCTGAGTGCGATCTCATCCTGGAGCTCGAAAATGTTGTCCATAACTCCCGTTGACTGGACCTGTTTGAGAACTTTATGGCTTTCAACTTCAACGAGCTTCGCGGTAATTCTGATTCGGTTGCCGTACTTCTGATAGCTCCCAACAACAATTAAGTCGGCACCGAGTGCCTTCCCTGCCTTTTTTGCGGTTTTGTCGTCGATGATTCCCGATTGACCTAGTTGAACCTCTTTGATGATCTTATCAACATTCGTTCTATCGACGACGATATATTCCTTTACATTCCTGAGTTTATGGGATATGGAATCGGGTATTCCAAGCTCAAGCCAGTTGATTGATTTATCCTTGGTAAGATTCAGGAATGCGCTGCCCCCG
>Ga0180433_10005063_pt1 | contig 18094 bp, 17 predicted proteins | sample SS_ome_8_FD_132980 | JGI IMG/M metagenome (GOLD analysis project Ga0180433, IMG submission 132980) | Hypersaline lake sediment archaeal communities from the Salton Sea, California, USA - SS_1_D_1 metaG | ecosystem: Environmental > Aquatic > Non-marine Saline and Alkaline > Hypersaline >... | reverse complement strand
GCATGCTTTCGGGCGATGCATATAGCGAAAGAGAAGGGAATCAAGGTGTCGATTGATCTGGCCGATCCCGCATTGATCGGGAGAAACCGTGATGACTTTATCGATATTGTGAGGGAGTTCGCAGCGGTTGTGTTCGTTAATGATGTGGAGGCGGTTGCTTTCACCGGCAAGGAAGAGGAGGCAGCGCTTCATCAGCTTGCTGAGATGTGTGATGTGGCGGTTGTGAAGCTGGGCAGCAAGGGTAGTATGATCAAGGCACATGATGCGGTGTGCCGGATACCGGCTTTCAGGACACTGGTTGAAAACACAAACGGGGCAGGTGACATGTATGCCGCTGGCGTGCTGTATGGCATTGCCCGGAATATTCCGATTGAGCGTGCTGGATTGATAGGGAGTTATGCGGCGTCACGGGTCGTTTCCCAGAAGGGTGCGCGTCTTGATGCAGCTCTCGATATCAACAAACTGCCATCAATTTAGATCGGGATATAGAGCTTATCACCCGGATGAATGAGATGGGGATTTATGATCCCGTTGAGCAGTATTATGTATTTTGCACGGGCACCGTAACGCCGTGCAATTCTGGAGATTGATTCACCCTTTTTCACCGTATGGTACTTGAGATATCTGAATCTGACGGGACATATTTTTTTCTCGTTTTTTTTTATGCGATCGCTGACTTCAACGGGAAGGCGCAGGGTGTATTTCTTGTAATAGGGAGGAGTAAAGTTTCGCTTGAGCTCCGGATTATATTTTTTGAGGGTATCCATCGAGAGGCCCGTAACTCTCGACAGGGTACTTATATTAACCGGATAATCAAGCACAACCTTTTCCGTTTCCGGAATATCGTTGATGGTAAGCTCTTCCTTAATATCGAAGAGTTCCTGATGCTTGTAAATAACGACGAGCGCCGCGAAACGGGGAACGTATTCACTCGTTTCGGTTCTGAGCGCATCTGTTTTCTGCAATTCCCAGAAGTTCTCGATTCCGGTCTCCTGAATCGCCCGTTTTACATGACTCGCCCCGCCGTTATATGAAGCGAGGACGAGCTCCCAGTTTCCCCAGATTCGATAGAGGTTTCGCAGGTGACGGGCTGCTGCACGGGTTGATTTTTCTATGCTCCTTCTCTCTTCCACCCATTTATCCGTTTTGAGACCGAGCACTTCAGAAGTGCCCCGAATGAATTGCCAGAGACCAACAGCTCTGCTCTTCGATACCGCATAGGGATTAAAACCGCTCTCGAGAATCGGTAACAGTGCTATCTCGTCCGGCATCTTGTTTTCCCGTATAATCGCTTCGATGATATCGAGATAGACTTCTGAGTTCTCCAATGATCTCTTTACGTACTCACGGCCCGTAGTGAGGTAGATATATATGTATTTACGAACTTCCTTCCTTCTGCATATGGAGAGGTCGTTGATCGACTGGAAGAATTCCTTGTTCTCCAGTTCTGGCAGGAAGAGGATTTCGTTATCGGGATCAAAATTTTCAACCCGTTCCAATCCCTCATCGGTGTAGACCCGATCCTTGAAGAGCTCAAAGAGACTCCGGCTCAGGAGCTGTTTATCCATAATAGCAGTCAGGAGGATGAATAGTGTCATGAAAAATATGGTGTTAATTAACTTCATACGTGTTTTCCCTGAAGAATTTACAACAACCTTTATGAGTGGTGATTCTTTGCAAGTTTTTTTTCAAAAAATTGAAAAGTTATTGATATCCTGTACGAATTTTTTGAAATAAATGTGATTATCCGTATTTATTGGACTTTATATGCAGTTTTACGGAGTTATGCGCTATAAATATCCTCATCAGATGCTCTCTTCCCCGTTGAGCTGAAAAAGATGATTATACCGGTCCGCAAACTGCATGTTATTATCACACTCTATCACCATGGTCAGAATATTCAGTTTTTTCCGGTATTGGGATCCGTATTAATACCGCGATGAATGAGAACGGGGTATTCGGTGAGAGGCGCCGTGTCACAGGTTAAATTGCATTTGCACGATCACTGCATCGAAACCGAAGCAAAAAGGGAATTGAAGCGGTTGATGGATCTGTATTTCGAGAGCGATGATAAAGCTCAAGTGATAGAGGAGCAGATTCAGATACTCGAAAAATTTCTCAACCGGAGCGATTTCCCGACTCTTCGTGCTTCTGACGAGAGGCTTTCCGGAATTGTGGAATCGGTTGTGTATGTCTCCATCGATGAAGATGATACGGTACAGCTTCAGATTGAAGGGGCATGAAAATGAGAGCTGCAATAATGTACCGTTTATGGAATCTCTTAGAAAGGTGTTTTTTGAGATACATATCAATAAATTTCATAGTGATAGCGCATTTCGATATTATCGCTTCTTTGCGACCAGCACGATGTTGGCCCACTCTCGACTTCCGTGGCTCCGTGGGCATTCGAACATCGTGTACAGCACATTTGTGCGTTTGTGCATAACACAGGCATTATGTGTGAATCATCAAACACAGGGGAGACTGAATGCAGCGTGGCATCAATGTAAGTGAAGACACATCCCCTCGATATTTTATCACCGTATAACAAAACGAAATTAATAATGAATTTTGCAGAAGTTTCCATAAGCATTGCAGTCTGGCACTCTTTTCGTAAATGATGATCATGAGAATTCTAACCCGGTATATTATGAAGGAGCAGCTGTACCCGATTCTGACGGGAGTTCTGTTCCTGACGTTTGTGCTCGTATTGAACAGGCTCTTTCTCCTTGCTGATCTTATTATCAACAAGAAGGTCGAGTTCCTGCTGGTGCTGAAACTCTTCATGTTCATGCTCCCGTCGACTCTCTCCCTGACCATCCCCATGTCGGTGCTTATCTCGGTAATTATTGCGATGAGCAGACTCTCCGCAGATTCCGAGATCGTTGCTCTCCATGCAAGTGGCATCTCCCTGATGCATATCGTTCGTCCCCTCATCATCTCGGGCTCGGTTTTCTTCATACTCATGATGCTCTTCAATGAAACGCTCGTGGTATACAGCAACAGGGGATATAACAGAGTTTTTATACAGATAGTAAAGAGCAGTCCCATTGCTGTGCTCGAGGAGGGGATTTTCACCTCAATCGGAGAGAGAACCATCTGGGTTGAGAAGATTGACCGGGAGAGCGGGAGCCTCAGGAATATTGTTCTCTATGGCAGGAATGAATCCGAGGGATGGGATATCGTCAGGGCTGAGAGGGGTACCTGGAAGCAGAATTCTGACGGGAGCAGAGCCCTGCATCTCTTCAAGGGGAGGCTCTTCTCAAGCGAGTTCTCCACGGGAAGCTATTCCTATGTCGATTTCAGCAACGGGAGCCTGGAGATATTGATGTTGGAGAGCCGCATAGCGCATCATGAAGATGAAGAAAAGATAAATCCCGGTGAGCTGAACAGCTTTGAACTCTTTCGAATGCTTCGCTCCCTGAAACAGTCCTATAAGGGAGAGAGGGATATTGCTCTCTTCTGGGTTGAGTTTTATAAGAAACACTCGATACCCTTCAGTTGCCTGGTCTTCTCGCTCATCGGTGCGCCACTCGGTGTTTTCTCGAGGAGGAGCGGGAGGGGCATCGGCTTCAGTATTAGTATTATTATTTTTTTCGTCTATTATGTTCTTTTCATGGTTGGCCAATCGATGGCGATTAAAGGGGTTGTGCACCCTTTTATCGGTGTCTGGAATGCAAATATTATTTTACTGATAACAGGCGTGCTGTTGCTGGTTTATAAGGAAAAAATTGAGGCGATGAGCATCGAGGTTGAGCATTTAATTCAGATGATCAAGAGTGGGGCTTTTTTGTCCGGAACAAAAAAACTGTTGTAATTTTCCCCTCGCTGTAATATGGTATTATCCCGTCTGGAAGGGTTCCTGTTCAGAGGAAAGGATATTTTGCATGAGAGATGTGCGTGATATTCTGCTCAGTGAAAATATGCTTGTCCTCGTGATGATGCAGGGGCATCCTGTCATGAAATGCGGACGTCACTGCAGAAGTTCGATGAAAAGGGGTGTAGATGGAACAGGTCACAATATGGTATTTAACCGATAATGATAAGGGCAAGGAGATTGCTCTTTCCATCAGAGACCTGGGGCTGAGATGCAACCTGATCGTCGACGGCGATTTCCAGGAGGCAAATATCTTGCCTGATAAGAGAAATCTGTTCATAGTTGACAGTACCCAGAGAGAGGTTTCGGATATTCTATCGCTGGCATGTGACGATAGACGCTTGCAGGAATTTTTGAAGTACGTTATTCTCTACAAGCGGCAGATTCGGAAAGCATTGAATATGTCATTCAATCAATTGCACCTTGAGTTTATTTCCCGCCCCGTGAATAAGAATGAATTCATACTCCTCCTTGAAAAATCAATTATAATTGAACGGTACCGGGAGATGTTGCGGTTCTTTTCCCGCGAGGCTGACGAGCGGATTGAGGCGTATCAGAATCTCATCAACATGAGCAGAAAGGATATCTTCGAATCGGACAGAGAAAAGAAAACTTTCTTGAAGATAATGGAATACGAGAAGCACTTACGGGAGGAAGAGGAAAAACTGAATGTTGCGATAGAGGAATTCTCCCACATCAGGAGAAAGGAGCTGTTTGACGTAAAAACTAAAACCTCATCGGGTGAGGTGCTCTCTGATCTGCGACGGCGGGAGCGTTTTGAAGAAGTTCACACTCCGCCTCACGAAGAGATAATCGAGGGGAAAACACCGAGGATTATAGAATCTGAAAGTGATTCCGATCGGGAGCGGTGAGATGTTGAATGCCGGAGAAAGGTCAGCGTCATGGTACAGCAACGGTATGATTTTCGATTATCCAGATCACCGACAGTGAATATTTGATTCTCATGAAAACTTCGTCGAGTACATTAATCGGTGCCGGTTTGCTGCTCGGCATATTTTTTTCGCTCCCCCTCTATGCATGGTTCATGGACAAAGGGCTTGAAGAGCACCTGGAAGAAATGAGAGCGCTTTTCAGGAAGCGGGAGCTTTTCAGGATCTACACCGGTTATGTCGACACCCAATTGAAAGCCAGGATAGGGAAAGCAATTGACAGGATGAAGGCCGATCGGGCACACTCGACGCTCATTTCCCATAAGCTTGGATTCGGACGACATAAGGACTTCCTCAGTGCAAGCCATGATACCATAGTCAGAAGATACTTTACGCTCATGCTCAATCCACCGGGAAGGAAGGGGAGGAGCATAAACAACGCCGATTATCTTCGGTTGGCACTCTTGCTGTCACTGCTCTTTGCCCATTTAGATACGGGGATGGAGATTGTTGAAAAGAATATTTCGGGCACATCGGCGAAAATTACCTATTCGGGGAACGGTCTTCGGATGGTGACGTATTATGTTTACAGGAATAAGCGTTGGTGCATTTCAGATAGAGAGGCGATCGATTCTCGGTAAAGAGGCCGCTCTTTCCCTTCATCCTCGCAAGGGTGGCGGGGAGAGCGTCAATGCTCGGTATTTACCAGAAAGGTATATTTTCTCTTAAACGATGGGATGATTAATCTTTAGTGAGAGGGAACGTGATGGAATGGGAAAGGCTCTTGGCTGATGCTGTGCAGAACGGGAAAATACGTGAATTGCATTTACGAAAAATCCCTCAGTTGAAGACCTGTGATAACTGGAGAGAGGTTGAGCCGATAGGCTGGATCGATCACGTGATGAAACTCTCCCATTACAAGGGTGGCCTGGTGAAATTGCACGGCAGAATATATTTTGTCACCGAGAGAACAATAAACGCTTTAAGTGAATTTATCAAATTGAAATTTCCACAGATTATCGATGTTGTCGAAGATTAGGGTTCTCTCTTCGGCATGGTATCCTCTTCTCTTATCCTGATTCAACATCTTCAAATATTCGAATAACGGCGTCCTTCTTATGTGCTACCTTTACGACTTCACCAAGGTATTCCCTGTCGATAATTGCATAATGCTCCGAGATGCGCTCAATGATTGCGGGCTTGAGTTCGCTGAAGGCAATCTCGTCAATCAGAGAGGGGGTGTTGGTATAGAGGACGGTCGGATTCAATATCCTGACCTGAATGATATTGTCAGACCATTCTGAGATGAGAAAGGTGAGGTTCTGAGGTATTGCGCTCTTTGCGAACCGCTTCAATATGGCGAGAAAGGTTTCAGGGGTCATGCTCCGCTTATATGCCCGGATGATTGATCCTTTTGTGATTCGGGCATGGAGTATAACATCCTCCTTCGTGATATCGGTATGGGCAAGTATATGATAGAGCGCTTCTGACGGCAGTTCCTGTTGCGGGATAATGAGCGTAAAATCCGGATTGATGTATACGGATTTATCATACTCTTTTGCGTAATCTCGCTGAGCAGTCCTTATCTTTAAAAATTTGCTGCAGAGACCATAACCGATATCGGATAGAGAGCATTGTTCCCGCTCTATATCGAGTATTCCGGCAAGGCAGAGGAAGCGGAATCCGCTCTTAAACGTGTCGGTGATAGCCCCTCTGATTCGGGTGAGATCTTTCAGTGAATCCTGATCGGCTTGGAGGAGTGATTGAATCAGGAAGAGCAATCGGAGTGTGGAAACGGTTCTGGCGGTGTTTTTGAGGACGAGTGTGATGATCTCTTTGAGCGCGTTGAAGGAGGGAAGCGGGAAGGGGGGGGTGAACAGCGGCGTGTGGGGCGCGCTGTTTATATTTTTCAGGAGCGTTGAGAGAATTCTCAGTGGATTTTCGAGCTGATTCTCAAGGTGTTTTAAACTGATTACAATGGCATCCTGTTTGATTCCCAGACATTTCAGGATGGAGAGGCAGAAGAGGGCGAGCTGGAAGGTGCTCTCCTGGCTGAAGTCGCTTCCGTCAACTTCACGGAGTGTGTTCAGTGATTCTTCGACGCGCTTTTGATCGATCTTCCTGAAAGCGCCCCGTTTCGTGAGGAATAATCCGTACGATGAAACCGTATCGTAGGCATTGAGAAGATTGAGAATCACCTTGTAGTGATTGTGTACAACGGTTTTTTTCTCCTCCTTCTGAATTCGCTGTTCTTTTACGGCGAGGAATGCATCTGCAGTGAGCAGCAGGAACAGAACGGGGGGATGGGTCAGATCGAAGAACACGGTGACTATATTCATTTTCTTCAGTTTGAGGAGGTATTTGTCCAGCGATTTCACCGGAATTGTTTTGAGTGCTTCCTGTAAGGTGATTATCCCGCCGCTATCGTAGATTGCATTAACGAGCAGTGTTTCATTTTTGCCTGTTGGCATGAGCAGGTCGGTTGTGGTATTGTTCCGTTCAACGACCTTGAGAATATCTTCAAGATGATCATGAATACTTTCTTCGAGGGGTGATTCAAGGAGCTCCTGGATTTCGGGAAAGATATAGATCTTATCCAGTTTGTTGTGCAGCCGCTGCCTGTTCTTCAGGACATAGGTAAGGAGTCGCCTGGAGAGCGTGTTTGCAATTTCTTCTATCCTGTTCGTGGGGATTCCCAGCTGTTTCTCTATTTCACCAAAGATCAATCCGGTATCGCGATTAACCGTGCTCAGAACTGAGATCTCCTCAGATGATAGGTTTGACAGGATGAGATAGAGGCCGTAATATGTCTGGAGTTTCGATATAATACTCCCGTGACTCTGTTTTTTTACTTTCAGGATTTTGGCGAGGGTCGCAATCTCATCAGGCGTAAGTTTATTGAGTATATCAACAATTCTCTTCATCGTAAAAAAGTTGTGGACAGGGTAATTGTATCATTCTATAAAGTCGCTTTAATTTTTACAATAAAATTAAGAAAAATTATGTACGAGTTGTACGGAATGTTTACCATCTCCCTCCTCGCCTCGGGAACCGACAGGATGGCTATAGATACATCAGGAATTATTCCTAATGAATCGATCATGTATGCTTTTACGAGCCCCCCTTCCTGCTCTGAGAGAGAGTCTTAAGGTGCCGGAAAGACCGCGATGCTTTATTGTATTGCGATTTATTGAGAGTACACGGACTAATTGTTAAGGAGTCTGCAATGTTACAGTTTTTGCGATTTGACGCTGCTGCTGTGGAGAGATCCGAATTCCACATACTATCCCGGAATGAAATTGTTAAATACGCGACGCGAATGTTTCTCTATCTCATACTTCTGATCTACTCGACGCTCTTTCTCGCCGTTGCTATACCCTTCCAGTATACCTATTTCATCGGTGGCTTTGTGATCGTTCTCTTTCTCATCAGGATAACAGATCACATCGTAAAATATGTTCGGTTCAGGGGAGGGAGGCTCGTTGTCGATAAGGAGGGTATTGAGGTATATTATGCAGAGGACATCAAGAAAATTCCGGCAAATGCAATCACCTATCTTGAGATTAATCTGCTCGGCAATTTGGTCATTCGCGAGAAGAACGATAAAACAGCATTTCCGCTCTCGCTGGTCGGCAGTGAAGATCGTCAGAAAACCATTTCCCTCTTTCAGGACATGGCGCCGAGAAGGACGATGCTGTTCAGGAAGATCTGGGACTTCATTGATGCCGTCTTTGTCGCTTTTATATTGGCAATGCACATTCGCCAGTTTATCGTTCAGGCCTATTTCATACCAACCGGCTCAATGGAGGACACGTTGCAGATTGGCGACCATCTTCTCGTGGAGAAGATCACCCTGGGCCCTTCAATTCCACAGATGCTCGGGATGAATCATAAAATACATCTCAACTGCCTGGCGATTCGCGATATACAGCGAGGTGATATCGTCATCTTCAGGCCTCCCCATGAACGGGAAAAGGATTTCATAAAGCGGTGTATTGCGATATCCGGCGATGAATTCAGCATCAGAGATGGCTTTGCATATGTCAACGGGAAGAAGGTGGACGATTCCTATGTGAAAGGGATTACGAGCTACAGCGGATTTGGCGACAAGAAGATTGAGGGCAAAGTTCCCGACGGACATATCCTGGTGCTTGGAGATAACAGGGAGAATTCTTATGACAGCCGGGGATTCGGATATCTTCCTATCAAGCGGATAAAGGGGAAGGCCTTTGTTCTCTACTGGAACACCAAACAGATAGTGAACTTCGATTTTTCTCGTTTCGGTCTCATCCGATAATCAAATTCATGAGGCGTTCATTTTCGGTGAAGCTGATTTAAAATGAATCTCGGCAAGTTTAAGAGACGAGTATATATAACAGGCTTCCTGATATTCGGCACAGCCTGTTTTTTTATCTTTACGCTTTTCGATCTGCATTTTTCCGATCTCATTATTATTTCGAATAAAAAGAATTCTGTTGTGAAGCGCGGCTATATCCGGGATCGCAACGGCTATCTGCTCGCCCTGAGCATAGAACGGGATTCGCTCTTCGCTAATCCGGAGGAAATAGAAAATCACGAGGAGATCGCACAGAAGCTGGCTCCGCTGATCGGGGAATCAACCGATTTTATCCGGTCCCGGATTACCAGGAAAAAGAAATTTGTCTGGTTGCGGAGGAAGCTCGATGATGAAACCGTTGACCGGATCAAAAAGCTGCAGTTGAAGGGGCTCCATTTCAAAAAGGAATTTAAGCGGGAATACCCTCATGGAAATCTGGCAGCCAGTATTCTCGGCTTTGTCGGTATTGATAACAGGGGTCTTGAAGGGATTGAGTATAAGTACAATGATGTGCTTGCCGGCGGTACCGATCGTTCGCTCGGCGATACAAGGATTGTTCGTGGCAACAACATATCGTTGACCATTGATCGGTTCATACAGCATGTTGCAGAGCAGGCTCTTGTCGAGGGGATGAGCGCGGTCAACGCGGAACAGGGCGCAGCGGTTATCATGGAGGTGAAAACGGGAAGGATACTGGCTATCGCCAAGCACCCGGGCTTCAGTCCGGATTCCTACTACCGCGCATCGAGCTTTGCGAGAAGAAACTTTACGATTGTTGATGCCTTTGAGCCCGGTTCAACACTCAAGATACTTGCCATGGCAACGATATTGGAGCAGGTGCCGAAGAGTCAGCATACGAAGTACCGCTGTACCGGCGAGATTAAGATATACGATGAAGTAATTAAGTGTACCGGAACACACGGCGAGCTCACCCTTGATGAAATAATCAAGTACTCATGCAATGTCGGCATTATCACGGCAATGAAGCCGGTGAGCAGGAGAGCTTTTCATGCGCTGTTACACCGCTTTGGCTTCGGAAGAAAAACGGGCATCGAGCTCCCCGGAGAGATAGATGGCATCCTCAGGCCCGTCTCGGCCTGGTCAGGATTATCGAAATATTCCATTGCGATCGGGCATGAGATTTCGGTCAATTCCATACAGATGGTTGCTGCCTTCGGCGCCATTGCCAATGGCGGCATCTATCAGGTTCCTTCGATACTTGAGTCGATTGAACGCGGCGACGGTTCGATTGTACAGTCCTTTTACCCGCGTACAAAGGGGAGAGTCCTGAGCAGAGCCATCGCCCTGCGGCTCCTGAAAATGATGCATAAAGTTGTTCTGGGCGGAACGGGAACAAAAGCTGCCCTGCGCTATTATGCAGCGGCCGGCAAGACCGGAACCTCTCAAAAGACGATGAAACAGGGAGGCTATTACTCCGATAAATTTATTGCTTCATTCATCGGTATTGCTCCGCTGGAAAATCCGGATATATGCATTCTGGTCGTTGTTGACGAGCCGAAAGGATTGAATACCGGAGGAGAGGTCGCCGCACCGATATTTGCAGAGATAGCGCGAAGAATCCTCCCCTATCGCGGCGTGAAGAGGACAGTCGTTCCCATTGCGGCGCCCCGGAGGATGAGGTTCCCCGTGAACATATCGAAAGGTATCATGCCGGATTTCAGGGGACTTCTCTTATCCGAAGCGCTTCATGTTCTCATTGAGATGCAGAAGAGGAACAGCATCGACTATGTGGTAGTTGGTGCGGGGAGAGTTTTTGCCCAATCTCCTCCGGAGAATACCCGAATATCCGATAATCAGAAGATAGTACTGTATTTACGGTAATAAAGCCCTGAAAATCATGGAAAATCTCTTCGAACAGAATCTCGCTCTTCTGAAAAAAGGGAATCAGGCGCTCGGTACTCGGCTGGATGAGGAGGGTGAGAGCAGCTCGATCGCCGTTATCGAAGCCCGCGATGGGAGCAGGGTTCCCGAGCTGACGCGGGGAGGGAGAAAGGTGTATATTCACAGCCGTTTTGCTCCGGTGAAAGAGGCGGAACGGCTCATCTCGGAGACACATCCCCATCAATTTGATCTCTTCATCGTATTCGGATTCGGCTTCGGTTATCATGTCGAGGAGCTGTTGAAGGGAATGGGCAGAGATACCACCCTCCTCGTTTTTGAAAGGAGCATGGCATTGCTCAGGCAGGCAATGGTATCACGGGATCTCTCGTTCATTTTGAGTGATAGCCGATTTCACCTCTTCGTTGATCCCGATGAGGACGATCTTGCTGCTGCGCTGAAAGGGAAATCATCCTATCGAGTCACCTTCATAACGCATCGAGGCTCATTTCAGATAGATCCGGGCTATTATAGCAACCTCTTGAGATTGTGCCGTTCATATCTCTCAACGAAAGAGGTTAACATCGCTACACTGGCCAGGTTCGAAAAGACCTGGAGCGCTAATATTGCACGGAACATTGAGCGGTTCATCGCCTGCCCTGGCGCAAATATCTACTATGAGCGTTTCAGGGGAGTTCCTGCGCTGGTTGTTTCTGCCGGCCCCTCTCTTCTGCAGAGCCTCGATTTTATACGGCAGCATCTCGGCAGCGCTGTTGTGATCTGTGTTGATACCTCATATCGGATCCTGCGCGCGAATGGCATCGAGCCACACTTCTGCATCTCCGTTGATCCACAGGTTGTGAATGCGCGATATTTTGAAGGCGATACGGGGGGCAGAACGGTGCTGATTGCCGATCCAACCGTGCATCCGTCTGTTTTCCGGCTTTTCAAGGGGAGATGTGCGATAACAGGATTGGCGTTTCAGATGATGAAGTGGATTGAAGAGATTGCCGGCGAAAAGGGTGCTATTGCATACGGTGGTTCCGTTTCCACAAATGCGTACGATTTTGCAAAACGGCTTGGCGCTTCGCCCGTCATTCTCATCGGGCAGGATCTCGCCTTCACGGGAGGACTCGCTCACGCGCGGGGCTCATATCTCGATGAACAGGTACACCTCCGTACGAACAGGTTCAGCACCTTCGAGATGTTCAACAGGCGGCAGTTGACCGCTCTTCCGAAGATCTCCATCAGAGGGATTAGAACACCGCGGGTCATCACGAATCAAAAGATGATGATCTTCCTCTCGTGGTTTGAAAAGAGGAATGATCCGGATCTGCTGAATGCCACCGATGACGGTGCATTTATGAACAGCGTGCAACACTGTCCTGCCGGGGAGGTGCCCATCGGAGAACGCGATGAAGATTTCTTCTCGCTGATTCACCAGAGCTACGAGGAGCAGCTTCACCGCCAGGTTGATGCGGTGAGGGATGAGATGCGCCGTGCGGTTATGGAACGGTGCGGCGAGGTGGAGCGATTGCTTCCCGTGCTCAGGAAAGCGGTGGCACTTTCGGATGAGCTTGTCAAACACGTGCGGGTGAGGAAAAAGGACTCACGGAGACTGGAATACCTTCTGGCACAGTTGTCTGATCTGGATGCTGCCGTTCAGGCACAGAGCAGGCTCACGGATATGATCGGATTTACCATACAGCGGGTTGTTCATACCATCACCGAGGGATATGAGCTTGACGATGATGCAGCGGTCGGTGAAGAGGAGCGAATTGCGAAGCGATCTGCATTTCTCTATTCAGGTTTGCTCGAAGGATGTCTTTTTATTCGCAAAGTGCTGCATACAATGGAGCAGCTGCTTGTGAAGTAGCTGGCCCTGAAACCGCTCCCCTGAAGTGTTCAGCAGAAACGAGCGGACGTTATGAATATATGGCGAGGAGAGGTTATGGAGAGGAGAGAAGATCCCCTGCACTACGCACGGGAAGTTGTGGGAAAGGACCCGATGGCAACCTTTCTCGGTATTCGTGTCGAGGAGGTACGTGATGGCTACTCCCGATGCTCACTCATCGTCAAGCCCGAGTATTTGAATGCGGTGGATCGAGCCCACGGCATAATTGTTTATTCCGTTGTCGATCAGGCACTTGCCGTTGCGGGCAACACGCAGGGGAGAGCGCTTGCCTTGAGTATCACGGTAAATTACATTTCCGCTGCCGTTGTGGGTGAGACAATCGTTGCGGAAGCGACACCCGTCCATAGGGGGAAAAAAATCAGCGTTTGGAAAATTCAGGTTCGGGGAAAGGAGGGAACCCTCATTGCATCATGCGAGGGAATTGCCTACCATAAATAAATTCTTGACATTCTTCAATTATTTCACTAGACAATACCTGCTTGGAACAGATATATTCACGCGCTGGAATGATTTTCCGGGCCGATAACCTGCATTTTCCCAGAGGAATCATGAGAAGAGAACTGAGTGGTGCACTCATAGCGCTGATGCTTACCTCATGTGCGACTTTTATTGAGGAGAAGGAGATAGATCAGCTCAAGAAATATGAGGAAAAGCTGTATGTTGTCAAAGATGATGTTACCGTTGGGAAATACAGCCTGCAACAGGGTCAGCAGATAAAGTTACTTATCAAAGTCGGTGATAGTTCCATACGGGTATATGGTTACTCGGCGGAAAAGGGATTTTTAAAGGCGGACAGGGTTTTAATCCTGTATCTCTTTGACGACAGTTTCAAGAATTCTCGATATGACAGGATGATCTTTGAGAAGAAGCTTTATGCCCTCGTCGCACCGAAAGATTAATATCATACTTTTGTACAACGGGAAGCCGACAATTTCGAAAGAGGATTGGATTCTGTCTCCACTGATAATCCGTGCAGGGAATTTTGAGTAAGAAGAAAATGCGATCATATTATACGAAGAGGATAGGGGTATGTTTAAAGGAGTGTATACCGCGCTGATCACCCCATTCAAGGGGGGGAGAATCGATTATGCTTCTCTGGAGAAGATTATCGAGATGCAGATTAAGGGAGGCGTTGATGGCGTGCTCCCCATGGGGACGACCGGTGAGTCACCAACACTCTCGCATGATGAGCACAAGGAGTTCATCCGTAAAGTCGTAAAGCAGGTTGACAAGCGTATTACGGTGATTGCGGGTACCGGTTCAAACTCGACCGAGGAAGCGATCGATCTCTCGAGATCGGCTGCTGACGGTGGTGTTGATGCGATTATGCTGGTTAATCCTTACTATAATAAGCCTCCGCAGCGCGGTCTGGTCGAGCACTTTGCGAGTGTCGCTCATTCCGTATCGCTTCCCGTTATTCTGTACAACATACCGGGAAGAACGGGGATAAACTTTCAGCCCGAAAGCATATGCGAGCTTCTCGATAAGGCTGAAAATGTGGTTGCCATAAAGGAGGCATCGGGAAATCTCGTACAGATGATGAACATTATCGAGCTCTGCGGTGATAGACTTACGCTCCTTTCCGGTGATGATAACCTGCTTCTGCCCGTTCTCGCAATAGGAGGCAAGGGCGTCATATCGGTTCTGGCGAATCTTCTCCCGGGAGACATGAAGCGGGTGGTGACGGATTTTGAGAAGGGGGAATTTGAAGAGTCGAAGAAGCTCTTTTATCGCTTGCTTCCGCTCTGTCGTGCGATGTTTTATGAAACGAATCCGATTCCCGTCAAGGCTGCGATGGAGCTGATGGGGTACTGCTCATCGGAGATGAGATTGCCCCTCGTCAGCCTGAGCGAAGAGAATCGCAATCGATTGCGGCAGGTCATGACTGAATACGGGTTATCGCTGTGAGAGTTGGAATCAACGGCATTGCCGGGAGGATGGGAAGGGCGCTGTTGCAGATACTTCTCGAACGGGGACATGAAGTGGTAGCGGGATTTGAGGCGCCATCATCATCTCACCTCGGGGCATCTCTCGCCGATCTGCATGCCGGTGCCGATGCAGGCGTGTCGGTGCGCGTCATCAACGAGGATGATCTGAAAACCGCTGAGGGCTTCATTGACTTCTCTGTTCCCGAATCAACACTTGCCCTCATCGATTCCATTCCCCCGAACGGGCTTCCGGTGGTTATCGGGACGACTGGATTTTCTCCGGAGCAGCTGGAAAAAATCGAGCGAACAGCAGGTGCGGTGCCGATACTCTTTTCGCCCAATATGTCGGTTGGCGTGAATCTCCTGTTCAGGCTGACCGATATCGCTTCACGGGCACTCCTGGGCGAGTATGATGTTGAAGTTCTCGAGGCGCATCACCGGTTCAAAAAGGATGCACCCTCGGGAACGGCGAGGAAAATAGTAGAGATAGTTAAAAATGCAGTGCCGTCACTGAATGAGGCTGCCGAGATTTATGGACGCCAGGGAATTATTGGAGAGAGAGGCGACGCGGAGATCGGCGTTATGGCTCTGCGGGGGGGGGATATCGTCGGGGAACACACCGTCTTTTTTATCGGCAGGGAGGAGAGAATTGAGCTGACTCACCGGGCGGCGAGCAGGGATACTTTCGCGCGGGGTGCCGTTCGGGCCATAGAGTATATGCAGGGGAAGAAACCGGGTTTGTATACAATGTTCGATGTGTTGGGGTTATAAATGAAATCTCACAATGCTCCCGAATCGGATGATAGCATCAAGAAGTTTGAAGAAAATCCGTATAATCCCGAAAAGGTGAAACCGGAAGATATTGTCAGGCTCTTTATGGCAAATAATGTTCCCCTTATACCGGTAATATCAAATCGGGGTGTTCTTCTTGGCGTTCTCAGCAAGGGAGATGTCATCTCGGAGATGAGCGATATTGAGCGGGTGAAGGACCAGAAGATAGATCACTTTATCAAGAGCCTGATGAAAAAGATGACCTTCGACGATCTCCTCCCCGTCGTTGCCGAGGTCCGTGAATTCGTTACGGTTAATCTCTTTGGTGAGGCTCAGGGAAGCTGGACCCGGGCCGATCTGCTCTCTGCGAGCGAGCGCGGATACGGGAAACAGACAAGCGAGGAGATTGAAAAGCAGCAGGAGGAACAGATACTCGAGTGGATGATTTATCTCATCCTCGAACACATTCCGCGAGCCCTCTATGCGATTAACGATAAGGGGAAGACGATATTCTATAACAGTTATTTCGAGGAACTGTTTGAAGAAAATATGGGCAGAGAAATGGATATCGCCTTCGTTGAGGCGTCGCTCAATGACTCGGAAAGGAACGAGATCCTTTACCGGGCAGAGGGTGAGGCGTACTTCCTCAATACGGATATGCGATTTTATTATGAGCGGATACCTTTTCGGAATAATGACCAGATTGTGGGATATCTTATATACTGTGACAGAGCACTCAACGAGTCGCCCGATTGCACCGTTCCCGGAATTGATCGTACCGGGATGTCGTTACAACAGATACTGAATTTCGTTGAGCGATCTGTTATTGTCGAATCGATAAAGAAGGAGGGGCGTGATCTCGGGAAGGTTGCCAGGAGCCTGAAGATATCAAAGAAATCCCTGGAAAAGAAGATTGAGAAATACACTATTGATGTAGCGGAGAAGTAGGGATTTAAAAAAGTTAATATTTTTCTTGACGAAAATCGGTGTGTTAGTATATTTGTTGCAGATACGAAAAGTTAACTCAGTAACCTCCTTGCCTCGTTGAAGTTATTCACTTTAATTCAAGCGGTAAATAAATTAGGATAACGCGTTTAGATAGGTTAAGTTCAGAAATCAAAATTAATTTAATAACCTGGTAAGAAAAGGCAGGTAATTACGGGATCCTCCTGGATCTGACCCCTTCATTGTATTAACGATATCACAAATTACAATTTTATAAATCATAAAACCCTGTATTTAAATATAAAAATAATAGATTGCAGGAAGCATCAGGGCCCGGATGTGTGTGATTATGGGTTGACGCACATTATATTATGAAAAAAGGTAGTCTATGGCAAGAACAACAGGAACGTCAAAATCAAGCAGCACAAAGACACGTGAGAACGGAAGCAAGGATTCGAATGGCGAGGTGCCTGTCGAGGGAAATGTTGAGGGTGAACGAAATGGAATCTTCGACGGAAACCGACTTGACCTTGCAGAATTGAAATCAAAGACCATCAGCAGCCTGATCAGTGTTGCACGAAAGATGGGGCTGGAAGGCGTTTCCGGTCTGAAGAAACAGGATTTGATATTTGAGATTCTCAAGACGCAAACCGAGAGGAACGGTCTTATCTTTTCAAGTGGTGTACTTGAGATTCTCAGTGATGGGTATGGATTTTTACGTTCTCCTAATTACAACTATTTACCGGGACCTGACGATATTTACGTTTCTCCCTCGCAGATCCGATTATTCGGGTTACGGACGGGGGATACGGTCACGGGTCAGATAAGACCGCCGAAGGATACAGAGCGGTTCTATGCGCTCTTGAGAATAGAGGCGGTGAATTTTGAAAATCCGGAGCAGCTTCAGCAGCGGGTGCTCTTCGATAATCTGACTCCTCTTTATCCTGAGGATCGTCTTGTTCTCGAAACGGTATCCGAGAATATTGATATGCGGATTGTCAATATCATTACCCCTATTGGAAAGGGGCAGCGTGCTCTCATTGTCGCACCGCCGAGAACGGGTAAAACGATACTGATGCAGAAGATTGCGAATTCAATAACGACCAATCACTCAGATGTATTTTTAATCGTTCTGCTCATTGACGAGCGTCCTGAAGAAGTAACTGACATGCAGCGTTCGGTAAAGGGAGAGGTGATATCATCTACCTTCGATGAACCGGCGGCCCGGCACGTACAGGTTGCCGAGATGGTCATGGAGAAAGCGAAGCGCCTCGTCGAGCATAAAAAGGATGTGGTTATTTTACTTGACTCAATTACCCGTTTGGCGCGAGCGTATAACCAGGTAGTGCCGACCAGCGGCAAGATACTTTCGGGCGGAGTTGATTCAAACGCGCTGCACAAGCCCAAGCGCTTTTTCGGTGCAGCCAGAAATATCGAAGAGGGTGGAAGTATGACCATTCTCGCAACCGCTCTCGTTGATACGGGAAGCAGGATGGATGAGGTTATTTTTGAGGAGTTCAAGGGAACCGGTAACTGTGAATTACATCTTGACAGGAAACTGGTTGAGCGGAGAATTTTCCCGTCTATAGATAT
>Ga0180433_10005060_pt1 | contig 18100 bp, 13 predicted proteins | sample SS_ome_8_FD_132980 | JGI IMG/M metagenome (GOLD analysis project Ga0180433, IMG submission 132980) | Hypersaline lake sediment archaeal communities from the Salton Sea, California, USA - SS_1_D_1 metaG | ecosystem: Environmental > Aquatic > Non-marine Saline and Alkaline > Hypersaline >... | reverse complement strand
GCTCTGCGGCGAGAGCAATACCGGAGAGCGAGAGAATAAGCATCACCGCTACCAGGCCCAGAGCAATCGCCTTTCCTAGGTTCCTGTCTCTCGTTTTATTGCCTCCTTTCCAAAATCCAGAAGCATCTCTCTGGGGTCTTTCAACCTGCTATTTCGACATCTTAGTCATCCAAGGTTATCCATCAAGGGAGGGAGACCCCGGCTGACCCGGAGTCTCCTCCCACATTTCAGCTCAGGACCCTGCAGCATACCACTCGTCAGCAAGCTGCAGCAACTGGGCAGTGGTGATCGGTTCGTCGAAACCGGGCGGCACCACATACGCGCTCCAGTCATCAGCAGCGGCAAGAAGGTCCAACGTATCAACCTCGTCATTAGCTCCGTGCAGCCTGCGGTAGTAGTCGAAGATGTCCACCGCGCGCACTGTAGCTTCCTGGGAACCTTCAATACCTGCGATAACTTCGCCGTCGGGGGCCAGAATCAAGGAGAACATGACGGTGTAATCTCCCGGCTCGCTGAAGAGCAGCGTCCAGTCGGTGGTGGCTGAGTAGTCCGCCGTCAGGTTAAACCCAGCCGATGGGCCCCAGTAGCCCGAGTTGGTGAACGTGTAGGTCGTATTCGTCGAGTCGGTAGCTTTGAAGATAACGTCACCGGGACCGCTGGCAGAGAACTTGAACCTGATACCGTCATAGCCGACTTGCCCTAACACATCGGTCGCGAATGTGACCGGTATCAAAGTCTCTTCCGTAGCCACAACCGGATCCGGTACGTCATAGACGAACTTGTAGGTCGAGTGACTTACTAGGGTTGTCATCCCTTCATCACCATACCAGGGGTCGAACAGGACGTTGTCACTGACTGCATCGCCCTCACCGCGGGTGTTAAGTGGTTCATGGTATGGCCCGGTCGCGTCACCCCACCAGTTGTAGGTGGCGTCGACTAGCTCGCTATTACCGTTTACCACACCATAGAGCGCGTTACCATAGATCTTGTTGTAGTTGATATCCACGTCGGACCCTGTCGGAAGGCCCCCATATTGGAGAGCCACATCGTCATAGATGCCAACGCCGTGGTCGAATGCTGTGATGTCGTTGTTGGTGATATCCATCTCCAATGCGCCAGAGGGCCAGTACTCGCTGCTCTTATGCCTGAGTAGAATCCCTGTTGATGGCGGAGTGCCTGTTCCTCCACAGCTACCGCCATTCAGCACGTTGCCGTCAATTAGGGTATTGGTGAACGGTCCCTCCCAGGCTGTGAATGCGATACCAGTCCATGGGTCGGTATAGGGTCCTCCACTCAACGTTACTTCATTATCAGTAACATCGATGTCGCAGTATGCAAGTTCACAGTATGCCCGGAAATCCATCAGCGCAACATGTGCTCCGACGGTGGAATTCTGGGTGAAGACATTATCGTGAACGTTGATTCCGTCAAACGATACCTCTTCGTCGTCGCCGAGACCCGCAATGAAGCGAATCCCCGAGCTCCATACGGAATTGGTGAAATTGTTTCCGTAGATCTCGAAATTGCTGACAGTCCCATTGTTGGCATAGTTCCACACATAGACACCGCGACCGTACTCAGTGAACGCGTTGTCACTGATCACGACGTTTTCGATGTCGAAGTTGTCATCATCGCCATCTCCGATGTAGATGCCGGAAACACATGCCGCGAAGTCACTCGACTGAACTGGCCCGAACGTACTCCCTGTCACATCGAGACCATCAATGGCCGAACGTAAATAAATTCCAGTCCAGATCTTCTGGAAAGTAGAATCACTTACCACAAAATCACCGAGCTGCAGGCTGTTTGGAGCGAAAACTCCAATAGTCCTGTAATACTCGGTATGGTCCACAGCAATGAAGTCACAATCTGATATTGACAGGTACGTGAACGACGTTGTGACTCTAATTCCGTAAGCATTGGCACCGGTCCCTGCACCGAGTTCTGTGAAATCAACACGGTCGACAGTCAACCCTGTAGAAGCACCGGAAACGACACGGATACCTTCGACCAGGTACGGGTCGTCGGTTATTTCGAGGTCCTGAATAGTGACGTCGTCAGCGGACACAGTAATAACGGGTGATCCAGCGGCTTTAAGGAAGGTCTGGTCCTTCCCCGCGCCTATGGCAGTAAGGCTTTTGTCTATTGTCACCTGCTCGTCATAAGTTCCTGCCAATACATTCACTGTATCACCTGCGGACGCGTCATCAACTGCTTCCTGGACAGAGTCGTTGGTGTACCAGGTCCAGGGATGGTCTACGCCAACGTAGTTGGCGCCCCACCATGGGGAGTAGTCCACTTTGTCAGAGACTGCATTGCCCGCGCCACCGGTGTTTGTAACCCAGTGGTAAGGTCCAGTTGCATCACCCCACCAGTTGGCGGTCGCATCGATGTCTGCAGCCGTATCATTAATGAGACCTGCGATTGCATTACCTACGATGTTGTTGTAGTGTACTTCTCCCGTAGCTCCATTAGTGAAGACGATGCCAGCCCAACCCACTGACGATGATACAGTATTGCCTGTGATGCTAACGTCAGTGGCACTGTCAGCGAAGATATTGATGTTAGCGCTGGATGACACAGTATTGCCTTCTATCGTATTCCCATCGGCACCACTATCTAGGTAAATGCCATTCTGGTTGCTCTCAAGAGTATTTCCGGAGACTTCATTATCATCGGAGTTCTCCATCAGAACCCCTGCCCAGGTGTTTGAAGATACAGTATTTCCTTCAAGGGTGTTGCCATTGCTGGCGTCATAGAGAGAGACTCCTATGACATTATCTGACAGTGTATTGCCCGCAATGCTCGTACCACTGCTGCCATGGTCGAGCATTATGCCATGCTGGTTGTTCCCTATGGTGTTTCCGGTGAACGTGTTGTCGTCGCAGTTATCAATGTAGACGCCTTGCCAGGTGTTCGATGATATTGTATTGTTCTCCAACGTATTGCCATCACTGCCGAGGCCGGAAGCAGCATAGAAGCCAATGCCTATCTCGTTGTCCGTTATAATGTTACCGGAGATATCGTTATTGCTCGTACCCTTGTTCAGGCCCATCCCAAACTGGCAACCCGAAATGTTATTGCCGGTAATGGTGTTGTTGACGGCGTTGATGAAGCCCACTCCGATAGCCTCGGTATCATTATTGTCATGAATATCGTTGCCTGATATCACGTTATCAACACAGGGAGCGATAGCGTCGCTGCCCAGACCAATGGACCATCGCTGGGTATTGTAAATCTCGTTGTCCGTGACAGTTGTGTTATTACAGGGTGCACTGTCACCCCATGCGATTATGCCGCAACCCGCTGTACTGTAATCGTTGTAGATGTCGTATACGGTGTTGCCGATGATAGAGTTGGCTGCGCCGTCGCCTGTCTCATACAGGGATATGCCTGTGTTGGCATAATGAACTGTACAGTTCATTATGGACACACCCCGGATACTCCCAGATACTGCTACCCCTGCGCTCCAGTGTCCACGTGCGTTGATTACCTCCATTCCATCAACAGTCGCGCCGCTCGCCGTTATTTTTATCCCGATGACTCCAGGGTCACTAGACGGCGTACCGCCGGCATCTACAATGACTCCGGCTTCGGCCGCCTGCAGCGTGAGTTGCTTATTCACGATGACATTCTCGGCATACGTTCCGGCTGACACTTCGACTGTGTCACCAGCGACCGCCGCGTCTATCGCGTCCTGGATGCTGCTGAAAATCGTCGGAACCTTGATACCGCTACCGCGTACAACCACCGCACGGTCGAAGGTGTTGTCTGCAAGTGTAGCTTCGAGATCAACATCTACGCTGGACGTGCAATCCACCTGATAGGTGTTATCCCCGAACGTATTGCCGCTGATCGTCGCCACGCTCAAGTCAGTGTCATCGTAACCGACGGCGATGCCCATAGCATTGTTCATAAGTGTATTGCCTGTTATGGTAGCTTCTGTGCCCGGGCCGTAAAGGTCGGTCGCCAGAATGCCTGCCGATTCCCAAGCAGTGGTGGAAGGGCCGCAATTGGAGATGTTGTTCCCGGTGATGGTAGCTGTTGCACCGCCGCCGATTTCAACCCCGTAGTCCAGCCAATCGCCCTCGCCCTTGCCTGTATAAGTGTTGCCAGTGATCTGTGCATCCATAACCCCACTGCCGTAGGCCATGATTCCAATCCGCTCGATACCGGTGAAAGTGTTATCACTTATCGTCATGCTGTAGTCACCCATGACTACCACACCCAGTCCATAGTATTGGGAGTAGCGGATATTCTTTATGATGTTGTTATCAATCGTGCCACTGCCCAATGAGCGGATCGCCTGATGGACGTTCTTTCCTTGGCCATCCAATGTCACGTTGCTAAGGTTGAATTCCGTTCCAGCCTGTACCAAGAACCAGCCACGAGCATCACCGCTTGAACCGGTGTCCTGCGCCGGCTTGATGATCGTTGTTTCCTTATCGGTACCAGTAATGGTCAGGTTACTACTGATCACGATTTGCCCAGTCTCTACATACGTCCCAGGTGCCACCTCGATCGTATCACCAGAATAGACCTGCCCGATCGCATACTGGACGGTTTTCCAAGGACTATGCCAGCTGCCATCGCCGGTCACATCGCTCCCGGTAGTAGACACGTAATAGGTCGTTCCCGGGTCTGCCGCCACAGGCGCTGTGACTATGAGGCTAAAGGCCAGCGCCAGTGCCAGCGCTATCACAATACTAAATGTCTTTTTCATTGTTACCCCCTTTCATCATTTGTTTTCTTGCTCCACCTCAGAAGTATTTGAGGTGTCGCTCATCGCCCACGACCGACCCGTCTCGCCACGCGGGCGAGACCCCACATGGGCAAAAACAATCGCTCTGATAGAGCAGGCATCATTCTCCTTCCCGTCAATTTGTCCACGGCACACATTAAGCTGTATAATATAAACGGTGCTGGTTGACCGACCATCACCAAAACCAAAGAAGAGACCTGTTACCGCAGGTCTCTTCTTAATTTAATTTACACTCCTAATCACATCCTCCACACTATTCATGGTAATACTCAACCACAGCCAGTCAAAGTACTGAACGCCACTATTAGCAGTTAGGCTAACCACTGCCAAAACCCCACACCTGCTCCAGTTCAGCATTTACTCCCTCTCATAACAATCACCTTCACCACTTGAGACACGACCGCCTCATCCACTTCAAATAAATCACATGATATGTGATATGTAATATCTTAGAAATAGTAATTCGAGAATATGTTAAAATATCATTCAAAAAAGTGCAATACCTCGGATACCGATGTATATTTTCTACTCAAATCCCCACCAGTTAATCTCCTAACACTGAAAACAATTAAGAGAGACGATATCACAAAGCAGGTCGATTCAATAAACCAGCTTTGCCAGTATATTTCGACTTCTAATCTTGAAGCCAAACATCATGATGGCGAGAAGGGAAAGAACACATAATATCGACAGTTAATTGTGCTTATGTTAGCTGGCTGATAACAGATCCGCAGGCTCAAAGATAATCCCGGCAGGGCGCAACATGCCCTCTTTTCAACCCACAGGTAAAATACTTTACCACCACCATCCCTAATGTCCCATACCCTGATACGCGATAAGGTACGCGTCAATTCGGAAAATAGGTATGACCGAACAATATGTTATATAATCTGGGTAGTAATCTAAAAGGGCAGCAGAAAATTGTCAGGTCAATTATACGATGTCATTATAGTGGGAGCAGGGCCGGCCGGCAGTTACGCAGCCTACGAACTATCTTCATCTGGTTACGATGCGGCCGTTTTGGAGCAAAAGAGTACGCCGGGAATCGATGTCTGCTGCACAGGAATAATCAGCACCGATTGTTTCCAGTCGTTGGACCCCGGCACAGAGGTGATATTAACCGAGGTGAATTCAGCCAGATTTTTCTCCCCTTCAGGTAGATGCATAAGCCTGCAAACTGAAAAGGCTCAGGCTTATGTTGTCAATCGAGCTTTACTTGATAAGGTAATAGCCTCTAAAGCCCAATCCCAGGGGGTACAATATTTCTTTTCTTCCCCGGTTATTGACATTATTCCAGGGAAGGATAGTATTCAAGTTGAGACTTTATGTCTTGGAGGCAGGAAGATATTCAATGCTAGGGCTGTGGTCCTGGCTAACGGATTCATGCCCAGGTTTACCCGGAAGCTGGGCCTGGGCAAAATCAAGAATTCCCTCGTCGGTGCCCAGTGCGAAGTCGAATCTAAAAACGTGTATGAACCTGAGATATATTTTGGCCAGGAAATAGCACCGGGTGCGTTCGCCTGGCTTGTCCCCACTCATGTCGGGACTGAATCCAACAAAGCACACGCTGGCCTTTTGGCAACATCCCATGCCAAACTACATCTGCAAAAATTCCTCAATAATCTCTTTGACCAGGGTAAAATAACAAGTGAGGAGGTAGAAATCAGGCAAAAGGCTATCCCTATAGGTACCTTAACCCATAGCTACCGAAACAGGGTACTGGTTATTGGGGATGCTGCCGGCCAGGTAAAGCCAACCACCGGTGGAGGAATATACTTCGGACATCTTGGTGCAAAGATCGCAGCAGAAGTGCTTGATGAAGCTCTCAGCAGCGATAATTTGACGGCCGCCCAGCTTTCACACTACCAAAAACTGTGGAAGGCAAAAATGGGCAAGGAGCTTTCCCTCGGCTGCCGGGCCAGACAGGCCTATATCAAACTAAGCGACAGCCAGATCGAGGGAATATTCAGCGTACTCAATTCCAGCGGCATGGCTGAATCTTTGCTCAAGTCGCGCGATTTTTCCTTCGACTGGCACAGCAGGTTAATCCTGGCCGGTCTGAAACGTAGTTCCACCTATCCTTTGCTGAAAATCAAGCAGCTCGTTTTTCGTGAGGCTGGTTCATGATTCAAACAAATTATACGCCCCAGCACATAGCCATTATTATGGATGGCAATGGCCGATGGGCAAAAGAACGTGGCTTACCCAGGCTCGCCGGACACAAGGCTGGCGGCGAGAATATTCGCCCGGTTGCAAAGATTTTTGCCGACTACGGCGTAAGATACCTGACCTTTTACGCGTTCTCCACCGAGAACTGGAATCGTCCCCGGGCAGAGGTCGCCGGCTTACTGAAGCTTCTTAGCAACAAGATTGACCAGGAAACCCAGGCTTTTCATCGAGAAAATATCCGGCTGGTGCACCTGGGCAGACAGGATAGGCTTTCTCAGAGACTGAGCAGAAAGGTGCGCGCAGCAACCGAACTCACTAAAAATAACACAGGGCTTACGCTTTGCCTCGCATTTGATTATGGTGGACGCGACGAGATTGTCCAGGCAGCTAGGCTTATCACCGGCGCCGGTATTCCCGTTAACAATATGGATGAGTCTACGTTTGCTAAGTATCTATACAGCCCCGACACTCCCGACCCCGACCTGATCATACGCACTGGCGGTGAGAGCCGCCTCAGCAATTTTCTCCTCTGGCAGGCTGCCTACAGCGAACTTTACTTCACTCCGGTATTATGGCCCGATTTTGGCCTTAAACAGGTTGAGGAGGCTCTTTCTGAGTATAAACGGCGCCAGCGCCGTTTCGGCAAAATATGAGGCTTTTGACAACCGTCTCCTGAAGCCATTTGGGGGAATTAGGGTGATATATAAGGAAAGGGTAGAGATTCAGTCCCTGCCCAAGAGAGGTGGCACATTAAATGCCCCCCCTATGCTGACAGGAACCCGCCGTCAACAGGTATCAACGCTCCATGAACATAGCTGGATAAATCACTGGCCAGCACCACAGCCATACGAGCTACTTCATCCGGCAGCCCGCCTCTTTTGAGGGGCAGCCTGGTGCTGAACAATACGCCGGTTCTCAGCAGGCTGAGCCGGAGCTGGGTGACTTCTCTGGCCACAGCCTTAGTTCCCGGAGTTATTATTCCGCCAGGTATGATTGCATTTATTCGGAAACCGTTCTTTCCATATTCTTTGGCCAGAGATCTGGTCAGAGCAATGACCCCTGCCTTGCTTATGCTATAAGGAGCCATGCCTTCCACGAAAGGCATGAGCGCCTCGATAGAGCCAATATTGATGATAACCCCGCCTCTCTTCAATCGGCTCCTTATCTTTAATCGCCTCCCTATCATGTGCTGACACATCAAGAGAACCGACTTCAAATTAATGTCCATCACCTTGCTTAAAAAAGCGTCGTCTACTTCCAGGAAATTCTTAAAAGGATATATTCCCGCATTGTTTACCAGTATATCGGGCTCCTTCCCTCTTAAATTCTCCCACAGGGCATCTATCCCCTCTTTGGAGGAGAGGTCCACCTTATGGACGTTGATTTTCACTTTGAGCTTTGAAATCTCCCCGACCACAGCCCTCAGCCCACGTTCGTTCATGTCAACAAGCTCTAAATCCGCACCCGCTTCTGCAAATCTACAGGCCATTGCTTTGCCGATGCCAACGGCGGAACCGGTTATTAAGGCTTTTTTCCCTTTCAGAGAAATAAGTTCAGATAGAGGAGGTAGGGACTTCATGGTGACACTTCAGTCCGTTTAGATATATATCATTACTACTTTACCATTATACCATGGCCATTGATAACTGTTTTTCCACGTTATAAAAAAATCGGACTCCCCTGACCCGGCATCCCACAAAGAAGCCGGAAAACTAGAGAGGGTTTTACCGTTGTCCCTGAGTGGGTCTAATCGTACACATAGCTAGAACTTTCATCGTGGAATTTGCCCCTTCGTCAGCTAAGAACCAAAACGGCTGCACGTTTCAGGCTAATAGGCAATTGCGCAATCAGCCACATTAGAGTTTGGCCGAGACCAACTGAGGTTTAGTGTTACTAAGTAAGTGGCTGCCAGTTCAAGGAGTGCCAGGCCTGCTGATCAACGACCCATTTATCCAGGAAATTCTCTCTCTGTTTAGCTTTTCGCGCCGTGTAATATTTTAAAAAGCAGATATCTCCCGGCTAACCACCTTCAACGATAACGTTAAGGTGAATTTCATATCCGTCCTTTACCCGCCTGTTCAGAACGCCTTCCCTGGCCGTATTCTCCTTGTTAATAGACACATACAGATAGTCATGGAGTTCGTCGTTTTGCCTGAAGAGGATTTTCCTTAGCTCTGCATTATCTTTTGTGAGCTGTTCCAGGCATTCGCCCACGGTTTTCCCGCTTACTCTAACAGTCTGCTCCTTCCCATAGTAACGGTACAGGAGCGGAGAAACAATCTTGACGGCCATGGTTTAAACTACCCTCCACCGATGTTCACAGTGTTCATAATCAGGCTGATGGTTAATACAGAGTTTCATGAAGATCATGGACAAACCGCTAATACCCAGAAATCGAGTGGATAGCTGTGTCCCTATGCTAACAAGGAATTCCTCTTTGCTAATCAAGGTGGCACCGCCATAAAGACTCCTTCTAATCAATCCCTCTATCGTGCAGTTTCTTTAAGACAGCCTCATGAATAATCCCGTTGGTCGCTAGCAACCGATTCCGCCTGGCGGGAATGCGAAAGGCTTGCCCCTGGAAATCAGTCACCATACCCCCCGCCTCCCTGACCAGCAGAACCCCGGCAGCATAGTCCCAGGCCTCATTGGCGATTACACAGAATCCATCAAATCTGCCGCAGGCAACATTGCAGAGTGATAACGCTGTAGAACCTTCCCGACGTACCGCTTGACCTGTCGTTGCCAGAAGACTAAAGCATTTAAGATTGTCCTGAAAATCATCAGAGTCTCGCTCATAGGGAAAGCCTACGGAGAACAGGCTCTTAGATACCTGGTCCTCTTTGGAAACTCTGAGCATTGTATCGTTAAGATAAGCACCCTTACCATTCAATGCACTGAACATCTCACCGAGCACGGGGTTATAGATGACCCCCAACACTAACTCTCCTTTATGAATCAGCGCCAGAGAGATGCCGAACTGCTGGTACCCATGAATGTAATTTATCGTGCCATCCAAGGGGTCAATCAGCCAGGTGTGAGCAGATTGAGTAGTCCCTCCCCTCTCTTCAGCAACAATATTATGCTCCGGGAAGGCGCTGCCAATCGCATCCACAATTATACGTTCAGAACCTGTGTCCACCGCGGAGGCAGGATTGAAATGGCCTGTGCCTTTATAGACCACGCCCTCGCTTTTCCCCAGATTTGTCATCAGGAAACGCCCGGCGCTTAATGCTGCCTCTTTCGCTACTGCCAGGTATTTTTTCATCACGCTGCCCTTAAATCAGATGAAAGTTAATCTCCCCAATCTCGGATAGTGGAAAATGAGGAATGCGGTTACTCTATCTCCAGTTCCTCTACACGCTCTGGCAGCGGGATGCCTGTGTCGGCATCCCAGCCCATTAAAGTATAATAATAGCGTTTTGCCTTCTCCTGTTCCGTAGGATCCAGTGCCGTGTCGGACAAAACCCCATCCGTCTTAGGCTGATAAAAGCGCCTGGGTAGCACATCTTCTTTCTCGGTGAAACCATTACGGATATTGAAAAGGCGCATCACGGTCAGTATCCTCTCTGCTACCCGCATCTGTTCTGCGATATTAGTATCCCAGCCACAAACAGCCGATGTGATTCCCGCCAGCTGCGTGAAGGAATAAGGAAGAAATTGACAAATAACCAGACAATCATTAATAACTGCCTTCAAATGGATTGCCTTAAACATGGCTACCTTGCGCGGGCTAATTTCATCCGCAGGCAGTAATTCCAGAATACCCAGAGGACGCAGTTCATCAAGACAGCCGGGATCGGTAAATTCTGTGTCGAACAGATTGCACATGTGGTCGGCACCGTGTGGGTTCACCATAAAGCCCAAACCGAAGCCAGGTTGTATCCTGGGTTCATGCATGCCTGGCTCCAGCCCCTTAACATGGACAACAAAGTCCTCCGCACCCTGTCCAATCTGCCGGGCAGCCCTGGCGGAGCCTTCCGCCAGTAACGCACCAATGCCTTTTCGATGTGCAATCAAATCGATGGTTTTCAGCATCGCTTCGGCATTGCCGAATTTTAGTTCAATGCCCCCGGTATCTTTGGTCGTAATCAAGCCTTTCTCAAAGCATTCCATGGCGAAGGCGATGGTACTGCCGGTGGAGATAGTATCCAGTGCATAATCCCCGCAAAGCTGGTTTGCCAGGCAGACTGCTGCCAGGTCATCGATACCACAGTCGGAGCCAAGCGCAGCCAGGGTTTCATATTCCGGGCCACCGTAAGCAGGGTCAACCTGATACGGCTTATCAATTTTCACAGCCTTCTTACATCGCACAGGGCAGGCAAAACAGCCGTCCATACCCACCCCAAAGGCCTCTTTAAGGGCGATGGCGTCTATTTTGTTGACGCCGGGAAACAAGCCATCTCGAAAATTGCACACAGGCAGATTGCCGGACGCCTCGTACGCTGCCATCCCAGCGCCAGTGCCGTAATTATGGAGATTACGCGTGCTTGCCATATTGCCGGCAAGCCACTGGCGATACTGTTTTATCCTTTCCCGGTCTGCCACCTCTGGCGCTTTATGCCCACGCACTGCTACGGCTTTCAGGTTTTTAGCACCCATGACCGCTCCAAGACCTCCACGCCCCGCCGCATCGAACAGGCCGTGCATAATACAGGAAAAGCGCACCATATTCTCACCGGCAGAGCCAATCATTGCCAGCCGTATCTTGTCGTCGCCAAGCTCTTTCCTGATGGTATCCTGCGTTTCTTTGGCACCCTGCCCCCACAGCTGTTTGCAATCTCGAATCTCCGCCCCACCATCATGTATCCACAGATAAACCGGCTTTTCTGCCTTGCCCTCAATGATTACCACATCATAACCAGCGCGCTTGAGTTCTGTTCCCCAGAATTCTCCCACCTCCGACTTGGCGATGCCCCCGGTTAGCGGCGACTTGGCACCCACGCAGTGCCGTCCACTGCCACCCAGAGAGACACCCGTCACTGGCCCCACGGCGAAGACCAACTTGTTATCAGGGCCCAGCGGGTCAACATCCGCAGGCAGCTCCTTACATAGATAATACGCCACAAAACCCGCGCCACCGAGATATCTCCGGCAAAACAGCTCATCAGTGGCTTCCTCGGAGACTTTCTCGTGACTCAAGTTTACTCTGAGTATTTTTCTGTTATAACCGCCGAGTGCTTGTTCCGACATAAATATGTCCTCCTATCTGGTTTAGTATTACAAGGGAAATGGCAGGAGTTTGGCCTGCCACCAATCCCAGTGTATAAGATGCCATAGCCCATTGTCAATCCTGCGAATTGAGTCGTAACGATCACCGAAAAGGGTATCTATGCATTAAAATTAATGTGCAATTCCCGTTCCAAGCATTTTGTAGCATCGGTGCAATCGCCTGTATTCTGGTAATCTGCAGTCATATCCTTCGCTCCAAGGCTGTGTATTCAATCTTGAGGCGCAAGAAATCGCGCTATGATTTTAGCCGCGTCCTCGATGTCCTGCAGATAGACAAATTCTTCCTTACCATGTATATTGCACTCCGGACGTATCACACCTAGGGCAAATGGTCTGCCTCCCCATGTGGCAACAATATGGTCTAAGTCCCCCGAGCCCATCTCACCAAACTTGTGACTTTCACCTATAGCGTCACCGATAATACTCGCCAGCTCATCTACCACAGGGTCATCGCTGGGAGGCACAGTTGGGATGCCATAAACATGCTCAAGTTGCCAGGTTACACCTGGAACAGAGGCCAGCGTATCGAGCAATTCCTTCCTGGCATCCTCCAGATTCTCTTCGGGAATTAACCTCCGGTCTACCGATATCAGACATTCATCGGGCACGACATTGACTTTAATACCTCCCTTTATCATATTGATATTCAATCTGCCTGCCATCCGGTCGAGCTTGGTATCGGGGTGGGCGGCGACATCAGATTTTCTCTGTTCTACTTTGTGTTTTAAGTCCAGCAGTGCTTGAATCAAAAGATTAGCCTTCTCTATGGCGTTTTCTCCAAGATGAGATAATCCAGAATGTACCGATTTGCCTCTAACTTTGATATCCGCCTGCAGTGCCCCCAGACCGGCTATGGAAACATATCCAAAGCTGGAATCAAGGTCGAAGAAATAAGCACCGGAAACAGGATCTAAATATTGCCTCAGGTATTGCAACTGGCTGACCTGGCCGATCTCTTCGTCGGTCGTGACCATCACTGAAACGTCAAAGTTAAGGCTCTTCCCCTTTAGAGATTCCATAGCTGAAAGCAGGGCAACAATACCTCCCTTCATGTCGGCAGCGCCCCGACCATAAACCTTCCTGCTTTCCACCCTGGGTTTGAATGCATCCCAACCTTCGGCTGGAACGACATCAATATGACCGTAGAAAATCAAGCGCGGCTTACCTGTCTCACGGCGGTGACAAACAAGATTAACTCTCCCTTCTCTTCCTTCCGCATGCTCAGCAGGAATTATGACCCTTTGCGTATCGAAGCCTAACTCTTTGAATAAGGGCTCCAGATAGTCGACTGCCTTGCCGTAATTCAAACCCGGCGGTACAGTAGTATCGATGGAAATTAAATCCTTAAGCACTTCAAGATAGTTCACTCTTGCCTCCCTCCAGCTTGCTTAATGCGTCTACGGTTAGATTGTATCACAAAGCACGGTTTTCCTGATACGGCCCTGAACTCGTTCAGTACCTTGGTGACACATTTTATCACTGATAAGTGTACTCGTTCACTATTTTAGTGGCACATTTCATCACTGAGAGGAGCCTTTTCCTTTCGTCGTTGCCAGGAGCATAGCGACGAAGCAATTTCGGTGGACGTGACTAAGAAGGGGATTGCCACGCACCGACAAGTCGGTGCTCGCAATAACAAGGAAGATCATTATCCAATGTTGAAAAACATTACTATTATAGTGTCGCTAGCCTATCTTAATCTTAACTAGAGCGGCTGAACGATTCATTTATATTTCTACTAACAAAACTCCCCGAATGACCATAACCGCTGCCGTTGTTAATTCAGCAGTTCAGCAAATATAACTCTCAGTACCCAAAAATTAGAGTGGTGATGATGGCTACTTGTGTTTCGTCCTTGCCATCATCACCACTCGGACACTCAGTCTCGCTTCAGGAATTGCTGTTCACCCGGATTATTCTTTAGTGTAACCCGCAGTCGTCAAGATATTTTCAGCCTCCGTCAGATCGTACTCGTTGTTGGGCAAATCATCATTATGCATTGGGCTTTCCGGGTATACCCAGGAATCTGCTATCTGCCCATACCCTCCAAACGTTATATCTATAATGTCTTGTTTGTTTATAGCAGCGGCAATAGCCTCCCTGAGAGCCAGGTCCTGTAGAGGCTCATACCCAGCAGTGGGATGAAGATTGAAACCCAGATAGTATTCTGAAAGGTCCGGCACAACTTCAACTTGTATGTTCGCATCAGCCTCGTAGTCAGCTTTTTTCACATGGGGAACAGATAAACTTGCAGACGAATCCATTTCGCCAGCCTCAAAAGCAATCCAGAAAGACCCGGTATTCTCGTAGAGCTTGAACAGTACTTCCTGTGCTTCTGGCAGCTCCCAATAAGAATCACCCGCGCCCCAGTAATCGTCAAAGCGCTCAAGCAGCAGGTAATTGTCTGCCTCGTACTCCTTGACCTTGTAGGGCCCGGTACCGACGTAATCGCCTGTATCCTCCAATATCTCTCCGCTGGTCATACCTTCGAACTTGTGCTTGGGCACCATCGCGTACCACAACCATCTGGAAGGGATATAGCTTTCATTCTGGTGGTAGCCCTCAATGTATCTGAATTGGACCTGGTAATCACCGGTTTTCGTTACCAGCACGTGCTCAGGCAAAATCTCCTCCCCTCCAGTATCTTCCTCCACCGCTGTCCAGTTAACTGGATGCTGATTACCCCACTTGGACATCGCGTATTGAAGCGTAAATTCCACGTCGTCCGCGGTGAAGTTAATTCCCTCGGTGTCGTAGTCATGCCACTTCACACCTTCCCGCAGATCTATCGTCCATACCTGGTTCTGCCCATCTGTTCCGTCATCCTCATATGTTACGGTGTAGTTAGTTGCCAGCTTGGGTATCCACTCATAGGCATCGTCTTCACCAAGCTTGGGATATCCTGCCAGGTTCTCATAGACCAGCATCAGGTAGAGGCAGCCAACATTAGTGTACTGCAGAGCATCTTGATCCATATTCAGGGTTTCCGTCAACGCCGTGATACCAAGATTAAGCCGGGTTGCGTCACCTGCCTGGGTCACTTCCCTGATACTGTACTCATTTATCCAGGATGCATAACCACCCATCTCATTGAACCAGTTCTCCCAGTTATCAGTCCGGGCGGCAGAAATCAATTCCTCTCTCACCAGGAAAATCACCGGTATATCTTCAGCCAGAACTTGCTGGATATCATATAGAATATCTTCCTTGGCCGTCAGGTTCTGCGCAAAATAATTCTGCTGCATTAGTTCATCAAAAGCCGTGTTATTATACCAGCAGGGGTTCCAATCTATTCCAAAACCCAAAGGATCCGCCAGCATCGTCCAGATCCAGTCCGACCAGGGGTCCGGAGATGGGTCTTCAGCAGAAATAAATGCCTGCATTCCACCTCCAGGGGGGTAATAGAGATATTCATAATACGTCGTCGAGTCCAGTACCGCAAGATCAACATCGAAGCCGAAATCCTGCAGGTCTTGAACTACCATCAGGCTAATATCTTGGTAAGCTCCTGATGCAGATATATCAAACGAAATCTTTTCACCCTCAGGCGTGTACCAGTACTCCGTCGGCTCTCCATTACAGGCGGGAAGGGCAAAAGCCACCACCAACACCGCAGCCAGCCCCAGGCTAATCAACCACTTCTTTGATTTCATCCTTCTCGTTTCCTCCTTTCCAGAATTTCTTTATCAGTCTTCCCTGATAGCCACTCAGTCTTTCCTGAAAGCCAATTCTCATAGGCATCACCTCCATCTCTTGGTTTGCGCACTTGAAATCCCTATTTGCAAAAAGGACAGTGCTCTGAGCAGAGATCTGATTATACTCTGTTAATGTTTATTGTATACTTCGGCTGGGTCTTTGTCAAGTCTTTATCCTGGCTGAATGATTCGCTTATCCTCCTGCCAACAAAGCTCCCCCGAATAGTTATAACTGCAGCCGTGCTTAATCTAGTCGTTCAGCAAAAATAGCTCTCAGTACAGTAAAACACTAGAGTGGTGATGATGGCTACTCGTGTTTCGTCCTTGCCATCATCACCACTCGGACACTCAGTGTCGCTTCAGGATTTGCTGTTCGCCAGAATTACTGTTTACTCAACGTATGTATATCCCGCATCCAGCAATATACTTTCAGCTGCCGTCGTGTCGTAATCGTACTTGGTTAAATCAGGGTTAAGATACGGGCTCTCGTTGTATGTCCAGGAATAGCATACTTCTCCATACCCTCCCAGCGCAACATCTACAATGTCCTGTTTGTCTATGGCATAGGCAATAGCCCGCCTGAGAACCACGTCCTGTAGAGGTTCATATCCCATATCGGGGTGAAGATTGAATCCCAGGTACCGAAGTGTAAGAGCTGGCCAAATGTCAACTTGCAGGTCCGGATCAGCCTGGTAGGTTGCAACCTTCGCAGGCGGAGCAGTGTCACCCAGAGTGCCATCTATTTCTCCACCCTCTAGCGCCAGGAACAAAGCCCCGGTATCGGCATACATCTTGAACAGTACCTGTTGTGGCTCCGGCAAAGGTCCCCAGTAATCGTCAAAGCGCTCAAGCAGCAGGTAACTGTCCGGCTCCCATTCCTTCACCATGTAAGGCCCTGTGCCGATGTAGTCACCAGTTTCCACCAAGGGGTCCTCCACACCTACGAACTTGTGCTTGGGCACAACCGCGTCCCAACAGTACACACTGGGGAAAAAGTCTTCGTTCTGGTGCCAGCCCTCGACGAATCTGAATTCGACCTGGTGCTCACCAGTTTTCGTCGCCAGCATGTGCTCCGGCAGTATTTCCCATTCATTTTCCTCCACCGCCGTCCAGTTAACCGGCTTGTTGACACCCCACTTGTTTGTCACGTACTGTACCGTGTATACCAAATCATCTGCGTCCAACATCTCTCCGGTGATGTTGTAGTCATGCCACTTCACATCTTCCCGCAGATTTATCGTCCATACCTGGTTCTGCCCATCTGTTCCATCATCCTCATATGTTACGGTGTAGTTAGTTGCCAGTTTGGGCACGAAGTCATAGGCATCCCCCAGGTCTTGGTCAATCTTGGCGTAATATGACAGGTTCTCATAGACCAGCATCAGGTAGAGACAGCCGATGTTGGTGTACATCAGAACCTCTTGGTCCATATACAGGTTGGGCATAAATATCAAGTCACCAAGGTTGAGCTGGGTTGCGTCATCTACCGCGGTCACCTCCCGGATACTCCACTCGTTTAACCAGGATACCTGGCCGCCCATCTCAGGGAACCAGTTCTCCCAGTTATCAGTCCGGACAACCCCAATATTATCAGCTCTCACCAGCCAATGTATTGGCACATCTTGAGCCAGGATTTCCTGCATCTCAAAGAGAATAGCCTGCTTGGCCGACAGGTTAGGAGCCAGGTAATTCTCCACCCATAGCTCATTATATCGGTCGTCATTATACCAGCAGGGGTTCCACATGTATCCCCAATCCTCTGGGTCTGACAGATATATCCAGATCCAGTCCGACCAGGGGTCCGGAGATGGGTCATCACCAGCTATGAAGGCGTCCATTCCACCCAGGTTAGGCTCATAGAGATACTCATAAAACGTCGTCGAGTCCAGTACCTCATAGTTGATATCGAAGCCGAAATCCTGGAGATCATTAGCTACCATGAGGCTCATATCACTATACCCAGCAGTCGTCGATATGTCAAAGGAAATAAGATCGCCCTCAGGGGTGTACCAACCGGGTTCATCTCCCCCTCCATTACAGGCAGGAAGGGCAAAAGCCACCACCAGAGCCACAGCCAGTCCCAGGCTAATCAACCACTTCTTTGATTTCACTATTCGTGTTTCCTCCTTTCCTAATTCCTTATCAGTCTTCCCTGATAGCCACTCAGCCTTTCCTGAGAGTCAATCCTTCATAGTCTCCACCCCCTTCACTATTTTGATATTTTATCGGTTGTTGCCACCGC
>Ga0180433_10005058_pt1 | contig 18109 bp, 21 predicted proteins | sample SS_ome_8_FD_132980 | JGI IMG/M metagenome (GOLD analysis project Ga0180433, IMG submission 132980) | Hypersaline lake sediment archaeal communities from the Salton Sea, California, USA - SS_1_D_1 metaG | ecosystem: Environmental > Aquatic > Non-marine Saline and Alkaline > Hypersaline >... | reverse complement strand
TGTCGAAAAACATCCATTACAGAATTACCACATTTACCCAATGCAGAACGAGTAGAATGTAATAATAATAAAATTACTTTTATTGGAAAACTTCCAAAATGTAAAAATCTTGATTGTCATTCAAATCCCATTGTTCATATGGAATTTAATAAAAAAATAAAACATTTAGATTGTGTTTGTACATCACCTGAGCATACATTGAGATTTATGTTAGATGATGAAGAATTGTATACAGAAGTATTTTTAAATAATCCTAATAATTTTTTTAAAAGAATGTGGATAGCTATAAAATATGTTTTTGGGTATAAATGTAAATATGGACATTTTGATTGTTTTGTTATGAAGCCAGGAGATGAAGATAAATTAATAGAATTATGTGAAATATTCAAAGAAAAGAGGAGTGCTAAATATATACAGTAAGGAGAAAAGAGAATGAGAAAGTTAGCAAGTGTTCAGAGAATCAAAGAAATTAGTATGATTAAGGGTGCAGATTCAATTGAAGTAGCTTCAATTCTTGGTTGGAAAGTTGTTGTTAAAAAGAGTGAATTTAAAGTTGGTGATTTAGTTGTTTATTGTGAAATAGATTCAGTACTTCCAGAAGGAAGACCTGAATTTGAATTTTTAAGAAATAAAAAGTTTAGAATAAAAACAATAAAATTGAGAAATCAAGTTTCTCAAGGCATTGCATTTCCTTTAAATATTTTACCTAAAAATGAATATAAAGAAGGTGAAGATGTAACAGACATTATTGGTGTTACTAAATATGAAGTGCCAATCCCTGCTTGTTTAAGTGGTGAAGTTAAGGGGTCCTTTCCTGGATATGTTTATAAAACTGATGAAACAAGAATTCAGGCCGAACCAAATTTAATCGAAGAATTTAAAGGTAGAAAAGTATATATATCTCAAAAGATTGATGGAACTTCAGGAACATTTTGTAATTTTGATGATGAAATAGATGTTTGTTCAAGAAATTTATCATTAATAGAAAAAGAAGATAATACATTTTGGAAATTGTTTCATAAATATGAAATGAAAAAAATATTTGAATCTGTTGGTAATTTTGCTATTCAAGGTGAAGTAGCAGGGCCTGGAATTCAAAAAAATAGATTATGTCTTAAAGATCATGAATTATTCGTATTTAATATTTTCAATATAGATAAATCTAAATATTTAGATTTTAAAGATATGATTGATTTTTGTAAAAAATGGAATTTAACGCATGTTCCAATTCTTGAATCAGATATAGAGTTTAATTATACTTTAGATGAATTGCTAAAATTAGCTCAAGGCAAATATGAAGGTACTAAAAATGATGCTGAAGGCATTGTTATCAGGCCTATAATAGAAACATATAGCAAAACTTTAAATTCACGATTGAGTGTTAAAGTGATTAATAATAAATTTTTATTAAAAAATGGAGAATAAATGGGATTAAGAGACATTAAACAGTATCTAAAAACACTTAAATTAACGGAAAGAGATATTGATGACTATGTTAAGGCCAAATTACCTGCTTTAGGTCTTAAATCAATTGAAAAATATATTATTGAAAGTGAAGACAAAGAGCAAGCAACTAAAGAGGTTTTGGGAGTTTTAAAACGGATATTTAAGTAGAGGTGTAAATGAAGATATTATGGTTTGGGATGGGTGGTCAATCATATTTAGTTGATAGTTTAAGAAGAACAATTGAAGATAATGGTCATCAACTAATAACAATTCATGAGTATCCTAATGCAGATGTTTCATGGTCTGTTGAAAATGTAAAAAAATATTTAAATGAATGTGATGTAGTATTATTACCAACTGATCCTGCTCAACCATATAAGTCTAATAATAGAGTTATTCAAGCAATGTCTCAGGGCAAAATTGTTTTTACTGATAAGAATATACCTTCTTATAATAATATAGTTAAGAATAAAAAAAATGGAATTGTTTATACTCATATCCATGAAGTATTTACTAATATTAAGTGGTTAAACTTATATCCTAAAAAAAGAAAAGAAATAGAAGATAATGCTAGAAGAACTGCTTCAAAATATTCTATAGATAGAATAGGAAAAAAGTATATAGATGTATTTGAAAATGTAGATATAAGAGATGAAGTAGATATAATAATTCCATATTATAAAAATTTAGATTATTTTATAAAATGTGTTGAGTCAATTTATCAAAATACTAATTGGCCATATAAGATTACAGTTATAAATAGTTCTGAGAATAAATTACCTATGAGTAACTTATATCGTGAAATATTTATAGGTGAAAGAAAATCATTTGCTCAAGCAGTTAATATTGGAATTAAATCTACGAATAATAAATATTTTGTAATCGCAAATGATGATATTCTTGTATCAGAAAATTGGCTTACAAGAATGATGAATACAATTCAGCACGATAAAACTCCAAGATTAGCTATTTTAAATCCTCTTTCAAACTGTGATATAGGTTTTCAACATAATGAAGATCTTGGCAAATTTGTTCCTAATATGATTTTAGACCAAGTTTCAATAGAAGATGTGAGCGATTTTGATAAAAATAGAAAAAGAAAAATGAGCAATAATCCTTTGCAAGACTATACTGAGAGGGATTGGGTAGCATTTTATTGTACTCTTGTTGTTCGATCAGCAGCAAATGAAATTGGTTTATTAGATGAGACTTTTATTAATGAATTTGAAGATAAAGATTATTGTATTAGAGCGCAAAAGTTGAATTATAAAATAGGAACAGAATATAGTTCCTTTGTTTTCCATTATGGAGGGAAAACAAGAAAAATATCTGAAAATTTAGATCAAGATAAACATAAAGAAGAAAGCAATTTTTCAGTAAACTATGGAATCAAAAAATATGAAAAACCTCTTTTTGTTATTTTTACAGGTGTAGATAATGGCATATGGGATGAAACATCAATTGAAAAAGGTGGAATAGGAGGATCAGAGACAAATACTATATGTGTATCTAGAGAAATGGCAAAATTAGGGTATCGTGTAAAAATTTTTAATAATTGTAAAGAATGTCATTTTGATTATAAAGATAATAATATAGAATATATTCACCACGATAAATTCCAAGAATGGATAAACTATAACTACATCGATTGTTTTCTTTCAAGTAGATGGTCTTATCCTTTTCAATATCCTATTAGATCTAAATTAAATCTTTTATTAGCTCATGATGTATTTATTAAGGGTGATAAAAATGCTGTATTTCAGAATAAAGTAAATTATTATTTGGCTTTATCTAATGAACATAGAAATCATTTATCAGATTATCACTCAATTTCTAAAGAAAAAATTTTAATAACCGCTAATGGTATTGATTTATCAAGATTTGATAAAAAAATAAAAAAAGATCCTAATAGAATGATTTATTCAAGTTCTTTAGATAGAGGATTTGACGTATTGGCACTTAATATATTTCCTAGATTAAAAAAAATGTATCCTAAAATGGAACTGCATGTATTTTATGGAATAGAAGGTTGGGATCAAGCTATTCAATGGAAGAAAAAAAACAATCAATTTCAGAATTGGGAAGTTGAGCTATATGATAGAGTTCAGCTTGGATTGCAACAAGAAGGCGTGTTTTTTCATGGAAAAATAGATCAAAATCAATTGGCCGAAGAATTTTTAAAAGCTTCATACTGGTTCTATTCTACTCATTTTGAGGAGACGTTTTGCATCACAGCATTAGAAGCAATGGCGGCCCAATGTGCAATTGTTACTTCTAATTATTGGGGGTTAATTGATACAGTTAAAAATGCAGACGTTTTAATTGATTATGATCGAACTAATAGGTTTTACAATAGAAGCGATAAATATCAAATGCAATTTTTACAGAAATGCTCAAAAATGATTGAAGATAAGGAATATAGAAATAATTATTTAAGAGCAGGATTAGAGAGAGTTAAAAAATTTGAATGGAAAAATATAGCTAATCAATTAGATAATTTAATTAAGAATAATAAATGGAATGAAGTTCAGTGAGTTTAATTTCTTTTAAGATTTTTATTTTTTCTTTAATTGCTTTTCCTATATTAATATTAATGATTATTTTTATGCTATATAATAAATATATAGAAATTTTACTATATTTAATAGCAATTGATCTGTCGATTATCTTTTTTTCTTTTGTATTTTTTCTGATTGGATTGAGATTTCTTAATATTTAAAAAATTATTATATTTAATTAATAAATATTAACTATAATAATTTTTTTAAATAATGTATCCATCGGAGGAAATATGAGATTAACGCATAGTGCTTCTGTTAATAATAGTCTTGTTATTGCAGATATAGATGATGGACTAAAGGTTAGTACAGAATATTCAAAAGTTTTTGATCAAGAAGCTGTTATTCCTTATAATTCATATGTTGATTTGACTCCTAGTGAATTAGTTTCTTTAAGTTCTAATTTTGGAGATATTAAGTTACTTGTGGATAATTCTTTTGTTTCAAAAGCAAATAATGGGATTCTTTCTGTAACTCAAAGTGATTTGACATATAATGCAAGTTTAGCTTCATTAAGTGCGTCTGATCAGGTTGTTAATGTTTTAAATATTGGTGATGAGTCAACTACTGTTACTTATGATATTGTGAATAATAGTATTGTGGCATCAGAAAGAGCAGAGTTAACTGTTGATAACCAAGAATTTTATGATTTAACGGATACTGCTAAAGTTCTCAAAATTACTATTGATGGTGGATCTGAACAAACAATTACCTGTAACACAGGTAATCATAGAGCTTATGTGGTAGCTAAAGAAATTAATAAGTCGTCAAGTGGTTTTTATGCAGAAGCAGATGGAAGTGATTTTTTAGTCCTTTCATCGATTAGTAAAGGATCAACATCAAGTGTTTCAATAGGAGCTGGTAATATTAATAATATTATTGGTGTAACATCTGGTGATACAGCTTCTGGAACTGGAACTGGAAGTAAATTTTTAAATATTAGTAAAGCTTCAGGTTCTGTGACAAAAAATAGTGTTGATTCCTTTCTTGTTAGTTTAAATACTACAGTGGTAGCAACTATGACTCCAGGACAATATCTTGCGGAAATATTTGTTGTTGCTCCTGGAACTATGGGTAGTAGATTTTATACAATTAGCGTAACATTAAATTTAACAGCATAGGAGTTACAAGATGGCAGATTTAACTTTAGAGCATGTAAATAGTTCTTACGGACCAGCATATATTGAAGATGTTGGAAATAGACCACAATTGAAAATTTTTGAAATCGGTCAATCAGCATATGTTGCTTATGGTAATCAAGTTACTTTAATAAGAACAGGTGCTGTTGAATTATCTCTTGATCGAGGAGACATTAAAGGTTATATCGATGCTGGCATTCTAGCAATCGTTTAATAAGCAATACCTCTCGGAATGCCTCTTATAGTATTTAAGAGGCATTTTTTTATGTTGGAAGGATGTAAATGGTTGAATATGATAGAAATGTTGAATATTGTACAAATGATCTTTACTTTGCAGCATATTTGTTGACTGTAGGTTGTAAAAAAACAAGATGTATACTAGAAAAAACTGGTGTCTTTTATTTTCTTTTTGATAATCAAAAACAAACAATTCAAACATTAGAAAAAGATTATTTTACTCATAATGCAAGAATTGATCCATTATCTTATAAACATTCATTAAAAGATTTAAGAACCGAAATGAATTTCATTAGAAAATAATAATTTTATCAATTAATATTTTTTTAAAATAAATTTCCTTTTAATGGAGAAGTAAAATTGATAGGTACTTACAATTTAATATATCCTAATGGTGTAGACACATTTCCTGAATGGGAAAATGATGTAGACCTTATATCTGCTTCAATTGTGAATAAAGTTCAAGAGCAAATGGTTAAAATGCAAACAGTTTTAATCGATATTGCTCCTGCTGGAATATCACAAATAATGACTACTAGAGAAGCTGGTGGAACAATAAGCGCATATGATTTATGTAGATTAAGTTCTGTAAATGGAGATTTGGTTCAGGTGATTAGTAATACAGATGATGCAGGAAGTATTTGTGTTGCTATGGCCTTAGAATCTAAAACTTCTGGAGAAGATTGTAAATTTTTATTTCATGGTTTTGTTGAAAATTCTTCATGGTCTTGGACAGCAAAAGCAGATTTATATGTAAGTAATTCGGTCTTAGGTGGATTAACAGAAACTCCTCCTACAGTTGCTAATGCTCCGGCATTTAGTCAAAAAGTGGCAAAAGCGATAACCAGGAAGATTATTTATTTTAATCCAATGAATCCTACATTCTTTAAAGTATAGAGGGAAAAATGCCTATTTTAAAATATAGAGGTAAATTAAGAAAAAGAGTTGAAGCATTAGAAAATGGATTTGCTTCAGGATATACAAAAAGAACTGTGTTTGGTATTTCAACTGGATGGGGTGGAGATCAAATTCCAATATTTATACCTACTTTGTGGGTAGTTTCACATGCCGTAGCTAACCTAGCGAGGGAGTACGAGTTGACCGATCTTCAAAGATTATATTATCAAGGAGAGGAAGTTGCTCCAGGTGAAATAAAAATTTCATATCCAGATAGCGGAAATGGATTTTTTGTTGAATATAGACATCCTGAACCTGTAGAAACATGGGAATGTACATTTAATTGGTTGGCAGTTAGAGATACAGTTCAAAGTCCTTGATGTGGTTTTTTCTTTTATTAAAATAATAAATTGATATTTACTTTTGATAGATATAATTTTAATATATATTTCTTTGTGGTCATTCATGGCCCCTCCTTTGTAGCAAGGATAATCTTTAGGTAGATTATTCTTGCTATTTTTTTCTAAATTAGTTCAATATGAGGGTAATCTTTAAAAGAAAAATCTCTTCCTAATCTAATTTTAATATTATTAGCGTGTGCAATTCCTTCGATTATTCCACACATTCTTTCAAATTTATTAATATTTTCCCAATCAATGGGGTATGGGGCAAAATCAATGGCCAAACTAGGCCGTTTATTATGTTTAGATTGAGGAAATTTTAATTTACTTCTTTTATTATTATAAGCTTCATTTTGTTCTTCTTCTCCTCTAAATCCACATAACACAGAAACATCCATAATTTTAATTAATTCATTTGCAATAAATTGTAGTTTAGGATCACATTGTTCGAGTCTTTTTTTTGATCTTGATGAAAATAATGACATATTAATACCTTTTTAATAGTTATTATTATTAATAATGATGTATTAAAAGATTGTGGGAAGTATTGAAGTTGTTGGTTTTATATAGTAAAAAAACTGGTATTATTGAACAAATTCTCTTATTCAGAAATTCTGCTGAAAAACAAGTAGCTATTGAATATTATCAAAATGATTTTACTGAAATATTAGAAGTAGATGATAACCATCCTTATATTGATATAAAAAAGAATTTTATTAAAAATAATCAGATAATTTTAAAACCTGAATATCAAGAAAGAGAAAAATTAATACAGAGAGCACCTGTTATAAATAATCAAAAAGTGCTTCAAAAAGATGGTGATAACAAATCACAGCAAAAAAATGTAATAGAAGAAGAAAATTCGCAAGCTATATCCGATATTATTACTTATAAAAGATATAAAATAGGATTAATAACTACATGGAATCAAATTTGTGGAATAGCTGATTATTCTAGAGATCTTGTTCAAAATTCTTTAAATCAATTTAGTGTTTTTGCTGAAAGAATAGGAGAAAACAAAAAAGAAAAAAATGTAATTTTTAATTGGGGTCGAGAAGATAGAAATTATCAAGAATTATATAAATCTATAGTAGATAATGATATTGACATAGCGCATTTTCAATATAATCATGGATTATTTAATGCTGGAGAATTGAAAAAATTAGCTAAATTATTAAGAGAAAAAGGTATTCATACTATTCTTACTCTTCATTCGGTTAAGGGAGGAGTAAGTTCTTTTGATGATGACTTTGATGAAATTATCGTTCATTCAAAAAATTCTAAGAAAAGTTTAATGGATGAAGGTGTCAAAGAAAAGAAAATTAAAATTTCACATATAGGCTATAAAAAACCTGATTTTGACTTAAGTAAAGAAGATGCTAGAGAATTATTAGATCTTCCTCAAAATAAAACAATTATATCTAATTTTGGTTTTTTCTTACCTCAAAAGGGAATAAAGGAACAAATTAAAGTTTTCAGTAAACTTTTAAGAAAATTTCCAGATCTTTATTTGATGTGCATATGTGCAATTCATACTAGTCAGAATAAAGAAAAAAGTACGGAATATTATTATGAATGTAAGGAATTAGCAGAAAAATTAGGATGTATAGAGAAAATATTATTTAAAACAGAATTTTTGGAATTTGATGATGTTTTAACATATTTATATGCTTCTGATATTATTTCTTTGCCTTATACTCATAGTGCAGCACAATCTACTTCATCTGCTGGTAGAACAGTTCTATCCGTTAGAAGACCTACAATATTTAGTGATGTTGATATTTTTAGTGATTTGGGAAATAGTGTTATAAAAGTTAGACCTAAATCATTAGATGATTTATATGCAAAAACAATTGAATTACTTAAAGATAAACAATTACAGAAAAAATCTATTCAAAATGTTGATAAATTTTTAGATAAAGTTTCGTGGAAGAATATTTCTAAAAGACATTCTTTTATATATAAGTCTTTTGGAAATATTAAAATGAAGTTGAAAGGTCAAGTTTTTTCTTATTTTAGTATGTCACAAGTTAATAGATTAATGGCAGATGGATTAAATGCAATAGGAGTAGATATTCTACTTGAGTCTGTCAATATGGCAGAAAATAGAAACTTAACATTTAGTGAAAATTTTATGCATCTTGTTGATAAAGATGAAAAAGCAGATGTTGAGTTTCGGCATTTCTTTCCACCTTCTTTTGATAATTGGGATAAACATCTTAAATTAAGAATAATGTATTTACCTGTTGAAACTTCTCCTCCTGATGGTTGGATACAAAAAATAAATGATAATGTAGATTATGTTTGGACATATTCTCAGCATGGTAAAGATAGGTTTGAAGAATATGGTTGTAAAAAACCTGTATATGTAATTCCTTGTGGTGTAGATACAAAAAGATTTAATACAAATCAAATGGGGATTGATTTTGGGTCAATTTATGATAGCTATACAAGAAAATTAGTTTCTATTGATGATGATACTTTTGTGTTTACTTTTGTTGGTCATGCACAAAAAAGAAAAAATCTTGATGTTATTTTAAAGAGTTACTTTAAAGAATTTACAAACGAAGATAATGTATTATTAGTAATAAAATCATATGATGGTGGTGAAGTTTCTAAGATGATTTTAGATTCGATTGAAGAAGTAAATAAAAATGAAGAAAAACTTCCCAAACATTTATATATGTATGAAGATTCAAGTCCTGAAAAAATTGCTAGAATATATACTGCTAGTAATTGTATGGTTCAATGCTCAAGAGCTGAAGGTTATGGTCTTCCAATATTGGAAGCTATGGCGTGTGGTACTCCCTCAATAGCATTAGATTTTAGTGGACCAAAAGATTTTTGTAATAACGATAATGCTTTTTTAGTTCCATATAAAAAAGTTAAAAGCGAATATCATGTTCAATCTAAAGATTCTGTTGGTTATTGGGCCGAGGTTGAAGAAAAAGATTTAATGAAGGTAATGCGTTATGTATATAATAATCAAAATGAAGTTAATCAAAAATCAAAAAATGGTATAGAATTTGTAAAAAGAGTAGATTATAGAGAATGTGCTTTTAAGATTGTAGAGTTTTTAAAAGATATAAATTATATCTAAGGAGAAGCAAATGATTAGAGTTTTAATGATCGGGATATTAATAATTTTTACTTCTTGTAGAATTACACAAGATTTAGGTGTATCTCCTGCTAGTCTTAATCAACAACGAATGGTTATGATATATAAAAATAAGACAGAAATAGGAATCCATGGAGGTACTGATTATAATCAAATTTTAAAAGTAAGAGTATCTGGTAAAGGAGAAATGTCTATTAGGGGGTTAGGAGATTGTGGTTTTTATAGAGGTTCAAGTTTTGGTGGTAAAAAATATGCAGGACTCACATTGTCAAAACTTCCGAATAAAGAAGTTTGTATTTATGGATTAACTTTAAGAATTGATGGATTAGATTCTGCTTCAAGAGGATTATTTATTTTAAGAAGATTTAAAAATCCTTTAATTAAACCATTGAAAACAAAGGTTAATTTAGTAGAAAGAGAAGGAGTTAATTGGGTTCAATTAAAAAAAGATAGTCAAATGATATCATATAAAAAAGAACTTGATATTCGAGCAGCAGGGATATACGAAAATAGAGATATAGAAATATATCCTAGTGGTAATTCTGGACATATAAATATTGCTGGATGTGGAATAAAAAAAGTAGTTGATTTCAATTTTAGAGAAAATCAACCTAAAGTTTGGAAAACTAATTTAAGAAGTTTATATAAAGGAATGATTGAGAAGGGTTGTACTTTTGATATTTTAGTAAATAATAGAGGTTATCAATTTAAAGAAGCTGCAACAATATTAGTTCATGTATATAATGATTATGGATCTTTTCTTGATGCTCCTAAAACTTATATAAGTAATGGAATTAAAAGAGTTTATCGATGTTTTAAATTTCATGATCCATATGTAATAGGAATTTCAGTTAATGGTTATCAATCAAGATTAAATAGCAAAGAATTATGTGCTTTTAAGCAAAAAAAATATGAAGTCATAGCAATTACTTCTAAGCAACGTACATTTTATGGTATTTATGATGAAAGATTAAAAGATTGGACTTCAATTAAATAAAGGAGATAGGCATGACATTAGATTTTGAAAAATGGTTAGGCTTAATAGAAACTTTTATTCAAGCTCCTACATGGAAGGCCGTTGTTATTATAATAGGTATTTTAGGAGTATGTTTCTTAATAATAGCTAAATATTTTTTTGATGAAAATAAAAGAAGAAAAGAAGCATTTTTAGAAGCTCAGAAAATAAAAAAAGAGCAGGCAGAAACAGCAGAAAGATTACAAAGAGATGCTTCTATAGCACTTATTGAGAATATGGATAGTGCTTTTGAACAAGATTTTCAAGATTTTAAAAGATATATAGATGAAAAAAAGTTTTCTAGTATTTTAATGAATATACCTAGACAATATCATCAAGAAATAGGAACTTTTCTTTATAATGAAGATTTAAATAGTCAAGATCGAGCTGCTAGAATTATCAACATTTTTAAGGATATTAGAGATGGAATACAGGAATTTAATTGATCATATAACACAAGAATTTGGGGGATTGACATTAAGAGAAAGATCTCTTATTGCTCAACTTTTTGAAAATAATATACAAGAATTAGAAGAATACCGAAAAGTTTTAATCAAGTATAGAGAAGGTAGTGTAAAACCAAAAACAAGAATTATTAAAGGATCGCAAGATAATAATTATATAGTTGAGTCTTATGAAGATAATAAATATTATTGTTCGTGTTCACATTTTCAATATAGATTAAGTAAAATGGGTGGAGTGGAGTATTGTAAGCATATTAAGGAATGGTTGAAGAATAAGAGGTGATATTATGGCCAGTATAGCAGCTTGTATTATAGTTAAGAATGAAGAGGAATATTTACCTTATTGTTTAGGGTCTATTAAAGATTACTGTGAGGAGATTGTAGTTGTTGATTCTGGATCAAATGATAGAACAATAGATATTGCTAGAGCATTTGGTGCAACAATTATTATAATTGAGTGGAAAAATGATTTTTCATTTGCAAGAAATATTGCTCATGCATCTGTTCAATCAGAATGGATTTTATGGGCAGATGCAGATGAGGCCTTTACCAAACACGATATGGAAAAAATTAAGCATGAATATTGTAATTTAAATGCTGATTTTTTAGCATTAGATCGAGTAAATTTTTGGAAAGATCTTGATCATATGTTTATGTGGCCTGACACACAATATAAGTTGTATAGGAATAGTGGATATGTGTGGAAAAATGCTATTCATGAAATAATATATGATGTTAATAATCCAGAGCATAGAGGAAAGGTAAAACACGTTGACTCGATTATATATCATTATGCATATATGAAAAGTGCACAAGATGTTCAGAAAAAAATGGCGCACTATATTCAAATTGAAAATCCAAGTATGAATTTTCATGAAATAGATGCTTGTTCTACTCAGCATTCATTTTTTAAAGAAAATATGCCACCAGAAGTTTCTAGATATCAAAAAGGTGTATATCCAGAAATTTTTTCTACTATGAAAATTGAAAATGGATGTATTTATAATAATGGTCAATTGATCTTAGATAAAAATAAAATTCAGCAAAAAAAGAAAAAAATATCTGGCAAAAATAATATTGGAACAAATAATTTAAGTAACATAAGAAATAATCGTATATTTAAATATGATTCTATTTATGATTTAACATCTATTGTTATAGCTACATATAATAAAGTTGAATATTTAAAACCATGTATTGAGAGTATTATAGAATCAACGGATGAATTTTATGAACTTATTGTTGTAAACAATGGTTCTACAGAGCAAAATGTTTTAGATTATTTATTACCTTTAGAAGCAACTGGTAAAATAAGATTAGTTAATTCTTATGATAATTTAGGGTTTGCTAGAGGATATAATAGAGGAGTTCAAGAGGCCAGAGGTCAATATATTTGCTGTATTAATAATGATACTTTGGTTACTCAAAATTGGATTAAAAAATTTAAAGATGCTTATAAAACAAAGAGGAAAATAGGTGTTATAGGACCTATAAGTAATAGAAATCCTAGTGAACATGGAACAATAGCTGGGATAGATCCTAATGCTTCTTTTGGGGAATGGGTTTCAGCAGTAGAACAATTAAATGGAGAATTAAAAGAATCAAGTTGGGTTACAGGATTATGTATATTTTTTGAAAGAATACTTTGTGAAAAACTTCAAACAATTCAAAATCCGAAACAAGAAGGGATACTGTTTCATGAAATTTATGAAGTGGGTCAAGAAGAGGATACACATCTTCAGTTCGCTATAAATCATAGATTAGGATTGAAAAATTATATATTACAAAGCAATTTTATATATCATCATGCTCATGCTACTTTAAATAGTGTGGGTGATCGTAATGAAATTCAAATAAGAAATAAAGAAATATTGAAGTCGATGTGGCCAGAAATATTTAAGAGTTAAGTTTTAAATGGAGATTGGTATATGGCAAATATAGTTTTGTGTTATTCTGATTTAAATCGTTATTGGACCGTAGGAACATATGTATGTAAAATCTTAGAAAGATATAATGAGATTAAACGTGTATATATGCATCATGATATTGAAGTAATTGATCATTGGATAACAAAAGAAGATTGGAAACCTGATTTGATTTTAGCAATTGATGATGGAACTAATTTTTTTCGGCCTTGGCATAATCAACATATTAATTGTCCTACAGTATATTGGTGTTCAGATACACATTATGATCAAAGTTGGTATGAGAAAAGAGCTGAAATATCTTGTAGATATGATTATGTATTTGCTGCTCATAAAAATGGAGTAGAAAAATTAAAAAAAGATACAAGAAAAAAAGATATATATCATTTACCTCATGCAGTTGATCCAGAAATATTTAGATTTGAGCAGCATTATAAAAAACAATATGATATAGGCTTTGTAGGATTTGAAAATGAGGCAAGAAAAAATACTTTTAATTATTTGAAAGAAAAGAAATATAATTTAAAAGTAGCTAATAATGTTTGGGCCAGTTCTGCATCAAAAATTTATAATCAATCTAAATTAGTTATAAATATTCCACTTGATAAAGATTGGTTGAATATGAGAACATTTGAAGCAATGGCCACTAAAACTCCTTTAATTCTCAATTATAATCCTGATTTTGATTATGGGTTTTCCGATTTTTTCCAAACAGTTAAACATTGTTTAACATATAAAACTTTTTCAGAATTATCTGAAAAAATTGAAATTTTACTAAAAGATAAAAAAGTCTATGATGAAATAGCAAAAAATGCTTATAACGAAGTTATATCAAAACATACTTATTGGCATCGCATGAGAACATTGATTGATACCTTAAATTTAAAAAATAAAATTAAAATATAAAGGGAATTATGAGAAATTTTGAGCTTATAGTGGGTCCAGTTTGTTCTGGTAAATCTGCTGAATTAATTCGACGAGTTGATAGATATCAAATTGCAGGGCAAAAAACTTTACTTGTTAAACCTAGTATTGATTCCCGAAGTGAATATATTAAATCTCGAAATGGAACAGAATTAAAATGTGTTAAAATTAAAAATGTAGAAGAAATCATTCCTTTTTTAAGTGAAAAATATGACATTATAGCTTTCGATGAGGCCCAATTTTTTGATGGTTTATTTAACTTAATAAGTCAATTATTAAAAAGAAAATATAAAGTAATATTATCAGCTTTGGATGCTGATTTTCATGGAGAATCGTTTAAAGAAGTGCCAAAATTAATAATTTTAGCTGATAGTGTAACAAAGTTGACTGCTATTTGTATGAAGTGTAGAAGTGATAATGCAATATTTAGTCAAAAGCTTGTAAAAGGTGGTAATCAAATACAAGTTGGTGATTTAGATCTGTATGAACCAAGATGTAGTAAATGTTTTATTCCAGGTGGTTTAGATTGAAAGTATTAGTAATTGGTGGGTTAGGTTTTATTGGTAGTAATTTATGTAAAAGATTATTAAAAAAAAATCATGATGTTATTTGTATTGATAATTTAGGAACAGGTAAAAAAGAAAATGTAATGGATTTTATGTTTGATCCTAGATTTCATTTAGATTTTCATGATATTGTAGAACCTTTTTCTCCTGCTAATGTTGATGTGATAATACATTGTGCTATAGCTAGTCAAAAAGATCTTCTTCATTTTATGAAAACTTGTACATATGGAATTTTTAATGCAGCAGGTATGGCCAGGAGAAATAAGGCCAGATTGATATATCTAAGTAGTTATGCATATTATGGTACTTATAATGGTTCACAAATAAATGAAGATGCATCTAGTATCAATATTGGTAATGCAATTTGTTCAGGTATTCAGGCCGCTGAATATATTTTAAGAAATTATAATTTAGATATTAGAATTTTACGAGTTTTTGATGCTTATGGTAAAAAGATGCCTAATGATTGTTTGCTTTATAATATTATTCGTAAGGTAAGAAAAGGACATGATGTTGAAGTAAATAATACAAATGATTTAGTCAGTTTATGCCATGTAAAAGATATTTTAGACGCTATTTGTTGTACTATGGAAATAGATAAGTTTAAAGGTCCATTAAATATTGGAGCAGATTCATATACAACAGTTGAGAATATATTTAATGTAGTTAAAAAAATTTGTGATTCTAAAAGTAAATTAATAAATAAGAGTGATAGATCTATATTTATGAATCCTGTTCCAAATACAAACAAGGCCAAAGATGTTTTAAAATGGAATCAAAAGATTGATTTTGAATGGGGTATAAAAGATATAATTGAATATATGGATTCAAGAGAACTTTGATTTCAAAGGAAACAAATGTTTAAAATAGCATATTTTGATACTGATGGTGCATATTCACATAAAACTATTAAAAATGGTATTATCGAAGCTTTAAAAGAAATTACATGTATTGATTTGCTTCATATTCATTACTCTGAAATGGATAATGGGAAATTAGATAGGTTTAAACCTGATTGGATAATTACTTCAACACCTTTAAGTCATTATACATATTTATTAAAACAAAGAGGTTTTAAAATTATAGGTTTTGACACTGAAGGTTGTTATGAAGCTAAAAATTCACTCCCTAATGCAAGGCATTTTGACATATATGCTACTGTAGATAAATCTTTAGTTATTTATGCATTGAAAAATAAATTACATAATCAACCCTATCATATGCCATTAGGTTTTAGTCCTAAAGTATTTAAAAAATTAAATCATATAGAAGATAAGTATAAATCAGATATATTACTTTGTGGAGTAATGTTTGATTCAAGAAGAAATGCTTTATTTGAATTGAGGAATTTAAAAGGTATAAAGATAGTTGTGATTTGTCCTAAGAATTGGCAATCAAGAATCATGATGGATGGTTATTTTGAATTATATGATACAGTTTCTCCAGAGGAATATAGTAAATATATTAATGGAACTAAGATAGTTCTTTGTCCTAATAGAGATTATTATCCTAGTGGAATAGATGGTTTATTTGCATCAACTCCAGGTAGAAGTTTTCATGAAAATGGTGCTTCAGATCAATCGATGGTTATGATGGATGATTCTAGGCTTGAAATATATGATTATTTTGAGAGAGATGAAATTGTTCTATATAAATCAGATTGTAGTAATTTAGTTGAAAAGATTAATTATTATCTTAAAAATGATAAAGAAAGATTGCAAATAGCTAATAAAGGATTTATTAAATCTCATTTACAGCATACTTTTAAGCATAGAATAGAAACACTTTTAAAATATTTAGCAGAATAGTTTCATTGCAATTAGGCAATGATTTTTTTAGGAGATTTTATGGGTGGACAATTTGGAGTAACTAATTTTTTGAAATGTGCAGATGTTTTGATTGAAGGTGGAAACATTGTTGGTTTAGCTTTAGAAGATGGTAAACTTTCTTTAGGAGATGTAAGTTTAGTTTTTAGACTTATTGATGAATTAAAGGGTTTAATTGGTGTTAATTGGAAAGAAATTCCTAAAGAAGTAACTGAATTAGATGCTGAAGATTTGGCCAAAATTAAAGCTCATTTTGTTGAAAAATTCGATATTCCTCAAGATAATATTGAAGAGGTTATTGAAAAAATATCAGGCATTATTATAAGTGCAGCAGAGGTTGGACTTAATATTTATAAATTAGTTAAAGAAATTAAGAAATAAAAAAAGGAAGGGGGATGAGTAATTATCCCCCTTTTTTTTATTTTTTTGGAGAAAATATATGAGTTGGGATGCAAACAAAAGTTTAGATGGTTATGTTGGAATGGGAGTAGAAAAAGGTCGAGTAGATATGTTCAATGATATTAAAGGAAAAAATATTATTGAATTTGGATATGGCAGTGGAGATCTTTTAAAATATTTGGAAACAAGAGGAAATAAAGTAACAGGTGTTGATTGTTCAAGTGCTAATTATTATACCGCTAAAAGTAAGGGTGTTCAAGGATCTCTTTTAAAGTTAGATGTTTCCAAAGAAAGACTTCCATTTTTAGATGGAGATTTTGATGTAGTTTTTGCTTTTGAAATTTTAGAACATTTAAGTGATCCAATTCATTTTTTAAATGAAGCCAAAAGAATTGCAAAAGAAGATGCTATTTTCTTCATTTCACATCCAATACCTAGTAAAATTGAAGGTTATAAGTTTGGACGACATGCATTTAACTACCCAGGTTTATTTGAAAAAGAAAATTTTGATAGGTTTTTAATGCAAATGAGTTTCAAATTCGATAAATATTTAGAAGACAGTTATCATGCTTTTTATAAATTATTTAATAAAAGGTATCATAGAATGAATATTTTAGATGTTATTAATTTAGATATTGATGGTGTAAAGCATTATAGTGATTTAAATTGGGATATTAAAATTGAACCTGTAGATAAAGGGCCACACGATTGAAATTATTATTTTTATGTAAAGAAGTACCTTGTAATAATGGAAGCGCAGGAAATTTAAGAAATCTTAGAATTTTAGAATGGTTATCATCAAAGTTTGAAAAAATACTTCTTTGTGCACATCAAAATAATTATGGAGATAATGATTTAAAAAAATTTCCTAATATTGAGGTGATGGTTCAAAATGGTTTTCAAAGTGATCTTCCAAATATCTTAAAAAAATATGAATTTGAAAAAACTTGGGTGGTTCATAATAGTTTAGGATTTTATGTTCCTATTATAAAAAGATATATTAGATCAGAAATCATAATTGATACTGTAGATGTAGAATTTAATAGATTAGAGTTAGAGAATAAGCTTCTTGGGACGCAACATGATATTTATAAACAAAGAAATCATGAAATTTCTTTATATAATAAATGTCATAAAATAGTTACTGTAAGTCAACGAGAAGAATTTTTTTTAAAAGATTATAAAAATTAGGGG
>Ga0180433_10005056_pt1 | contig 18119 bp, 28 predicted proteins | sample SS_ome_8_FD_132980 | JGI IMG/M metagenome (GOLD analysis project Ga0180433, IMG submission 132980) | Hypersaline lake sediment archaeal communities from the Salton Sea, California, USA - SS_1_D_1 metaG | ecosystem: Environmental > Aquatic > Non-marine Saline and Alkaline > Hypersaline >... | reverse complement strand
GACGGGTACTCTAGTTTCGGCAGTTACACCGGCAACGGCAGCGCGGATGGTCCGTTTGTTTATACCGGGTTTAGACCGAGGTGGATCTTGGTTAAGTCAACAGGCGCGACTGGCTGGACAATTCTTGATGCGGCGCGGGATTCTTACAACCTTTCAACTAAGCAGTTGTTTCCGCACGATTCAAGCGCGGAATACGATAACAGCACGCAATACTTAGTAGCCGATCTTCTTTCTAACGGATTCAAGCTTCGGACCACAAGTAGCGCGAGCAATACATCTTCGCAGTCATATGTGTTTGCAGCCTTCGCCGAATCGCCCTTCCAATACGCCCGCGCCCGCTAACCCTGCATCCGATGCTCCGCTTTTACTGCATTAACACGCCCTCGTAGTGAACAAGACTACTGAGCATCCCTTCAAAACCGCCCGTGCGCGGTAAAGTTATCAATTACTAACTAGACTTAAAGCAAGCCGCACCATTGTTTATGGTCGACTTCGAAAACGATTTAGTATTCAATCTTCAATGTTTACAGAAGAGATCTGCTAGAAAACGTTTTCGAAGAAGTATTTTGGATGAGTGGCCTTCATGCGCTTACTGCGGTAGACCCAATCCGACTACTTTGGATCATGTGACACCAAGAGCTAAAGGCGGAAAAACTAAGAAAAATAATCTAATTGGCGCTTGCGGTGCTTGCAATCTTGAAAAAAGTGACCTTGAGTGGTTTGTTTGGTACCGAGGCCAGATTTTTTGGACACCAGAAAGAGAGGATAAAATTCTTAGCTGGATTAATCAGCTAGAAGAACTTAACCCTCCCTGTCCTGTATGGACTAATTGGATGGAACCTACAGCGTTGCTGCTTCCAGAAGCCGTCTGATTAGTCCTTAGCGATCTTGGTGACAATGCCAGCAATTTTTTCAATAATTTTATAAATTTTGCCGTAAAACTCGTCGTCTTTCGGCGTGGGCGTGACGTTGACAACTGCAAGTGCAAGGATGTGAAGAGCACCAGCAATACCTACAATTTCACCCCAGTTGGATAGTAAAAAGTCCACTCTCTTTTAGAGCGTATTACACTGTAAGTATAGCTAATAATGTCAGATGCCTGCCATTCTTGAGGATGCTGTAAAGAGCATCATGAGAAAAAACCCAGATATTAATAAAGGAGCAGCGTATGCTATCGCTACTGATTCCCTTCAAAAATCTGGTGATTTAAAAGAAGGTACTAACAAAGCTACAGACAAAGGAAAACGACGTGGTGAGATGTCGAAACAAAGTCGAGCAAAGACACGCGCAAAAAAATATAAAATTGAACGCGAAATGAATAAAAAAGATAAACGTAATACTTCAAGTAGAGACTAACAAATTCAAAAATAAGGTAAAAACGGCTAAACTACATAAAAAGCTCGAGTCCGGTTATCATGATGCCTTCTAACGACCCTGGATCCTTTTCAGCTCCTTCCGAAAAGAGGGAAGATAGCAATATGACACGTCAGAAAGGTAAAAATCTTTTATCTCGCAAGCTTGCTGAAATGAAAGAGGAAGAAAATCGTGGCTGAAACAGCTAAAAAACGAGACCCTGCTAAATGGGCTAGAGCGAAGGCTAAAGCTCGTAAAAAAATGGGTGGACACTCTGCACGGGCTATGCAATTAGCCGTCAAATATTACAAAGACGCAGGAGGCACGTACGAAGGTAAAAAATCTTCTAAAAATAAACTCTCTAAATGGGGGAAAGAGGACTGGCAGACTCGTGAAGAGTATGAAAAAAGCAAATAGACTTGAAGTGCTCAAAAACTCTATGAGAGTTTATGGCTGATCGGGCGCGTGAAAAAGGGCGCACAGAGCGTTACTTACCTAAATCAGCGTGGGCTTCCATGTCAAAGGAAGAACGCCGCGCCACGGATGAAAAGAAGAAACGTGCTACGAGAGACAAACCTGTAAATACTCACGTAGCGAATACTGAAAAAGCCAAACGAGCAGGCAAAAAGGCTCGTGCGTACAAAGCATCTAAAGAAAATGGCTAAACGAGGAACCTGTTGGAAAGGTTATGTCCAAGAAGGGTATAAGAAAAAAAATGGAAAGAACGTTCCTAACTGTGTGCGTGCTAAGAAGAAGGCTCGTTCTTATCGGACATCCAGGGGGCGCTGAGTCTCATAGGACCGCCAAGTAAACGTTGAGCTTCTGAGCCATCTGGCTCTTCTTCAGAAAAAATGTATTCAAAATTTTTAGCTTCTTCTTTGTCCCATTGAGCATGTAGTTCTTCTATATCATCATCTAATTGTTTAAGCGTAATTTGAGTTCTAAACTCTACCCAGTCATCTAAGCAATACGCCAAAGCTTTTTTGATAAGTGGATTAAATTTTATTCTCGGCATAAATTTTGATATAAATTGAATAATTTCATACACAAGCGCATTAGTTTTGTTGTAAGCCATGTCAGTAAATTTATTACCTATATTTTATAGATAAGCTGCGCTATTATTTAATTAAATCTATTTTGTCGTCGTGGCAGAAACTACTTTCAATCGTGAGTTAGGTGCTGCTCCTGCAGGTATTTCACGCTTCGGTCAGATCAGGACTGAAGATGGTGGTAATATCACTGTTGATTCTTTCCGTGAGTTTGCTGGTGATGGATCTTTTGAGCTTGCGGATGTTTATAAAGTCACTTCGAGTGTTACTGGCACTGGGACTGTAACGCTTCAAGCTGGTTCTAAAAATGTCGGTAGAATTTTTATTATTTCGGGTGTTAACGGCAGTGTCTTAGGTGAAGTCGAAGCACCCAAAATTTCTAATCGTTCTGACGTATCTTTTACTTTTAGCGTCGGAGCAAGTTTACAAAATGAATTGTATGTGACTAAGACTGATCGTAGTCCCTGTGAATATCGTGTCACTTATACCGCTTCCTGATAATAGGCTAACTAAAGCCTTAAGATCAATCCCCGAAAAATTTGGAGAGGCTTATCTTCCGTGTCTTTACTTTATGGTAGAGGGTAATTTATCAGCAATTACTTTTAAAAAACTTGCTGTAGCCTATAACACAGGCATTAAAACAGCTATTGTCTACAGTCTTTGTTGTCTGTTGTTTAACAAGACTTCAATTTTTGTTTCGGCATTTTTAACCGGTGTTATTACCTTCATCTGCGATTTATACACGCATCCTACGCATTTTGGTCATTTCTGGACAGAAGCTGCGGCGACGGGTGTGTCCGCGTCCTTACTTTCGTTGATATTTCATGTAACCGTTGTCAGAATGAAACGTCGCAATTAAGACGATGACTAGGCTGTCACAGTTTGGTTTAGAACTTATAAAAAAGTTTGAAGGTCTTAGCCTCCGCACTTACGTTGATGCGGTTGGTGTCTTAACTATTGGATACGGACATACAGGTTCTGATGTAACTGAGGGACATAAAATTACTGAAGAGGAAGCAGAACGTTTATTACTTAAAGATGTAGCTTCCTTTGAATCTGCGGTTAATACTTTTACTAATGTTCGTTTAAACCAAAATGAATATGATGCTCTTGTAAGCTTTTCTTACAACGTAGGGCCTACAGCTTATAAGAACTCTACTTTATTGAGAAAATTAAATAACGGATGTGATCGAAAAGAAGTAGCTGAAGAGTTCTCACGTTGGGTAAAAGGTGCTAATGGTGAAGATATTCCTGGTTTGGTTAGGAGGAGAGCTGAAGAAAAAAAATTATTTTTGAGTAAACCTTCTAAACATCCGATGTTAGGCCAGTCAATTTTAGCTAAGCAAAACACTTGGCTTAAGACTCGCCCTGCTCAATCATCAGTTCTTTTACCTGAAGAAAAATTATACGTGCCAAAAAATGCAGCGTGGGAGTGGGATAAAATTACTATGACCGCTGGTAACTCTCATTACGAAATCAAGTTGTCTCAACAACCTGATAAAATCTGGTATTTTTACGCACCACATTGGAAAATTATAAATGATACCCCGGAAGGAACAATAACAAGAAAGCAATCAGAAGAGATTAAACTTGATATCCCTTACTATTCTCAACTTGACAATTATAGAGATGCAAATAGAACTTGTTTTAGCTCTAGTTGTGCAATGTTGTTGAGCGGGTTAAAAAAAGATGCAATTTCAAATGATGATGACTACATTGAAACTGTTTTCGAGATTGGAGACACTACTGAAGCTTGGGTGCAGTTAAGAGCATTAGAACATTATGGTGTTAAAGCAGCTTTTCGACAAGATGGATGTTGGGAAGATGTTGAAGAGCTTCTTGGTAAAGGTATTCCGGTTCCTTTGGGTATACTTCATTTAGGAGATGTATCTAATCCTGTTGGAGGAGGTCATTGGATTGTTGCAGTTGGTTTAAGCTCTGATAAAAAGAAAATACTTGTTCACGATCCTTTTGGAGATCTTGATTTAATATCCGGTCGTTACTTATCAGATAACGGAAAATATCTTTGGTATTCAAAAGAGAATTTAGGTCCTCGATGGATGGTCGAGGCAGGATATTCGTCAGGGTGGTACATTAAAGCAGAAAGTTAGAAGCTTCACCGTGGATACAACCAGTTCGATCGATTGGGATTTTGAACTTGAAAATCAAAAAGCATTATTTATGAATTATTTATATGAAGAATCTGGCCGCACTAGCGGTCATTTTACAGGTCTTTGGTCTGAATACTGTCGTAAAACAGGAGAACAAGGTAGGAAAGATTTCTTCAAATTGTCTAACCTGAATAAGTAAGGTTTTAAAACAGTGACTCGCGACTATAGAAAAGAATATGATGATTATCAGGGTTCTGAGCGTCAAAAGAAACGTAGAGCTGCTCGTAATAAAGCCCGCCGACAGCTTGAACGAAGTGGAAGAGTCAGTAAAGGAGATGGTAAAGAAATAGATCACAAAGACTTTAATCCAGAAAATAACAGTTCTAAAAATATCCGAGTGGTCAAAGCTAAAACAAATCGCGAAAGACAGCCAAAACGGAGTTAAGATAAACTCATGGAAAATTCTAATCTTCTTCAAAAACCAGGCGGATTGGGTCCTTTACCTGATCTCAAGCCTATCGGTATGTCGATGGTTAATCCGAGCAGTTATTTGAATTCTGATAACAGCATTCGGATGCGCCAGCGAGCACAGCTTGACAACGTTAACCGAGTTTTCGCTCAGTACAACGTAAACCATGGTTCTTACGTTAGGTCTCCCGTAAGTCCCGTCGAGTATGGTATCGGTAACGTTGTTAAGTCGTCCGAACCCGTGGGCGCTGCAGGTTACAACCATCGGGACATTCCTATGCCGATGGCTCCTGACGACATGCCTAAAGAGCGTTACGCATTTGAAGAGGCCAATAAACTTGATCCGACGATGCGTCTCAATGTCGGAGCTCTTTCAATGCTCCCTGAGCAGAATTTTTACAATATTACGACCCCTGACTCCAAGGTCCCTCTTCAGGATTACCGAATGGCGGACAATTTGATGCTACAGCAACAAGTTGTTGGAGGTGGTGATGCAATCTAACGGTATGCAACCTATGCGTATGGCTGGTATGAGGCTCGGTATGGGTCCTGCTGATATGGCTCGCGCTGTGTCGAATCCTTCTGAGCTGACACGTAGACTCCGTTATCAAGAGGCGTTTCCTAAAAGCTGAGCTAAATTATTCAAGTCTGCCTAGGTAAGGTGCATACAGTAAAGCTTGATTGGATCACACCTGATTCCGAGAAGGTTATCGCACGTCACGCGAGAGTTTCTACTTCAAAACCTGACCGACCCGAGTACGAACGTTTACTCAAATTTTGTATTAAACACGGCCATTGGTCGATTTTCGAACAAGCTAATGCTTCGTTTGAAATTATCACCACACGGGCGATCTCACCCCAGATACTTAGACACAGGACTTTTACATTCCAGGAATTAAGTCAGCGTTATGCTAATCCTTGGGAAGTTATAAATTCAAATCCTTGTGAAGCTCAGAAGTTTGAAATGCGTAAACAGGCAGAAAGTAATCGTCAGTCCAGTACAGACTGTATTGATGAATCTCTTGAGTCTAGGTTTAGAGATGATTTAAGTATTATCGACGCACAGCTCTGGGATTTATACAACCGAATGATTGAAGCAGGCGTGGCTAGAGAGTGCGCTAGAAATATTTGTCCCCTTTACACACCGACAAAGCTTCATATGAATGGGACGATCAGATCCTGGGCACACTATGTCGGTCTGAGAGGAGCAGAAGACACTCAAAAAGAGCATCGTGAGATTGCAAAACAAATTGGTATTATTCTCGCAGTTGAGCTTCCTGTTGTGACTAAGGCTCTTGCTCTTGCTGCCGCTCAAAATCCAGATGACAAGAGTCTTCAGGGATGGCTTGCCATTCACCCTCTTGCCAAAGACCAAGATTAGTTTCGTCTTCAACAAACTCCATCAAGTTTTTTAGAGCTTGATTGAGTAATTCTTCTTCTTCCTCTGGCGTGAGATCTAGATCAAGATCGTCAGGAGTTTTTTCTTCAGACATCATCAAAATTTTGAAGATAAACTTTACGATACAGTTCGTAGATTTTACTGGTAAGACTTTTTATTTTTTCATCTACTAAATGCATACTAGAAACAAAACAAGTTTCGATAAACTCATCTAGTTCTACTTGCACTTTATACATATTGCCATCCTCCGTTATTTGGACTGAGTGTTTCACTCTTGTCCCCATAAATCATCATTAGTTCTTTGGACAGTCTGGCGAGGCGCGGCCGCTTGTGCCATCTGAGCTACGCGAATAATCTGATTAGCTTCGTCAAGCTTTTGAGTGAGCATGACATTTTGCTGAGTGGTAGTTTCTAGTTGTGCTTGAGCCCAGTTCTGAGCGTTCTTTGTAAGCTCGTCAAGAACGTTACTGCTGTGGGGAAAACTAAAAATGAAGTCGTTTTGCGAAGCCCCTTGAATTTTTTGACCGTTGGTGTCGTTAGCCAAAGCAGTTAAGTAATCAGAAGCAACCTCGACGTCGATGTCTGAAGCGATTGCTAGTTCAACAGGACTAATAATTCCACGGTTACGGTCGTATAAAGCTCTGAAGGCTCCAGATACTTGACCACTGGTTGTCAGACCCTCTTCCTCTTCATATCGACGTTTCTCGATGACTGACGCTCCCGCTAGTGCACCTCCGGTAAAAGATAAAGGAGCAGCAACAAAATTAGGACTGATAAAAAGAGCCAGGACACTGGTGATGCCTCCGATTGCAATGGTGCCCGTGTAGCAATTAATCAGGCGAGTCATGTTTTTGGAAAGAAGTTTCCCACTTCTGAAAGTCTGGTTCTTGAGCAAACTCCACAGGGTTGGGGAGACGCTCAGGACCATGAGAAGCGCGATCAGAGCTTAAGTCATAAGGCTTAAGACGTAAACCTTTGATTGCCGGAAGTCCCTTAAGAATAGTTGTAGAGCAATGAGGTAGTTTTAAGATGTTGTTTAGAGTTTCCATAGTTCTCTCAACAAAACGAGGTTTCGCAGCAGGTTTATAACCACACGATTTGCAATAGTTAGCATAACTAGCAAAGAGTTCTGTATATGCATTTTTAACGTACATACCTTTTTCAGATTCGTCGGTGCTGGGTCTAGCAGCCCCACGACCGACCACTGTGGAAGAGTTAGGAGCATACAGACAACACTCCGCCATCCAAGAGACATAAGGATTGTTGAAAACGAGAGCGTCTATGTTTGTTCTTGCTAAAGATGGTGCATGTTTAACTGGGTTAGCTAAGGTATCTCGCATTTCGTCGTAGCTCATCGATAGAGCCCAGCTAACGATTCCAGGCATTTCGACAGCAAACTCACCTTCAAGTCGATCGTCATAGACATCTAAAAGTTGTCTACGTTTGCTCGGTGCTACGACTTTATCCATCATTATCGTTAGTCGACGACGCTCAAGACCACTTGTGGAGTCGTTAGAACTAATGTGTTCGTTAGAGGCTATACACACTAAACACTCGGGTTTGAAGCTAATAATTTCTTTTCCGTACTTACGTTCAGCTCGGAGAGTGTCAGAAGCAGACGTTAGTTTTTTTAACACGTCCATTCTTTTGTTGTAGTTAGACTCATCAGTTAGAAGAAGAAGACGCTTACCAATAAGGTTATATGTCTCAAACTTATTCATTTCTATGAGTTCGAGACTCGATGTGTGAGTGCTTCCGAAACCAGCCAGTGCAATCATTAACTGTTGCATGGTCGACTTTCCTGTTCCACCAGGACCGACTAAATGTAAAAACTTTTCACCAGACGTATATCCAGTAAGAATAGCCCGGCAAAATGCTTGAATTAATTTTTCTTGGTTAGGACGAAGAGAATCCTTCATCCATTGTAAAAATTTAGGACAGTCTGCATTTTCATCCCAGTCATAAAAAAGACGACTGCGGAAATAAAGATCTTTATTTTTACCTTCTTCAAACTCAAAAGTTTCGCTGTTTAAAGCGCCGTTGGAAAACGGGATATATTTTTTGCCAGTTGCGAAAACACTTGTACGACCTCCATCAAGCGACTTCAGCATACGTGCTTGCAGCATTGAATAAACGCTATTTACTGTCGCAGAGCTGTATTTAGGCAGAACACCTGCCGCAACGAAAGTGTCGAGAGCTTTAACGATTCTCCTTTTAATGTGCATTTCATCTTGAACGTACCATGTTCCTAAATCGGTATCATAAGTATAAAAATTATCATGTGTGCTGTCGTATAGATAATCGTCGCCTTGGTTTGTAGCAATGAGCTCAGCTACATCATTCTCCGCAAAAGAACGTTGTTGTTGTTGCGTGTTTGATAAATTAACTAGCTGTGCTGGTGTTTGAGGAGTTGACATTTGTTTTTGTGTCGTTGTTGTTGTTGATGTTTTCACCGTGGCGGGTGAATTGATGTCGGTTGAAAATTCTTCGATATTTAGTATCGAATTTCTCGGAGCGGGCTTAGTTTTTTTAAGATTCGCTTTTGTCTCAGCCGTCGCGACGTTGTCGAATGTTTTTTTGTCGCATTTTTTGAGTCGTTTCCAAGCAGCGAGTTCTTTGTGCTCTGAAGCCATAACCACGGATGGCATGACTAACTCGACATCTCTGATGCTGTCTATGATTCTATTGAATTTTCCGTCAACCTCCGCAGGGTACTGATAGACAGCATAGAACACATCATGTGCTACTGTCAACGGTGAAGTGTTTGATGTGATATTGTTTTCGTTTAACCAGTTAGTCCAACCTAAAATTTCTTTTATCGCTCTTGTGACGGCTGCAGACCTATCATCGACAGGCTCTCCGTCGAGGATGTCCCTTACTGATTTAGATAAAAGTTTTATAAAATCCGTACCTGACTCTGCAATATTGATGTTTTGTAAAGCCTGACTGACGTTACCTTTATCACCTTTATCCTCTTTTGGTAATGAGAAATAATGTTTATATGCTTGATCTATTTTGTCTGACGGTATGTATTTATCTGTAACTATAAGAATATCAGAGGAAGTTTTAGCGCCATAAAAAAGATTAACAGCCTGAGTTGCTCTTATATCAGAACCAGGGATGTCTTTGGCTACAGCGCGAACAAACCACTGATAAAATTCTGGATCAGTAATTTCTTTTTCAAGACCGAAAACTAATCTAAAACGAGGCCAAGTTTTTGATGTTGATGGTGAATTGTAAGCGAGAGAAAGATATTTTTTACAGATTTCAAGTTCTTGAGCTTGTTGAAAAGTAAGTTCTTGCTTTTGAACTTTGTTTCCTTTTTCGTCCTTATGGTCAGCTTGGTTGTCAATATCAATAATAATTAAACCAGCTTTGATCGGCGTGGTGTTATTTTTCTCTCGTTTACCGTCAATCAAATGCCAAGCACATAATCCGTGACTCTTACTAACTTCAGCAGCAATTGAAGTAGCATTTAAATTTTGTTCAACCCAACCATAGTTAAAAGCACTGAAGTTACCTCCTTGTTCAATTTTGCCTGTACGTTTGTCTAGCGCACCTGCTACTGCCGAGTTTATTGAACAAACAAAATTCATTGGAATGCGTGTCGTGACGGTAGTCTGCCTCATTTCGGGCGTCCCGGCACCCATTTAACTTACTCTTAAGTTAACGTTTCTTAAGTGTTTGTCTTTGTTTCGGTGAAGTATTTGTCGACTAAGGCGAGCCATGCAGCTTCATCTTTTTCAACTTCAGCTTCACCGAAAGTAAATACTTGAGTTTCGTATTCTTTTAAGGGGGTAGAAACAATGATTTGAGTCTTACTAATTTTAATTCCTAAACATGTCTCAGCTGCAAGTTTATATGCAGCTAATTGAAGTCTTGTTTTTTTTGCTTTGAAAACTCCTGATATCAAAGCTTTTTTGGTCTTATCATCTACATTTGTTTTCTTATTAGGAAATCTTGTACTGTATGGACCTGCGCTTGTTTTGAAGTCGGCGAGAATTATTTCTGCATTACTGTCCATATAAATAAGATCACAGCAACCTGCATAGCCTTGTTTGTTTTTTTGATCGTAATAAAAGATTCTTCCGACTCCGTCATCACCTACATATTTTGACCAGCTTGGTTGATTGAAGGGACGCTCTGACCAAAGAACTCGACCTCCGTCTAGCAAATCATCAACGCGCTCTGGCATTCCTCGCCAAAATGGTTCGTACTTTTCCGGAGGCACAACTTTGAGACCACGAAGGTGGTTTTCCACGCTGTTGTGGATGAAGCTGCCTCGTTCTGCAGCTTCGTCTGCTGCTCCTGGGTTCATTACATTCCAGTGAGCTAACTTTTGTTGAGTCTTTGCAGATTGCGTGGCACTTAAGATAGAAGTTACTGAAGGAAGGTAGTCAGGTACACCAGGGCATAAATAGTGACGAAGGCCGTTGATTGTTTTTCTGGTGTCCGACATAACTCAGAATGATTCGAGGGAATCGTTTTCGCTCACTTCTGTTTGTTCTTCTACAAAAAATTCAGATTTTTGATAATCGAATTCTTTGTTACGTTGTTCTAGTTCATTTAGAAGACAAAGACCAGCCGAGAATGAGTCAGCGACTAATTCTGCTACGACATCGGCTTCTCGCGCATCTCCACGGTGGTCTACGCACTCCTGCAGAAGTTGATTGCTGATTAGAAGTGCAGCAATTTTTTCTAGTGCTTTGTTCGTTTTCTGCTGTTCCTCGATGTATTGAGTCAGCAGAAGTTGTAAGCGTCCTTTCACTTTAAGAAAAAGGTTGCGGTCGCTGCCAGTTTACATCGAAGTTTATGTTTGTATGTTTGTCGTTCGCTTTCAATTTATCGAATACAAACCACGCAGAAGTCACAGAGTCTTTTGCTTTTTTCTGATCCGCACGAAATTCAGGGCGAGGATTCAAAATTACCAGGTTACTTAACGGTCTTTTCCTCAGAAAGTCGACTCTCTTTCTTGTAGGTTCTAAAAAGGTGAGCCTGTCTAAGATTATAAGTCCACGCTTAGCGAGCTCATAACCTGGATCAAGCACCCAGTCCAACGAGTCTCCTGTGCCTTGCGTTATTGCTATCGTCCAATCAAATACAGGCAGTTTCTGCCACCAATTTTTTTCAATGTGATTCGTGAACTCTGAAGCTCTGATCGTGTCGCATATTCCAGCTTCATTAAGTTGTTTTTCAAGGCATCCGTTTAAATCAGTAGGTAGTACAACCTTACCGCTGATTATTTTTAAATTCAGAATCGGATTTAAAATTCGTTGTGGGACCTGGTAAAAGCTCATGGAATCTGAAAATCTCGTCCGGCGCTTAAAAGATTATATGTCCATGGAGTCAGAGTTCTACCATTTGAAATTTATGGATAAAACAAAGAAGCTGAGAGACGTTGATGAGTTACATGAAATTGTAGACTTGATTCATGCAAATTATTTAATTCAAAAACAATTGTTTAAAGAGCTTGCTAAGCATATGGCTTCTGAAGGTTATCCGTTGCCATCCATAACAAAACTTTTGAGCAAATAAAAAGACGGGTGTTGCGGCACCCGTCTAGTTTCTCTCCCAATTAAATCATACTTCTAGACCAGCTGCTTTAAGTGCTTCCTTCTGTTCCTTAGTCAGTTCTTTAGGTTTGTCTGACTTAGGCTCTGGAGGTGCCGCCTTAGGTTCGCCCGCTCCAGCAGGAAGAGCGCTAAGACCTTGCGTCTTAGCACTGTCGAGTTGAGGGTGAGCTTCATCGAAAGCAGCTTTAATTTCAGTGTGATCTGTTCCCAAAGGTAGCTCGACCAGATTTGCACCGGAGATATGACTACGAAGTGAAGCTGATACCAACTCTCCTCCGTCGCCATTGAGCCATGTTCCAATATCTTTGATAAGATTCTCTTCTTCGTCACCTTTGAACGGTCGATCAGAGAATTCTAAGACATTGTAGTTGACCTTTCCGATGTCAGCTCCAGTAGCTTGGTCAGTCTGAGTGAAGCTACGTTGCACAAATTTAGTAGCCGTTACGACTTCCGCCACATTGATACGGTTGTTATATAACGTCTGAAAGTAAGAGATGAAATTTTTCTGACTGCTCTTACCAGAGATGACGCTAGTTGAAACGCATCGAGGAGGAAGCAAACGATGAGAAGGAGAAACCCCAATGTAAGCAATCCGAATGAACTCCTCGTGGGAGCGCATACCCAGATTTCCGTAGAAGGGAGTAAACCCGAGGAGAATAAACTCGATGGGAATACCGTTGTCGTTAGAATCTGTGATCGCTTGATCGGGATCGTTATCACTCTTCCATCGACGTTGCTGAAGATCGATGCGTAGAGTGTGCGGAGGGACTTGGCAGAGAATTTCATCTGCCGCAAATTTACCTGCGATAAATACCATGATCAGAGGTTGAAATCGATTGAACCGAGAGCCGCTGCTACGACTTGACCTTTTTCGGGGTCAGCAGCTTTTTTGGGCGCGGACTTCGTGCCCTTAGGTAAGTAGAGAATTTGGTCTGCTTGGTAGTTCAGATACTGTTTAGAATCTTTTTCACTCGTGCTTACACGACCGACTGCGATCGTCGGTGTGCCGTTGGGTAGTTCAGCAAGTTGAGTAGAAAGCTCGTTCCACGCAGTGAGTTTGAACCAATTGGTTTCTTCTTCGCCAGGAACCTGCCAGGCAATCGATCGATTTGTGACTGTCGATTCACCCACTTCGTTTTCTTGAGACTTAGGACCCAAGCCGCCGCATGCCATAAAAGCATTAACGGCAAGAAGATCTGAAAAGTTGTCTTTGGAGATTACCAGCATCGGCTGCATCACAAGCACACCATCCGGCGTGGGTTTGACTGGGCCAAGTGCTAGTACTTCTTGCTTTTCCTCAAGATTTTGAAGAAGCTTACCAACGTAGTGATCAGCTTTTTGAATTAGTTGGACTTTAGTCAGTACACGTTTGTTGGATGAAGGCAACGCCTCTGCAATCACATTGGCTTTGCCGTCCTCAAGGATCGCCTTGTCGGTGATCCTTATCCCCAATAAGAAGACGTTCATTTTTGAGAGCTCTGTAAATCGTTGAGCGGTGGACTTTAAGGACCTCGGCAATCTGAGTAACAGATACACCTTGGCTTCGGAATGCTAAAACGATTTGTAGGTCACCGCCACCAATTTTCGAATTATTACTGTTTAAATAATGGTTATGGTATGGGTTGATGCATTTGATGTTATTGCATGAATTTTTGACGATCTTATCTTTTTGTATATCGAGATAACCTAATATCAGAGGGCGTATATAAAACCTTTTACTCACCGCATATATAGAAGGCACATTATTAGTAAAAGATCCGTCCCAGATATCACATTTCTTGTAATCAAATTTATTAAAAGCTAGTTTTTCGTAGAGTTTACTAAGCTTGCTTTCATTTTTTTTACCATAAATCAGCTCAAATTTATCAGCCCCGAGACTTCGACAAATGTCTAACGATTGTGCTTGCGCGTGGCCCGCATCAAGAGCTTTTATTCTGAGCTGAGTTTCAGCTTTTCCACGTGAAATGAGAACTGAATATTCCTCAGAAAACATCATTAGGTTCGAACCTAAGGAGATCAACTCTTTCCTTAGGTTCCATTCGATTAACTAAACGAAAAAGGTTAAACCAGAACTTAATTTTTGATATTAAATTTATCATCGTTTATTTTTTTTGTTTTTCCGTTTCTTGGCTTTTTTAGCAGCCCTCTTAATTTTGCCTAAATCCTTCACGTTTAATTTTTTACCGACGTCAGCTCTTCGAACGATATTTCTTACTTCCTTTTTAGATGGTTTTTCTCCGGTTTGTTCTTTAATTGTCGCTCTTACTTGCCTCATAACTGATTTTTCTCCCTCTTCCTTTGGCTTTTGCCTTGCCTCTTGGATAATATTCTTTGCTGCCCTTTTATCGTCCCTTTGCTCTTTAGCCCGCTCGATTAAAAAATTAGTAAACGTCTTTGCATCTTTTTTTGTATTAAAGTTCTGGATGCCTGCTCTACTAATAAGTTTTTCAATCTTTTCGTCGCTGATTTTACTTGTGTCCTTTTTGCCTCTAGATGCTGTTTGTCTGTTCATTGCAGCCAAGATATTCTTTGCATCATGTGAGCTGTCGTAGATTTTTGTCCCTGTGTCTAACGCTTTTAACGTAACCTTGTTTAAACGAATACCTGTCCCTTGTCGCGTATTTGTTGCATTACTTCCAGTCTGACCACCAGTAGGAGTAGGAGTAGTTCCAGTCTGACCACCACCAGAAGAAGGAGTAGTTCCAGTCTGACCACCACCAGAAGAAGGAGTAGTTCCAGTCTGACCACCACCAGAAGAAGGAGAAGGTGTGGTGATGGTCGAATTTAAATCGCCAGGTCCTTCCTCTGTAAGCAAGTTACCTTGACCAGTTTCGATGTTGGCATCCTGACCCCCAGGCCCTGTTTCGCTAACTAAGCTACCTGTTCCTGTTTCCATTAAAGGCCCGGTAGAGCCCGTGACTCCTGACACACCACCAGGACCACTCTCAGCCACTGTGGTAGGACTAGCGTTTACGTTGATATTTGGGTTTTGTTGTTGACTAAGAATAGGATTAAAGTTGACTATGTTTCCAATACTTCCGCCGCCGAACTTAGTTGTTTTACTTCCTCGTTGTTGAGGTGAATATGTCAGTCCGTAACCCCGACCTCTGCTCGTCTCAACAACTTCGGTTGGAGAAAGACCAAGATTTCCTCCAGCAAGCCTACCGTTATTATTAGCCATTTCAGGATTAGCAGTGTTTGAGTTACCTTCAGTTATTATAGGTTCTCCAAAATAAGATGTATCAACTCGAGGTTGCCCTGGTCCTGTTTGAAAACGATCATCAACTCTATCGCCATCTTGATCGACAACTTCCTGGGTGTGAAAACTCCCAGGCTCCATATCGATTAGTTCACCATATCTTGGCTTGTTTGGCTTATTAGCATTGCCGTTAAGCGCGAAGTCAACAACTGAAGAAGCCATAACTTTAACTCTTTCAAAATTAATTATACGGCTATTTCTGTTTTAAGAAAAACCTTAGTAGGTTAAACCCAGGACCTACGACACCTTTTAAAGTTCGCATTATTCTTTTAGCCTCCTCGTGGTCCTGGAAGCGCATAGCTTTTTCACGTTCGTTAGTGAAAGCAACTAATCTTTTTTTCTGTTTGTTCAAGCAGTCACTCACATATCCTTTTGGATGTGTGATGACCCATACTTCTTGGAAACTAAGCAAAGGCATAGCTTCAGTGTCGGACGTGGTATATAACCGACCTGTTAACTTTACTTGTGATTTTAGTTTTGTCTTTTCTTTAACAATTTTTTTTGAAATTAAGTTTACTGATGCTGTCAGTGTTCCTTTTTCTCTCATTTGCTTTTTAAGTTTTCTTGCTGCATTAGCTGCTTCAAGTGGTTTGTTGAAAAATTTAGTCGTCATCAAAATACATTCGTTAGTTTTTACACAGCCCACATAACCACTATCCGTTTTGGCTGTGAAGACTTCTTTACCTTCGGTGTCGGGAACCCATACTGTCAGCATTACTTTTCTGCCCAGGACTCAGCAACGTTAGCATCGCATTTTACGGGTACCTTATTAAGAATCGTCATTGCAGCCTGTTTCATTTCTGTCTCAAGGATGGTTTTATACTCGTTTGCTTTTTCTTCTATAGCTTCGAAGACAAGTTCATCGTGAACTGTAGCTATGGGGCGGAATTTTTCATTTATATGTTTGCCTAAATTTGCGATGGCAATTTTTAAAATGTCAGCACCAGCTCCCTGTATCAACGTATTAGCACAAGCGCTCATAGTTGCATCATCGTAACTGAGTAATCTTCGGCGACCGGTTGGAGTTCTTACGTAAGTCCAACCATCTTCTACCATCGCACTTCTCTCGCGGTGCCATTCTCTTAAACGAGGGTACGCCCTGTGGAAACCGGCGTGTGCTGTTTTAGCTTCACTGAGTGTGATTATATTTCCTGATTGAGCACTGTACGTTTTATATTTTCTAAAACCCATTCCATACAGCAGAGCAAAATTCAAAGTCTTGCCCATCTGCCTTTGTGTTTTTTCTACTTCATCGATACCTACGTGGTAAATAAGACTTGCAGTAAGAGAGTGAAGATCTAAACCTTGATTAAAAGCATCGATCATTTGAGGTATGTTTACAAGCTCTGCAGCAAGTCTCAATTCGATTTGAGAATAATCAGCGATGATAAATTTGTACCCTTTAGATGGTGTAAAACACTCACGGAATTCTTTATCTCTAGGCACTTGTTGGATATTTATACCCCAAGTTTCTTTTTTCTTCTTACCTGTTACTCGTTTTGATCCAGAACTGGTAAATCTTCCGCTGTTCGCCCCGTATGAGTTATAACCACTATGCATCCGCCCTGATATCGGATTTATATTTTCTAAAATCTTTTCAACATAGGCGAGAGCAGTCTCAATTTTTGTTCTCTTACGAAGAAGATTAAGTGTAATATCGTCGCTATCAAATTCTGACAAAGCTACCTGAGACAGTGTTTGTTTTCCTGTTCTATCATCAACTGGTAAATCAGTGCCAATTTGATTGAAGTGTTTGATGCATTGAATATTTGATCCGGGGTTAAATTCTTTTTTTGCATTTTTGCCGACGGCAAGCGTTCCGTCCTCGTGTCTAGGCAGTTTGAATCCATCAGGTAAACGATTGTCAAGAGACTCACAGAACAGGTTAGTAGCTTCGCTGAGTTCTTGCTGTTTCTTAGCTTTTAATTGTTTTAATTTTTTTGTATCTACATTAAAACCATAGTGACACATAAGTGCTACTGGTCGTATAACTTTACTTTCTAAACTGTATAACTCTACTAAATTTTCGGTTGCTAGTTCAGCGAGCTGTATTTTGGCTATCTGAGGGAGAAGATCAACGTCTCTTGCTGCGTATTCAATTTGTTTTATATCTAATTCGGATTTGCTCCAGTCTGATACTTGTTGTTCTTTAGAAATTTTTATATCTAAACGTCTTTCAACTACGGCTTTGAGAGAACAACTAATTTCACCAAAAAATACTTTTTCTGTTTTCGGTGATGTTTTCTTTTCTTTCGAACCAGCGACTAAGCACCGTTCAGCTATAAAAGTATCAAAAATTTTATGTTTGTAATCAATATCCATTTGAAGAAGAAACTGAAGATCAAAGTTGAGATTATGCCCTAAAATCATTTCTCTTGATTCAATGAGACTTTTTAAACCATCAAGGTTTAAGCACTTAAAGCAGTCGATGACGTAAATAACTCTTTCTTCTAGATCAGCCTGTGTTGAGCAAAGTTGAATCAAGCGTACGTCATGCACCCTTGCATCTAATCCTGTCGTTTCGGTGTCTAGACAGAGCTTTGGAATAGTCCGCAGCTCTGCAAAAGCTTTTTCCAGCTCCTCCCTCGTGGTGATGTACTGAAGTTTCATGGCATTAAAAAAGGGCTGCTTCCGTCGCAGCCCTTAGATGTTAGCTCGATCGGCTCAGGACAAACGATTTTCCCAATAAGACAACACAAACTTAGAGATGTCTCCCCAGAGTTGTACAAGTTCTTTACCTTTTTCGGTAAGGCTGACTTCATAAACTGTACGTCTGAGTAGTGTCTGGCTACCTGTCAGTTCTTTGTCGTTTGACCCCCAACTGGTTTTGGCTACAGCTAAAGCCATTCCGTTTTTTACTAGATATTTAAGACCATCACGCAGAGAATTGTAAATTGGAGAGCCGTG
>Ga0180433_10005054_pt1 | contig 18124 bp, 26 predicted proteins | sample SS_ome_8_FD_132980 | JGI IMG/M metagenome (GOLD analysis project Ga0180433, IMG submission 132980) | Hypersaline lake sediment archaeal communities from the Salton Sea, California, USA - SS_1_D_1 metaG | ecosystem: Environmental > Aquatic > Non-marine Saline and Alkaline > Hypersaline >... | reverse complement strand
ATTAATAAGTAAATTATTAAGAAGTTAAAGAAGTATGGGTTTGAAAGAATATTAGGTGGTATATAACCACCTATTAATAAGTGAATTCACCTCCTTTATAGTTTTTTAATTCTTGCTCTTGGTATACGTGCTTTCTTTTTATATCTAAACTTGCTACGACTTTTTCTCATGTCTACCACTTTACTTTTTTATGTATTGTTCTTTTCTTTGGGAATTTAAGTCTGCTCTTGCCTTTTTTAGGTACAACTGATAGTACCTTTACTTTTTGTTTTTTTCCTTTTTTTATTTTCATAATATACCTCCATTTTTGTTCCAAATATATATTGCTATAAACATAAATGCTGATGCTAACATAAATATGCCAGTAATACTGATAACTGATGTTGTTGCACCAGATGGGTTGTAAACTGGGACAGTTCCTGTTATTCTTACAGTTACTGCTTGTGTTACTTTAGTTGTAAAACTACGTGTGGTGTTTGTCCAGGACGTTCCATCTGTTACGTTTACGGACCACCAATACGTTGTGTTGTATGTATCAATCCATGTAGTGTTGACGCAAGTGTAAGTACCATTTGGAACTGTTATGTTTTGGTCGGCAAGTTGCCATGTGCCACTTTCGTTTGTGTAGAAGTATACGTTCATATTTGATGCGTCTACGTCAGAAACCGTTATAGACATGTTTGTAGGCGTTAAAGGTATCTCTGTAGTGGTATCAATGGGGTATGGATTACTTTGTGCTGGTGGGGTGTTTCCTTTGGTTGTAAAGATAAAACTTTCATTGGTCCAGAGTTCCCCATCAGTTGCATTGACGTACCATGTGTATGCTGTCGAAAAGGACAGAGGGTTTATAGAAGCGTAGTTTAAAATCGGTGTTTGGGAACCGTTTGATACTCCATCGAATGTATTTGATATACCATTATATTCTATTGTGTAGTTCATTGTATCACCGTTTGAGTCTGTAAGGGTGAATGATAAGTTGTTTAGGTTTATTCCCATCCCGACGGTGTTGTTTGACGGGATTGGGGATGATATCACTGGCGGGTCGTTGATTCCATCTCTAAATGGATAATCAAGGGTTATTGATTGGTTGGTTGGATACCAACATTGTTGTGTGTGGTTTCTACGGCACATTATGGCGGTGTCGTTGTCGTTGTAGAGAAACATAAATACTGACTCTATATCTTGGTCTGATGATACTGTAGCAGAGTGGTCAGCGATTCCTCCATCGTTCATAAAGTAATGTTCATATGTATCATTATAGTTGGTTGCTATGTATCTTCTTCCTTCAAATACAGCATTAAGAGCCATATGAGTGTGTCCGTGAACCCATAAGTTCATTTTATAGTTGTCGAGGACATATTTGAATACGGGATAATCATCTGACCAATTGACGTGCAAACAACCTCCACCACCTTCTGCTATATTATCTCTGTCTGTTGCTGGAGTGGTGTTATACATTCCGTGATGGATTAATGATATTATGTTCTTGTCCTGGTTTGCTTGAACTGTTGCGTTCCACCACGCTGTTTGATGAGAGTATATTCCTTGATTTGAATCTGTCCAGTTTCGTTCAGTTGATAATGCGAGTATAAGGATGTTTCCTATAGAGTAGGTCCAGTTTCCATATGGATTTTCAGGTTGGTTTCCGCTATCCAATTCCCAATTAGGGTCGTGATTACCGTAGGTATAGTTCTTTGCCCCTCCATTAAGTTGCAGTGTTGAAAAGTTTTCGTAGAAATGTTCATACTCTATTGCGAAACCACTTTCTGTAACATCACCGATTGCAAAAGCATAAAAGGGAACATCAGGGTATTGGTTTTGTGATATGTTATTAAAATCCCAGCAACTTACATTCCATTCCCAATCGTTCATTGCAGGGTCGTTTGAACCAAGATGGGCATCACTGCTGAACCAAATAATTGCATCTGGGGTCGGTGTTGGGGTCGGAGCAGTTTCAGGATAATCAGCGAGAGAAGAAGAGGGGAGTGATAGAAGCATGCAAACTATCACCACCCCGAGGAGTAGTTTCAGCGTAACATTCAGTTTAAACACCTCAGAACATTCCGTATTTTCTTGCTATTCCAACTATTAATAGTATTGAACCAATAATCAGTACAATTCCGATGATTGAAAACACACTATTTCCAGTGTCAAGTATATCTGGATAAGGAACATCTCCTGTGATGCGCACTCTTGATGCTTGAACACCAAATAGTGTGTATACGGAATCGGTTTGGTCTGTGCCAACTTCAGATGCATTTACAGTAACGTTGTTGTATACATATCCAGTGAGGTTGGTGTCGGCACACATTGATACGTTCATAACACACCAAAACGTCCAGGTGTTGCCTTGTGTTAAGGGTTCGTTTGATTCGTTGTGTATTGTCCAATAACAACTATCGTTGTGCCAAGTATCATAAGTCGAGTTTGCAAGTGATGTTGATACTATTGACCAATTGAAGTCGGAGCATCCACATTCGTGCCATGTTTCGTTTACATAGATGTCTGTAAGAGGTCCTGTTCCTGTGTTTGTGATGGTTACACTGTAGTTTAATGGATACCATTCATGTTCTCCACTAACTGCTGTTTCATTTACTGTTTTATCTACTGTAAATGAGTACGTGAGTTCATCACCACCAAGAGTTTCGGAACCTGTGATTTGACCCTGTCCCCAGTTGTTTGAGCAGGTGTCGTTTATTGTGTTGTCTGCTTCACCATCGAAATAACTCATATTCAGGAAAAACGGTTTTACTGTCGTGGTTTTTTCATCGGTTGTATAACTATCACAGGCAGTTTCGTTGTAGTTATTCCAAACACAAGTGTTGCTGTCCCAACCGCTTCCTGTGAGGATTGTTAGGTTGAATACATGGGTTGTGTTTAATGGGTTTCCACTGCCATCAACGAGTTCTGCTTGTGGGATATAGAAGTTAAAGTGTGCATGGTCGTAGTAGCGGTATATGTTTTGATATGATACTCTATCGGTGAACCAAGCGGACAGGTTTGCGTTTAGTGTTGCTGGTGCGTGACCGTCCCATTGGTATTTGTTGTCACTCATATCTACATAAAATAGACGGTCATTTGCTTGCCAAGAACCAACAGGAGGTAGGTCGAGAGCAACAGCACACCATTCATCTCCAAAAGCAGTTTCCCCATATGGAGTGAAGTGGGTATAAATCCATAAGTAGTTGTTGTAGTCAAATCCTAATCCTGTTGCGTTTGTCAAGAAGGCAGAGTGATAACGTACTGTGTCGTTTTGCTCTAGGTTTGTAAGGGAACCGCTGTCATCTGGTGTGTAAGGACGGGATTCTTTGTTTGTTGAGTTTGTGATATTGATTAGATATGGAATTAAGTATTCTTGGGATATGTTGCCAGAGAATGCATCGTTGAAAAATCTGGTTAGGTTATCATAGTATAATGATGAATTTACAATTGGGAATTCCATAAATGGTTTCCCATCTGGATAAAGGTCATTTGTTGCTGATGAGTTAAGTGATGAGTTTTCCTGGAATTCTGATATAAGGTCGAAGTCGGCACGGAAATCTTTCTCGGTATCACGGTTCCAAACAGCAACACCCACACAAGTTAGGTTGCAGGACATAAGGTCCCAGTCGGGGTTGTCTTCACAATATTCTGTAACCCAATTTGCTGGTTCATACATGAGACCGTTGTATGTTGGGTTGCCCCAGAATTTCCATTTGTAACATTCACAAAATGGGTTTGTAAGGAGTTTAATCCATACACCATCAGGACTTGTCATGTTTATGGTCCAGTCGTATTCACTTTCACCAATCCATCCTATAGGCGCTGTGCTTGCCCAATTTGATAAGTTTGACATATTACAGTTTGTTACATTGATAACTCCACGAGTGCCAACATCAAAATATGTTTCTGTTGTGGCATTATAGTATAGGATATATGCGGATGCTGTAGTGCCATCACCAATAAGGAAATAGAGTTGATTGCCATCACAATCTTGGATAACAGTACCGACTGTTACGTTGTTTGATGTGTTTAAATGAACATTCATAACTATCTGTGAACGGTTTACACCAGAACTGTCGAGGAATGATACATTCATACCGCCAACTTCACCGTTATATGAGTATGAGTAGTTTCCACCCCATTCAGTTGCACGGTCATAGATATACCAATCGCTTGATAATTGACTGTCGTTTGTCCACGCTTCATCGAGTGTTCCATCGAGAACTTTTTCTGATTTTTCCCAGGAACCGTATTCATGTGATGTTTCTGAACAGGAAAAAGATGCATCACCACGTTCCCCCTCACCACCGAATGATAGTGATGGAGGTGTGTCGGGTTCTTCTGTTATATAGATAACATCGGCATATAGATACATATCATCAGAACTACCGTGTACCCATTGAACAACATATCCATTGTCATCTATTGTTGTATGATAAAATGTATGTGTTGTTGTTGTTAAAGCATAGAAGTAAATATTATGACAGTTTACGTTTGGAAATGATACTTCATTAGACCACCAAGTCGAAGGGTCGTTTCCGTCACCGTTTGTCATTAATGAAAGGTCTGCATAGTTGTAGTATGTATAGTTCATATAACGAGTTGAATTTACTTTGTAGTGTAACTTATATTGGTTTGCTGAAAATGGATTGTTTACAACTGCATGTCCACCACTATCAAAATAATCAGCATTTGCTATGTAACCAGAAAATCTTGTATCGGTGTGTGTTGAATTTGAATCAAAAGAATTATACCAAGCACCACGTGAACCGTTTTGAGGTACATTATTTCCTGCTATATCATCATCTACAACACCAAAGTATAGTTGTAAGTTATCAGTTTTATCATCTTCATCTGATATATTGTATGCTATATGGACACCGAAGTTTGTTGTAAGGGTTAGACCTGTATCATTATACATCCACTGTCTTGCTGTTTCAGAACCTTGTGCTGATTCCCATGTGTGTGTTACATTATCTGTGAAGTCGTCGAACCACTCGAAAGTGTTTGCACCATTTGACAGGGTTGTAGATGATGCGTCGCCATATTGCATTACGAAGTGAGCATCACTTTCTATATCTGAAGGGAGTTCGACCCAGAACCAAGCATAATCAGAGTTTACTTTCTTTTCCATCCAATAATCAAGTTCTGTTGTGTTATCTGTTTTTGTAAAGTGAACATCTCCGAAGTCTGCTTTCATATCAGCATCATATGACAAGTTAAAGAATACTTGGCATCCATTATCTGGATTTGTTACTGTTATGTATTGATATTTGGTCCAACTGTCAGCACCTACTTGGTTTGAGGAAAATGGAAATACTGATAATAATAAAAGAATAACTATGTATGACAGTATCTTCTTTTTATTCATTTAACCCCACCCAGTTGCGTTCACTATTAAGTTGTTTGATGTTTGGTTCCAGTAATATCCTGTGCCTGCTGTTACATCATGCCAAGCACCATCGTAGTATTCTTCTACTGATGTAATTGATTGTGTATTATCTGGCAAACCATTATATGTATTTGGGTTTGTTGTTGGTGTAAACGTTCTACTAAAAGTAGGACTTGCTCCAATACTATCGTCTTGTGTGTTTGTTATAACTGTAAATACAGCATATACACCAACAGCGAGTACAATAAGTGATACAAATACTGCTACTATAACTGTTGGGTCAACAAAGTTGAATTTATTTTTTCTTTTCATATCTTCACCTTTTACTCTTTAATTTATAATATACTAAATCACCCTTATGTACAAAATCTTTTCCAAAAGTGTGTTTCATATAAAAATCATCAGTTGCTTCAATAACTTTAAGTTTTGTTGTTTTCGTTTTTTTCATTTAACCACCTAATAAAAAATAAATGTGGACAGGATGACCTGTCCTAAAGGTGTGCTTATCGCACATAGTTATACACGAGACCAACGATTGACATAATTGCACCGATGATTAAAACGATTCCAATTATATTGAACACGCTGTTCCCAGTTTCTTGGACGTTGCCGACCGCGTTTGTAATGTTTTCATCATTTGTGGTGTTTTGAACTTCGTTCAAGGTCACAAAAAACGCAAACACACCGACTGCCAAAATGATAAGGGAAACGACTACTCCCATAATGGCACCTGGGTCGATAAAACCAAATTTCGCTTTCAGGGTTCATTCCTCCATTTTAATTCTGTTATAGTGTATGGCGTTCATTTATATATATATTTTATATCGAAATTTTAATCCATATAAATTATGTATCACTTCTGTAAAATTAGTATTTATTTTACATTGAAATAAGTGGGATTTTTGTGTTTAGGACAGGATTCAGTAACGGGGTCTGTTTGCCCATACTGTGATATTCATAATTGACACGATTGCGCCGACGATATTTATGATGATGATGCCGAAGCACAACCAACCAAAACCAGTATCAGTATAGACACTTTCTGCGGTTGGCACTTGTATGTAGGTTGATGATGCCCATGTATAAAGTAAGAATAATATCGACACGAAGGACATTATCAATGATAACATACTATCCCACTCTTCGAATAGGGAAACTAAAAATGCTATTATTCCTACGCTGAATGTTATTATTAATAGACTTTCCAACATTTTTTATCACCTTTTTCTTAATAATATATATAGAATTAAACCTGTAAATATGATAATGAAACCCATAATCCATGAGTCATCTTTTATGTTATCGTTTTGTTGTGTTATATCAATGATATCTGTTCTATTAAAACAGCAATCTTCTAAATCTGATGCTGTGCTAAAAAAGAATATATCACTTTCTTGTGAGTTTCCCATCACGGTATCTGTAACATTTATGTACCAGAAATAGGTCTCATTTGAACGGACAGGGTAGTATATGTCGTCTACGTGACCGTCTATGCAGAAGCAGTATGTGCCATTTGTTATGTTGATGTATTTGTTTACAATATAGAATGATTCATTTATGGTGTCGTTTCGATATACTGTTACGTTCATAGGATTGCCAAAAGCGTTTGATATGCCAAAGCACATACTGTCGCAACATGGACATACGTCTTGTTGGGCATATGATGGATATATGTAGAATAGTGAGCAGTTTTCGCCATTAAAGTAAGAGTAGCAGGTCCTGTTGTATTGTTCGCCACTACAGTTCCAACTGGTGTTTATTAACCAGTGGTTTGTGCCATAATAACCAAAAATTGAGCAACTTATATTATTGTGTGTTGCGCATAATTGGGTTGATGAATTTACACCGTCCCACTCTGCGTAATCTGTCCAAAAATCCCAATCATAGAAATCTGGGTATGGGATAACTCCACCACTTATCCACCACATCATTATTTGGTGATTATATTCTGTTTCGTTAAACCATATGAATGAAACGTTTACAGTGCAACCACTTGGGACAGTTATGTTGACACAGGTTTGGGTTTGCTGTGAAATATCATCTGCACCATATTCTGGGGAAACATCTGTTATGCCTGTGCAATCTGACCCTTCAAAGTAACTGTCTGGTGGTGGAATTGCTATTGCTGTTGTAGATAACAGGGAAAATGTTAGGATTATTAGTAGTAGTTTTTTCATATTATAACCTGTCTCTAAATAAACCGTTGTATAATACACTTCCAAATATGAAACCAATGCCTATAAAGTTGATTGCTATTATGAATGTTGCTGGGTATAGGAGGTCGGCAACCACTCCGTATAATACAATGAATACGCCAACCATAAATGCATTTTTTGTGTGATAATAAACGATTGCCATAAGTGCGAACATTACGAATATGTAACCAAATACTCCAAATGGTCCTGTTAGGACGGAGGAGATTGCTTTGAATGGATTATCCATAAATTCTGTTAGTGGTGGTGTATCTATTAACATTAGAATGTTATTCATAGGACTTGAACCCCCCGAAGATGGTTTGTAATATAAATGTTACAAATATCACTCCGAATACTAAATTCATTAAAAATGATAAGTTTATGCCTGTTATCATAATTTCTAAAGAGTTTATTATTGATGCGTTTAGGTTTGTTACAGAACCCCATATTCCAGCAAGCATGATATAACCGATTGTTTTTTCTGGTGAAAATACATTTAGTTTAAGGATTTTCTGTGCAAGAACTATAGTACCTCCTGTACCAAATATGTAACCAAGGGCACCAGAAAAGATTGCTGTTATTTGTTCTGGGTTCATACCAGAAGGTGATGTGGTTGCTGGTTGCCAAACGCCTGATATTGATGCAATAAATAAGGCAACATTGATTGATATTAAGAAAAATATTATGTTTATGAATTTCAAGTTCTTCGACCTCCGAATATGTATATGATACCCATTAAAATTAGGAAAATAGCAACACCATATAGTGCTGTTATTGCAAACATATAATTGGCACCTAATAACCATATACCAACTCCAATGCTTGCGAAACCTGGATTATAGACGCCAAGTAGTGATAATGGTATCAAGGCAATAAAGAATATGATAACATTAATCCAACTGATTGTTTCTGATGGGTCGTCGAGGTTGCCTGGGAGTTCACCAAAGATGTTTTCAAAGATTGTTTCTATATAGTCGTGTGTTACGATTTCTTCAGTTGTAGGTGATATCCATACAACTATTGATGCAACTCTGGCGTAATCTTTATGGGTTAGATTTATGTATACAGCATATTCTTTTGAGTGGGATGCTCCTGCAAATGAGAAATTGTTGTTGTTTGTGTTTACAGCACTGGAATAGTCTAGGGAACCATCTGATAGGTCGTAGATTTCAACGTAGATACGGGTTATTTGGTTTGTTGTATGCTCTGTGAAATCGACATACATACCAGAACCACCAGGGGAATATGATACTGTGATATCCCAGTTGTCGTTGTAGGTGTCGAGGGAAAGTTCACGGTATGGAATTACGATTGGATTGGTGTTTGGTGAAACATAAGAGTCTGTTTTTGCTTCATCGATTGCTCTGTAATCGCTTGGATTTACATATTCATTATATGCTGATACGTAGTAGAGTTTATCATATAATAGGACAACATCGTCGATTATTAGGTCGTCGAATAGGAACTCTTGGTGGATTGTGTGGTTGATTGTTTCATTTGATGATTCGAATGATATGTATGAGTTGAAGTCGGTGTAGAGGGAAAAGATACCGCTGTCGTCGGTTACTTGGTAGTCGTAACGGGCAAGGTTGTTTTTTGTGCCTTTTTTGAATGATGATATCTGGGAACCTGTACAGTTGTAGTCGGCATATACGTCTCGGTCTGTTATCATATAGAAAGTGAGGTTTTGTGAAGAATGTATAAGGGAACGTTTGTAGTTTGGTGATAAATCAGAGCAAGAGCAGGTGTCGTTTATGGTTGACGCATTCCATTCTAAAATGTAGTATAGGGGGTTGCCATGTAGGTCTATGACCATAGGGTAGGTGGCGTAATTAGTTGCGTTTATGATGTATTCTTCTCTTGTGAGGTTTGTGTATACGATTGTGAGGATGTGGTTGGCACAAGGGGAAACTGTTGATAAATCTATAAGGTGGTTTTCACTATCTGATGATGAGTTTTCGTATCGTATAAATAGGTTTGTGTAGTTGCTACATAAACAACAATCACCGTAGTCTTTGTTTGCCCACGCTGATACTGATGAGTTTCCTGTGTTGTTGTATACTGAACGGAGTCTTAGACCGTAACAGGTGTCTGCAGTTAGTCCTTCTAAAATGCCGTATCCAACTCCATCTTTATCGAGGGTTGTGTTTAAAGAACCATCATTAAATAATTCTGTTGGCATACCATCTGCTTCGTAAATTATTGTTGTCCAGTCGGCGTTGGTGTCTGGAGTGAATGTTATGTTAAGGGATGTGCTTGAATTTCTGTTACAAGTAATATTTGTTGGTGGGTCTAAATCTTCTACTGTGAATGACATAACTGATGAATTATACCAGTGACCGTAGATGTCGTGGGTTTCGATATACCATTCATATGTTGTGCCATAATCAGATGCGTGAGGCATTGATGTCAACCAGGTTTTGTTTGTTCCTGTGGTGTATGATTCATTCATCCAACTGCTTGTTACAGGGTTGTATAACCACGCTGTAGCGTATATTGTATGACCGTTTGTGTGGTAGAGGTCTGATTGTATAACTGCGCCTGTTGGATAAGGAACGTGGTTTACATCTGATGCTCCATCAACTGGGTATGTGTTGTTTACGTATGTACAGTTGTTTAAGGTGGCACTATACCACATTTGAGGGGCATAATCCATTGAGTAATCTTTTGAATACATTGATGCTGTTAGGGAATCGTCGTATTTTGATTGTAGGAAAAATGCTACACAGAAATAGTCGTTGGTTAGGTTTTCTTGTATGTTTGTTCTTATATCTTCGTCTGAATAGGAACCTGGGGAACTTGAACCATCCATACGACCTGCTGATGTGTTCATTGTTATCCAACCTGTTGAATATGTTACTGCTTCACTTCTTTCATAATATCTACCGCCTTTTGCATCTGTAAATAGTTGTGTTGCGTTTGAACCATCTGTTAATGTGTAGTCTTCCATTCTGTTTATGACACCGTATGCTTGGTCTGTCTGGGATTGTGTTATATAATATCTAAGTGATGCTTCTGTTATTGTGGATGAATCTGGTATTGTTGAAGTGTTGAATTGTAGGATTGTTACTATCTCTGGGTATTGGTTATCATCATCGTCACCAGTATCGTCGAAGTATAGTTGGTTTGATGTGTTATACCAATTGTTGTATGGTGTTCCATCACTGTTATCTATGTAGCAGTCATGGGATGGTGTTAAGGTATCAGAAAATGTGATGTCGGCATTTGCTGTTTGGATTAGGAAAAAACTTCCAAGTATAAGGAGTGTTGGTATTATGATTTTATTCTTCAAAGAACTCCCTCCTTCGGTCTTCGTCATGGAATACAGCGAGTAGTATCATGTTGCAGATTATTGCTCCACCTGATATGCTGTATATTATTCTAAATACGTTTGCGTAAAATGATGTGAAGTTTGACATTTCTGATGATGTGTTCCACGTGCTTGATGATACACCTGTGGCATTTAGTGTTGAGTTGTGGTATTGTGATGCTGAATTATCAAGACCTGTGAATGTTTCATCCATTGCTATACTTAGAGGGAAAAATAGCATAAATATGATGGTGAACATTATTAGGGATTTTATTAATGCTCTCATCCAAATACACCTTCACTTTGTAGACTTCTTATTAGGATTGCAAGACCACCTATAAAGGGGATTGCGCTCCATAACATATTGAATAGTCGGTATACACCAAGGTAGTCGGTTGGTATTAGGTCGTATAGGACGGCATTCTCGGCAACAAGGGCATAGTTAAATACATATACGAGACCTAACCACATTCCGAGACCGAGTATAAATGCTACTATTGATAGCATGAGTTTCATTTCTTTTTTCCTCCACTAAGTATACTAAAAAATTGTTTGTTTGCTTTAGGACTGCGTTTCTGTGGTTTCTTATAGCGTTTGCGCTCTATGTCGTAGTCTTTTTGATATTGTTTCTTTTCGTAGTATGTGTTGCCCTTTTTGGTGAATTTGTATTTTATGGTGTCGATGTCTGTTTTGTATAGTGGTGATGCTTTGCCTTCAACTTTCTTGATTGTAAATTTATTTGCTTTAGTTTTATCTGTGTAATCAGCACCAATTGATAGTGCTGTTTTTTTAGTGTATCTTTGTTTTGATATTCGTTTGCCATTTGCGTATACTTCATATGCAAATTTTTTTGCTGATTTTTTTGGTTGTTCAAATACGTTTCGTTTTTTTGGTTTTTCTTGTTTTTTAGTTTCTTGTTTATATGTTCGTGGTATTTTTGGTATTGTTACTCTTTTTGGATATAACTTTTGTCTTCGAGGATATTGTGGTTTTTGATAAGTATTTTGATATGATTTTGTTGTTGTTGGATATATTGGTATTATTGGATAAGATAATTTTGGTAATTTTGGATAAGATAACACAGGAGCAACTTTATAACCAAATTTTTTTGCTGATTGATATGGTGTTGGTGTTTCAAGAAGTGATGGTTTTATAGATTTTTGTGTATATGTAAATTTTGGATATTTAATTGGTTGTAACGTAAAATCTTGTGTTAAATATGGTTCTATTTGTTTATATGCTATTCTTCCTTTTAAACGTGTTATTGGATTTTTTGATAATGATGCTGATGCTATTTGTGACTTCATATGTGTTAAATAATCTGGAATATCTTTAACTCTACCTGCTTTTGCTGTTCCAGCAAGATAATCTGTTCCACCCTGAAATTTTCTAAAAGTTTGTTCACCAGAAGATAACATTTTAATTCCACCAATCTTTACTGGTTTCTGTGTGAACCAACCTTGTTTATGATATGATTGTGGTTTGTAAAATTCAGTTCCGTGAATATCAAAACCTGCGTCTTTTCCTCCAAGTAATGATTTTACTTTGGGTATTTCAGCATCTTTCATTATATAGATATCGTAATCTTTTGGAAGTCTTGCTCCTCTTATTTGACGTTGTGATGCTGAAGAACCTGATAAAACTGCATTTTTATTTTTTTGTAAAAAGTATTCTGCTTTCAAGAATTTTTCTGTTGTTACTTCTGATGGTTTTACTGGTTCATATTCAAATTTTGATTTTACTTTAGACATTAGTCTTGTTGATGAAAATCCCTTTTTTACAAACTCACGTTCTGGTGAACCTTTTGGAAACTGTTTTACAAATTCTGATTGTACTCCTCTTCCATATCCATATCTATAACCTGATTGACTTACTTTTGCCATTGCAAGATATTTAAAAGTTACACTAAATAAAGTGCCTACTGCAGCCCATTTTTGTCTTTCTAATTGTTCTTTTTCCCATTCATCATCTGTTTCTTTTTGTTTTTCATTTGCATATACAATTGTCTTTATTGCTGTTGATATTGTTGGTGCAAAATATGTTCCCATAAGAACGTAACCAGCAATTTTTGCAATTGTTGCAGGTTTCATACGGGCAATTGTTGTTACACCTTTTGATACAAGAAAGTTTGATGCTAATGGTACTCCCCTTCCGATTAATGCACTAATTCCCCAAGTTGAAGCAACTTCTGCACCAAATATTATTTCTGGTGAAAAAAATGAAGCATATGCTTGCCATGTGCCTTCTTTCTCTACTTTTTCAAATTCTTTGTTTATTGTACCTTGTGCTTCATATCTTGCCATTTGTGCAGTATATGCTTCATCCATTTGTTTTTGAACTTCTGATGGACTTGCACCTGTTAGTTCTGCCCATTTCCACTCTAATTTTTCTTTTGTTTCTCTTAAAAATGCTCCACCAACTTCAGGTCTTGTCAATACTTGAACTGTCAACCCTGCCCACGTTAGAATCCCTTCGTCTTGTTGTATTTGTTGTCGTTTCTGTTCTTCATATCCACCTATTTCTGCTTCATACTCTTCTTTTGCTTGTTTGAGTGCTTCTTCCTTAGTAATCTCTTCTTCTTTTCCATCTTTTGTAATAGTGAACTTTACACTATCTGGTGAGTATAAAATTTGTAAGTAACGTGCTTTACGTGCTGACATATTTTCTGGTTTCTTGATATCTAAAGTTCCATCTTCATTAACTGTGACTGTAAAACCTTCTTCTCTTAATTTTGAAATATATTCCTTTGAATCTGGTGACAGTAAATCTTCCATTGATAATTTTTTTTGTTGTTGTTGTTTCCTTTGTGTTATTGGGGAAACATATCCACGACCAATGGTTGATGTTGGTCTTACTCTTGCCAATTAACCACCTTCTTTTCCTGGAATTTCATGTTGTGCATTTTGTTTTGATGTATGTGTAAGTTACGAATGTTTGTAAACCAACGACCGCAAAGAAAACATTTTTGCATAAGTGTTCAAATCCCTACTTATTATGTATTACATATATGTGGTTTATAGTTTATATTATTTTCGTGCTAAATCAATCTATATAGTTTGGTATTAAAATATATAGATATATATAGATTTTTAATACTTCAACAGATAACGTGTGATAACTATATAGAATATATAGCAAAGTTTTAAATAGGGGGGTATACATACTATATATATGGGTAGTGCGGTGTACTACCCACCCAGGAGAGATAAAATGTATGTGGAAATAAATAAGGAAAAAATGGACAGGGCGTATACGAATATGGTACATCAGTTGTTCCTGGAAATTTGTATGGATTTTAAGGACAATTATACGCTTACGGACAGGCAGATGAGATATCTATGTGATTTTGCGAAATCATATATGGAGGAATATTAAATGAAAATTATAACAATACAAACAGCAACACATGCACCAGAAGTATTCAAGTTTCCAAGAACACCAGAAAGTGACCTATGGTTTGGTTATATTGAATATGTGGACAGTATTGAATACCAAGGAAAGAAGTATAAGGCAGATGAAAAGAACAAACACAAAATACGAAAGCACATTATCAATCGCATTGAAGAGAAGGCAGGAAAATTTGTTGAAAGTGTTGAAATCAATAAATATATTGATGATGATGGAAATATCATGTATGCGTATCAACTTTTTGGTCATGAAAAAAGACCAATAAGAATTAATATAACACACACAGGACTTGAAATGCTTATAGACAAGCATTATGTTGCACTCAAAGATTTAGTGCGCTCACAGGGCGTTTCTAACAGTCCTGATGGAAATTTTGATGGTGATAAGTATCATTGGAAACGTTTGAGTACAAAGATAGGGAAAGAGAAGTTACTGGAGCGTATTGTTGAATGGTTGGATGATAAAACAATACAGGATTTGAAGATACATTATTCAACAAATGGTGGAATTTATGCAGTTCATAAATCGGTCCGCAAAGACTAAGAACGCATTAGGGGGGAATGCAATGGCACCCCCAAATGCTTGTTCTTTGTTGCTTGGATTTAATAATAAGTATATATTACGTAGTAATATATACTATAAAATCTGCGCTATTAATTCACGATTGTTATGTGGTTGCATAATTAATTATTTTGGTGGTCTAAATGAGTGATTTTTGTGATGCTAATCATGGTTACTGGATGAGTATTACTACTCTCCCCCTATTATCCTTTATAATTTCTTTTAGAATAGGATTTATAGATATCACACATCAAACATTGAGGTGAAAGAATGAAAGAAGTAGATATAAATGAATATTTGAGTAAATATAAAGAAGATAAAGAGTTAAATGAAATGAAAAGAGATGATAGATTACAACACTACAATAGTATGAGTGCAAAGGAACTTAAACTATACTTCAGTCAAAGGTTGAGTGGTGGTGCATATAGTGATTTATGTTTTGTTTACAACATAAAGAGAGGTCGATAAGATGAAACTATATAGTATGTTTGTGAAGTTTGTGTTTGTTATAACCATGATATCAACGTTTTCCCTATTTGGTTTCTTGGTTTATTTATCTGAAGTAAGAGGCATAACCAGTTATCCATTAGTAATGTGTGTGATTATTTGTATTACTGCAACTATTGTAACTGCTGTATGGATGTTCAAACGAAATGAACACATTTCACACATTAATAGTTTATATGAAGAGTGAGAGTGGTATTTCTGAAAAATTTATTTTGGGTCATTATGGACGCTTGTGGCGTTAAAGTGTATGTTTATGAAATAAACCTAAACCTATATTTCATCTCTCCACAATACATGCACTGCGTAAACACAAGTGATATGGTGATACAATGACAGTGATACTGAAATGTGAAATGTGTGGTAAGGAGATAAAAAGGTCTCCATCACAAATGAGGCATAAACATTACTTTTGTAGTGTGAAGTGTAAGAATGATTACTACTTTCACAATTGGAAAGAATTGAGTTTCAAACACACATGGGTGTTTGCACATATAAGAATAAAAGGTGATAAAGATGAAAGATGAAAATATGTTTAAGAAAAAGAGAAGAGAAAGACGTACTGTTGAATTACCAAGGAGAACAACATATCAACCATATGATGAATATGATGGTATTGAACCAATAGAAGAGTATCAACCACAACACGACCAGGCAGAGCAATTTTATGATGCTCATAATGAAATGATTAAGTTCACAGAGATGAGACCGCCCACTGATGAAGTTGATGCACGGAATATCAAAAGCAAAAATGATATGACGTTAAGGGATTTACGTGATGTTGTTAATAATCCATCACCCAACGGAAAATATGCTATGAAGATAAATGGCAGGACGATTGATTTAAGACAGTTGGAAGAGTATGTGTTAAGGAACAATCAGTTTTCGCAGTTATCACGTATCAAGCGATATTACAGCGGTTTGATAAATGATGATATCAAAAATTATGATGGTATACTACATAAAGCACAGAAACATAGAAAGAGGAAGTAAAATGATGGCAGGAACTAAATGTATTATCGAATGGTCGATGTGTGGTATATTTGTGCTTACAACCATCCTGGTGAATTTTTGGATTGGGATGTTTGTGGTATATCCAGCAATTTGGTTGATATCACATAAACTCAAGGTTCAAAAAAGGGTTGATAAAAATAACAATGATTTTGAGTGGATTGATAAGAGAGATGAATATGTTAATGTTTTATGAACACCGTTACAAAATTGTTCGATTTTATCACAAACATCGTATAACCGTTGATTTCTCTCCAAATTTACAGTACCCATTTTGTAACACCATGTTAAGAAAATTTAAATTATCTTTACAACAAGGTTTCTTAACAACAGTTGTTAAGAAAAGTAGTAGTTAAATAAACAGGCAAAAATAAAGGATGTGATATAGTGGATATGAAAATCTATAAGGGAAAAGTAGAGTGGAATAAAAGTGATTGGGGTAACGAAAAGGAATGTGTGTTTGTAGAGTTTCCAAATTGTTATAGTGCAAGCACAAAAAAGACCTTTAAGTGGATGCCCACGTATAAGCAGTTGCAGGACATTAAGAAGATGCTGGATGAAGTTGAACCACAGTGGAAAAAGGACAAGTGGGAATTATGATTATACATGGTGATTGTATTAAAGAAATGAAGAAGATGAAACGGTTAGAACAATATGGTGATGATGTTCTTGGAGTTGAGAGAAGCAATGTATCAAAAGTTGTGAAAAACTTTAATATTAAAGAAATTCACAAAATTACCAAAAAGTTTAATGTTAAAGAAATTAGTAAATCTTTTGAAATATGATAATTCAAGGCGATTGTTTAGATATCATACACTTGGTTGTAAGTATATAGGAATTGATACTAATGAAGAAGCAATAAGAATAACAAAGGAGAGATTGAAGAATGAAAGTAGAAATAAAAATAGATAAAGAAACATTCATAGAGTTTGATGTTTCTGACAAGATGCTGTTGAAGGTCATGTATCACTTTGTTGATGCGTTTGAATCGAATGCTGAGTTCATAGACAGGATGAGTAAGAAATGAAACAATTCTATTTACACATAGGATTGCCACGGACTGGGACGAGTTTCTTGCAGAATGAAGTGTTTAAGAAGTTGCCAATACATTATAAACATGATATGCTAACTGTTGATGAATTTGGTTTAAGAGATGGTATCAATCTGTTGTCACACGAGGACTTGTGCGGAAAGATATATCTTCCAACTAAACTTGATAGGTTGGGATTTTTTAGTTATTACTCAAAGTATAAACCAAAAATAATAATGGGCATCAGGGAACAGGAAAGTTTACATAAATCTATGTATAATATTTTGTTGTGGTTAGGATATAGCAAATCATTTCAAGATGCAAAAAAACATTTAGAGTATAAGTATAACGTGGATGAAATAGTCAATCAGGTACATACATATTTTGATGATGTGTTTATTTATCACTTTGATGATTTTAAGAAAAATAATGAAAAAGTGGTAAGTGATATTTGCGATTTTTTGAATGTAGATATACCTAATGTTAATTTCCATGTTGTAAATAAAAGATGGAATAAAAGACAAATGTGGTTATGCAGAAATATAAATAAAGTTATATCACAAAAAATAAGATGTGGAGTTTACTCGACAAAAAGATTGTTATATTGTATTAATAAGTAAATTATTAAGAAGTTAAAGAAGTATGGGTTTGAAAGAATATTAGGTGGTATATAACCACCTATTAATAAGTGAATTCACCTCCTTTATAGTTTTTTAATTCTTGCTCTTGGT
>Ga0180433_10005053_pt1 | contig 18124 bp, 16 predicted proteins | sample SS_ome_8_FD_132980 | JGI IMG/M metagenome (GOLD analysis project Ga0180433, IMG submission 132980) | Hypersaline lake sediment archaeal communities from the Salton Sea, California, USA - SS_1_D_1 metaG | ecosystem: Environmental > Aquatic > Non-marine Saline and Alkaline > Hypersaline >... | reverse complement strand
GCCGATATGGTGATGGTAGCCTCCGGCAGAGACGAAAAGCGCTGACATGTGTTGATAATCTCCTGTAATATCAAATCCCAGCACAGAGTGGTAAAATTCTTTCGCCAGCTTTAAATCCTTGACGTGAAAATGGACGTGTCCGATTTTTGTTTCAGGGGGAAGACCTTTCCATTCGTGACCATCGGCTTCTTCAAGAAGACCTTGGACATCAACCGGCTCCGTACCCATCACGTAGTTCCCCTGTTCATCACGCTTCCAGCCCTCGCACGGGCGGTCCCGGTAGATTTCAATTCCGTTTTGATCAGGATCTGACAAGTAAAGCGCCTCGCTGACAAGGTGATCTCCCTGGCCGAGTTCAATGCCGGAGCGGAGCAAATGCTTCACAGCCATGCCGAGCTGCTTGCGATTTGGAAGCAAAATGGCAAAATGATAAAGGCCTGCTGCCGATCTTTCAGGCAGCACAACAGCATTTGGAATTTCCTCAATAATCAGAAGCGGATTTTTCCCGTCAACTGTGAACTCCGCCGTTTTTCCGTCACGTTTTAATACTTGAAAACCGATCACATCCCTGTAAAAAGAAACCGATCTTTCAAGACGGCTCACCTTCAGCTTCACATATCCGAGCTCAGTGCCCGGGTGGATTTGCTGCGTCATCTGTTTTTCCTTCTTTCCTTGGTTTCTCCTGCCCTTTGGAACGGAATAAACCATCAAGAGACAGCATGCGGCTTCCGCTCAAGCCCAAGTATATAGACATTGCAAGAAGCGCTACATCAAATTCATAGCCTGCGCCTCCATCCGTTCCCATGAATCCGGCGGATAGCTTAACAGTGAAAATGGCCCCCAGCATGACAATCGCAAATAAAAGGCCAATCACACGCGTACCGAGTCCGAGAATCATTAAAGCCCCTCCGGCCAATTCGATAATCGCTACGATATAGGCGAGAAAGCCCGGAATTCCGACACTGCTGAAAAATCCTACAGTATTTTCAATCCCGCCTTGAAATTTTGAAAGACCGTGAAGCAAAAATGTAAGACCGGTAACCAAACGTAAAATAAATGCACCTAATTCGTATTTGTTGTTCATTATTTTCTCCTCTAGTTTATTTTTTATTTGAAAGACCAATGACGTACACCAACTTTATCCATCTATCAACATATCATCCGCATAAGAAGTCTGCAGTGTCCTCCTTTTTTCGTTCGTTACTTACTTTGTGTAAGTTAGTATATATAAATAAGAAACTTACGTCAAGACATTTTATGAGCTTTGCTCATTCATTGATATACCGTTATAATAGACCTAGAGAGGTGAGAAATATGAGCCTATCATCTTTATGTCCGAAATTCGAAAAAGGAATGAAAATGATAAGTCAGCGCTGGAATGGATTCATCATTCACCAGCTTCTTAACGGCCCGCAGCGGTTTTGCCATATAGAATCTTCCCTTCCCATCAGCGGAAGGCTGTTATCCGAAAGATTAAAAGAACTCGAACACGAAGGCATCATCCATCGGCACGTGTATCCAGAAACTCCGGTGCGGATCGAATACTCCCTGACTGAAAAAGGACAGGCGCTCGAATCGGTCCTTAAAGGAATGGAAAAATGGTCGCAGGAATGGATCGATCCGGACGGCGCCAATGAACGGGAAAATCATTAAAAAAGGCGTGCATCTCAGGTGCATCGCCTTTTTGTTTTGCCGTTTTATTCCGCATATTTTTCAGATCCCCGCCTTTTTCATGCTTGCCTGAACATCAATTTTTAATCCTCATATATTAAATAGGGAAAGATTACTTCCTGAGAGGAGAAAGAAATGCGGAGATGCTTGAAAATATTAGTTCTGATTAAAACGTTTTGGAAGACCATGCCCAAACATGAAGTAAAGTATAAAATGATGAAATCTCTGGAGGAGTTTGCCGAAGTCATGTACTGGCATACAGACGGCTATCTTCCGGATATTTTGGACAAAATCCAATTTCGCCCTGATTTCATTTTCCACTACGACATTGCCTACGGCTTCTCATTATCCCCAAACATAAGGGGGCTCAAGGATACAAACATCCCCACCGGCGCGTTTGTGATCGATTCTCATTTTAATCAACAGATCAGAAGCAGCTATTTCGAAGAAAACCAAATTGATTTAATTTTTTCAGTGACAAAAGAGCATTTTTTAAATGAATATCCCCAGTATGAAGAAAAATTCAGATGGGTTCCATGGGCAGTTGATCCAGAAATATTCAAGGACTGGAAGTTGAAAAAAACGATAGACTATTTGCTCATGGGGCTCGTGCATGAAGGAAACAAAAGATACCCTCCAAAAGGAAAGTACCTTTTTAGGGAAGCTGTACTGCAGACCATGAAGCATGAAAAAGGGTTTGTTCACCACCCCCATCCCGGCAATGTCATAACTGATGAAGAAGAAATCAAGCAGGCTTTTTTGAATGAAAAGTATGCCCAGGAACTGAACAGGGCCAAGATATTTTTCACGTGCGGAAGCACCCTTCGCTATCCGTTGTTGAAATTTTTTGAAGCTCCTGCCTGCAGAACGTTGTTGCTGGCGGAACCAAATCAAGATATTTACGATCTTGGTTTTAAAGACGGCACCCATTTCATTGCTTGTGAAGTTGAAGACTTTTATGATAAAGCAAAATACTATCTTCAAAACGAAAAAGAAAGGCAGCGTATCACAGACAACGGCTACCGTCTCGTTCATTCGCGGCATACCTATCATGCGCGCGCACAAGAAATAGCAGACGCGATAATAGATTTTTTGGAGCAGCGGAAACGGTGATGAATGGATCCATTTTTCTTATCCGGCGGGATTGTTCCCGCACGCATTTTCTTTTCGGACATATATTTCTATTACTGATGATTTAAAAGATTTCGAGGTGAAAAACATGGGAACGGAAATGCCCGCTGAGTTTTATGATCAATTTATTGACCGACATCTGATTCCGCTTGAAAAAAGCCCTTGGAAAAAGGTGTATGAAGAAGCTGCACGTCTATTGCCGGAGTCCAAAGATGAAACGATTGTTGATATTGGCTGCGGCACAGGGAGATTCGCAAAGCTTTTATATGACAAAGGATACAGAAAATATTTAGGCATCGATTTTTCCAAAGGAATGCTTGAAGAAGCCAAAAGGTATAATCCCTCGTTTACTTTCATCGAAGGGAATGTATATGACGAGGCGATCGTCCGGATGCTGCAAAAATACAATGTTTTTGTTTTGCTGGAAGTATTAGAGCATATCGAGAAAGACAAGGCGTTTTTATCAAGTCTTCCTCAAGGGAGCGATATGGTGATTTCTGTGCCTAACTATGATTCTCGCGCCCATGTCCGCCACTTCAAACATATTGACGAAGTCATCGAAAGATACGACGGCATATTGGATTTTCAGGGCAGCGAAAAAGTCGTCATTAAAACATCTGAACAGCTGAAGAATGAAATTTACGTGCTGAACTGCAAAAAAAGATAATAAACGGGAATTGGCATGCAGCGAGCTAATGCGGATAACCTGTGAAGCGTTAGCTTGTCTCTGCATCAAAAGAGCATCCCCCAATCGTACATGCAAGTCTCCGCAACTTGCATTTGTCGTTTCAGGAGATGCTATTTTCCCCGGCACAATTATGATTGATCCAGCAGCTTCTCAACCCTTTCACGGACTTGCGGAACCGAAAGACCGATGATAATTTGCAAGGCTTTTCCGTTTCTGACGACACCGTGAACGCCAAAGGACTTAAACGTACTGTCCGGCTCCACTTTCGATTCATCATACACGCTGACTCTCAGTCTTGTCGCACAATTCGTCACTTCAGCTATGTTTTCTTTTCCGCCGAGCGCTTTGATGCAAAGAACCGCCTGATCGGTTTCATCCATTTCCTGCGCAGCAGAAACCTCTTTTTCGGACTCTTTTTTCGCCTTGTATTCTTTTTTCGAATAAAATTTGGTCTCCTGCTGCTGGTCTTTTTCACGCCCCGGTGTGGCGATATCCAATTTTACAATCAAGAACCTGAATACGAAGAAGTAAATGGCGGTGAAAGACAAGCCGATCAAAATTTGAAAAATATAAGTGCTGCCATGCTGATGAAACAGAGGGATCCAGTTGAGCGTTAAAATCTCGATTAAACCGCCGCCCATATTTCCGACAACCCCTGCAGCATACATCAAGGTTGCCATCGTCGCGGCCAAGAGACTGTGTACGAAAAACAGCAGCGGCGAAATGAACAAAAACGTAAATTCGATCGGCTCCGTGATCCCCGCAATCACCGCTGTCAGCGTGATCGGAATCAGCAGACCGGCAACGATTTTCTTCTTTTCTTTTCTGGCTGTTACATAGATCGCGAGCGCGATCCCCAGAATTCCGAAGATTTTAGAGTTTCCGTGGAGCGCGAATCCGCCTTGAGGAAAGAGCTCTTTCAACGGCTCAGAGCTTGCCGAGAACTCGCTGAGATGCTGCGCCCAATAGGTGACAATTCCGCCTTCAACTACGGCCGGGCCGAAAACAAATGGCGTGTAGATGAAGTGATGCAGGCCTGTAGGGATCAAAATTCTTTCCAAAAATGTGTAAACCCATACACCGAATGCTCCTGAGGCGACAAGGAAGCTTTGCAGCGACGCAATGCCGCCCTGCACCATCGGCCAAATCCACGCGGTCGCAAGCGCTACCGGAAGCATGATCGCAAATGAAATGATAACGACAAATGAAGAGCCTTGAAATATTCCTAAAAAATCGGGCAGCTTCTTATCAAAGTAGCGATTGTGGATATAAACGACAATCGATGAAATCAGAATCGCCCCGATAATGTTCGTATCAAGGGTTTTGATGCCGGCGATTTCCGCAAGTCCGCTTGTTCCTCCGGCTTCCTGTGTCATATCAACACCGAAAAAATCGCCCCATACTGTCAAAATGGCGCTGACAAAATAATTGAAGGTCAGATAGGTAGTAAGCGCTTCCAAACATGCCCTCGCCTGCGCTTTTTTCGCCAGTGCGATCGGAATTCCGACCGCAAACAGCAGCGGCATTTGCCTGAAGACAGTCCAGCCGCCTTCTTCAAGGATATACCAGAATTGATACCAAAAGGTGTCCTGACGGGCAAGCGCTCCCATCAGCTGCTCATTTTTAAATAATGTGCTGAGGCCCACGACGATCCCGGCAAAGGCAAATAGCAAAACCGGCACAAACATGGCGCTTCCGAATCGCTGTACTTTTTGCATCAATGCGAATCCCCCCTGTTATTCCTGATTTTTCTTTTCTTCAGCATAGTCGACATAGCTGCGAAACAGCGCTTCCCCAACGAGAAAAAAGGGCGCAAAAGCTGTCAGCTCCGTTTTTGGATAAACCGTCACCGTCTGGCTCGGCGCATAGAGATTGTAAGGCGTGAGCTGGGCGAGCAGATTATTTTTCAAATTAGTCAAAGAGATAAAAGGAATGCCTTTTGCCGACAGAGACTGTGCCTGCGGAATCAGCGACGGGGTTTCTCCTGACAGCGAAATGATGATGATCAGATCGGCCGGGCTAAAATCAGGAAACATGAGGTCGAAATCGATTTGATCTTTGATCACCGTCAAATAACGGTGCTGAGAAACAAACATTCGCTGCAGCTCATAAGCGCACGTGGTCTGAGCGGTACCTGAACCATAGACAAAAATGCGGTCTGCTTCGTCAATGAGCTGACACATCTTGCGCAAATCCGTATTTTTCAAATACTTCATGCTTGCTTCCATATCCCTCATGAGGCTTTCAAAGGAACGGCAATCTTCCCGCTCTTCTTCCCGTTTCTCGGCCTCCCATTTCAGAAACACCCTGAACTCGCTGTACCCGCTGAAATCCAATTTTTGAGAAAGCCTTAAAATCGATGTGCGGGATACGTTGCATTTCTTTGCTAATTCGTTGATGCCCAGCTTGTAGCAAGTGTCTTGATGGTTCAAAATATATTTCAAAACATGAAAGTCGTTTTCGTTCAATTTTTTATAATGCTTGTTCATTAATTCTTCCAACTGCATCATTTTCACCCCATTTATTCTCTGTCTCTATTATATAAAATACGAGAATAAATGGGAGATATGCCTGGGCTGGCCGGTATGGCTCAGGAGCCCAGGCGCTTTCATCCTTAAAGCGACGGCTGAAGATGTTCCGCGGAGAGCTCCGGCCAATATGCTTTGTTCGCTTCAATCAGATCATCGAGAATCAGTTTAGCTGTTCTTGCATTCGGCACGGTGCGCGACAAAATCAGAGCCTGCCAAAGCTTTTGATACGATTTTTCAATCCAGGCTTCAACGACAAGCTTTTCAACAGACACCTGCTGTTCCATCAGCCCTTTTTGGAACTGCGGTATCTTGCCGATTGTGATCGGCTCCGGACCGTTTTTGCCGACAATGCAAGGCACCTCAACCATCGCCGATGAATCGAAGTTTTGGATCGCTCCGTTATTTTCAACAATTAACAGCATCCGTTCACCGGTATTAAAAGCAAGGGCGCGCGCAAGGTCGACAATATATGAAGCATGATCATCAATTTTGATTTTGCTGCCGGCGCTGGATTGGGCTTTTGCGATTTTTTCACACTCGCCGAAAATGAATTTTTCCCGCCCTTCCATTACTTCGTTCGCCCGCGTGAATTCAGGGTTTGATTTTTTCACCATGTCATCGGGATAAAAATAATATTGCAAATACGTATTTGGAAGCGTCTCAGGATCGAGTTCATATACTTCCCTCGCTTTTTTGAACGTGTCGTTCCAGCTGGCCTCAGCCTTTTCATGTTCGTGTTCAGGAATATAGCCGAACTTCCCGACGTGCTCCTTAATCGCCGGCATCAGATCATTGCCGTTTTTATCACAAATTGACGTCCACCAGCCAAAATGATTAAGACCGTAATAACGGACGACCATCTCTTTTCGTGATGACAGCCCGAGAATTTGAGCCATCCTGTCTTCGATACCGATCGGCATATCGCAAATGTTCAGCACTTTTGATGTCGGCCGCAGCCTTCTCGTCGCTTCGGCAACGATTGCAGCCGGGTTTGAATAGTTCAGCATCCACGCATCAGGTGAATAAGTTTCCATATAATCAATGAGCTCAAGGACGCCGCCAATCGACCTCATTCCGTACGCAATCCCTCCGGGTCCGCACGTCTCCTGGCCGACGACTCCGTATTTCAGAGGGATCTTTTCATCGAGCTCGCGCATCGCATATTTGCCCACTCTGATATGAGCCATGACAAAATCAACATCGGAAAACGCCTCTTCCGGATCGGTTGTCGCTAAAAATTGAATGTGCGGAGCCCTTTCTCGAACCAACACTTCACAGGCGCCGGCTATCTTGTCTTGCCGCTCCCCATCATTGTCATACAATTTCAGCTGTCGGATCGGGAAATCATCCAAATTGTCCAAGAGCATCAATACAATCCCCGGGGTAAATGTGCTTCCTCCGCCTGCAATGACAATCGAATACGTTTTATCCATTTTTAAAGCCCCCTTATAAGCGTTTACAATTTACTTATATCATGCTGAAGGAGCCGTTCCAACAGGTTCGGGAAAGACAGTTCCTATACTCGCGTTCTGTTTATTTTCCCGAAAAACGGGAACTTTCCCGGCCGTTTTATGTCGTGTAGAATAAAGGCAATTCACTGAATTGGAGTGTGTTGTTGATGCTGATCGCAATCGGTTTATTTTTGCTGGCGGGCTTGGCTGAAATCGGCGGGGGCTATCTCGTATGGCTGTGGCTGAGGGAAGCCAAACCGCTATGGTACGGGGTAGCCGGAGGGCTGACTTTAATCATTTACGGCATAATCCCGGCTTTTCAGGCGTTTCCATCGTTCGGGCGCGTCTATGCCGCGTACGGGGGCGTATTTATTATTCTGGCTGTGCTTTGGGGTTGGCTGGTGGACAAAAAAACCCCCGACCTCTATGATTGGGCCGGGGCCGTGATCTGTTTAGCCGGTGTCAGCGTCATGCTTTGGGCGCCGAGAGGTTAAAGGTTATACTTTCGAAGCCGCTTGTAAAATGTGCTTCTTGGAATTCCGGCCTGCTTAGCCGCTTCGGACACATTTCCTTTCGTTTTTTGCAAAGCTTCCATCATCGTTTGTTTTTGAACACGTTCTCTGAATGTGAGCCGGTCTTCTTCAGAAGGTGCGCCGCTTTTCCAATGGAGTCCGTCCAGCACCGCGCTGTATTGGGACGGGGCGATCAGCCCGCCGTCCGGAAATAAAACCCTGAGCCTTTCAAACGTATTAAAGAGCTCACGAACGTTTCCCGGCCAGTGATATTCTTGAAGCCGATTGAAAAAAATCGGCGGAAAATCGGCCTTCCACCCGTGTTGCTGCTGATAGTGGCGGAACAAATCAGGTATGTCCTCTTTGCGCTCTCTGAGCGGCGGTACTTTTACCGGATAAACATGAAGGCGGTAATACAGATCTTCACGTATCTTTCCTTTTTGGAGAAGATCTTTCAGATCACGGTGTGTTGCTGTGATGATTCTGATGTCGAGGGGAACTTCACGGGTTCCGCCGATCGGGGTGACCTTCCGCTCTTCGATGATCCTTAAGAGCGCCACTTGCATCTGATAAGGGATCTCACCGATTTCATCGAGAAAAATCGTACCGCGGTGAGCCTGTTCAAACTTCCCTTTTGAACCGCGGCGCTTTGCTCCTGTAAATGCACCTTCGGCATAGCCGAACAATTCGCTCTCCATCAGGCTTTCAGGAATGGCGCCGCAGTTGACGGCGATAAAAGGCCCGTTTCTCCGGGCGCTTGCCTGATGAATGGCCCTTGCGGCAAGTTCCTTTCCGGAGCCTGTCTCCCCCCATATGTATACATTCGCATCCGTCTGAGCCGCAAGCCTCATGTCGTTAAGCGCCTGCTGAAACGCCCGGCTTGTTCCGGTTTCTCCTGGATAGATGAAACCGGATGCGAGTGATGGAGCTGTTTTTTTGCGGGAGACTTCAGCCAGTGCCATCGACTTTCCGAGGGGCCTCCCGTCTTTTGCGGAGAAAATCGTCTGCTTGTGCACGCCGGCAAACCCGCGCTCATACAGATCATTGACATCCATTCTCCTCCAGTCGGAAAAACGTTCCCGCACCGATCTGCTCGCAGCTACGATTTTGTCTTTTTCATTGCAGACGATAAACGGCTGATCCGAATCGATTTTTTCAAGACAATGGCTGATGAGCTCGGCTTCGTTTTTTTTCTTGTGTACGCTGACCTCGCGCTCGATGGCGTGTGCGGCAGTAGCAGCCATCCCAAGCATAAAGGGATGCCTTCTATCCGTGAGACAGGAAATATCAATCAAACCCATAACGGTGCCGTCTTCATCGCGAATCGGTGCAGCAGAACAGCTCCAATGATGGGATGCCACCGAAAAATGCTCGGTCCCGTGAATGGTGACAGCTTCGCCGATTTCAAGTGCGGTTCCGATGGCGTTCGTGCCGACTTCTGTTTCCGTCCAGCGCACCCCCTCAACAAAATTGATTTTTTTCGCCTCTTCAAGCGTCCTCAGGCATCCGGCCAAACTCAATACGTACCCGTCGGCATCGATCAAGAGCGCCATCATTTCCGACTCTTTTAATTCACGGCTGATATTGTGTAAATAAGGCAGGGCGATATCGAGGAATAACGAATGTTTCTTTTTTTGAGCGTTGAATAAATCCTTTTTTAAAATTGACTGTCCTTTATCTAAATACGGATTTACATTTCGGCTTTTGCAGCGGTACCATGATTCCATGACTCTTTTGTTCAAGCGGGCCTGGTCAAGGAGCCCCTCCTGAACAAAACGTTTCCACGTATTTAAATAGCAGGGCGTCGGATTCATTCCATCCTCTCCTAATGCTTTTTCCTCATTATATTATAAAAGCGCTTTCAATATCGATAAAAAAAACTCCGCACTTACCTGCTGTGCGAAGTTTTCCATTATTCAGCAATGAACCGCCTGGCCTGCGACTTGCAGCAAAGCTTCGTGAATCGTTTCCGAAAGAGTCGGATGAGCCGCGATGAAGTGCTCCATTGCGTCTGCCGTCAGCTCAGCGTGCATCATCACGGCTGCCTGGCCGATCAGTTCGGTTGCTCCCGGACCCACGATCGAAACCCCGACAATTTCCTGATACTCCGGCTCTGTGATGATTTTGACCTTTCCGGCAGCCTCATTTAAAATAAGTGCTTTTCCGTTTGAAGAAAACGGAAACTCACCGATACGAACATCCCCGTAGCGCTCCCTCGCCTTTTTTTCATTTAAGCCGACGCTTGCGATCTCAGGCGAGGTATAGATGCAGCGCGGAATGATTTCACTGTTGACCTTCATGTCTTTGCCCGAGGCATGGGATGCGGCGACGATTCCTTCGTGAAAGGCGGCATGCGCCAGCTGAACTCCGCCTGTGATATCCCCGCACGCATAAATATGCGGAATGTTTGTCTGCATATGCTGGTTGACTTGAATCCCTTTCCTGTCATATCGGACTCCGATATGCTCAAGCTTCAAATCAGCAGTTCTCGGTTTTCGGCCGACGGCGACCAGACATCGATCCGCTTGAATATTAAAGCTGTCATCGCCATTTTTCAGAAAGACGCGCTGCCGCGCAGGATCAAGACGCTCCACTTGTACAGATGTGAAAACACGGACGCCGGACTCTTCGAGACTTGTGTGCAGAAAGGCGGCAATATCCGGATCTTCCTCAGGCAAAATCTGTTCCGCTTGCTCGGCTATCACTACGTTCGCTCCCAACCTGCTGTATATACTGGCAAATTCACAACCGATGATTCCTCCGCCGATAATAAAAATTGTTTCAGGAATGGACGGCAATGACATGGCATCTCCGCTGTCGATGATCCAGCTCCCGTCAAAAGACGCAAAAGGCAGTGCGGCAGGTTCCGCTCCTGCCGCTATAATCACATGCCCGGCATTGATGACCTCCTGTTTTCCGTCCTTTTCAACAAGTATGTCGTGTTCCGACAAGAACGATGCTTTTCCTTGCAGCACCTTGATTTTGTTTTTATTCATCAAATATTTAATACCCCCGGCGAGCCGCTGAATGATCTCTCTTTTACGGCTTTGGACGGCCTCCCACTGAACCGTCGGGCTTTCGCCTGCCAGCCCGATGCCGAATGCGCCGGCGGACTTTACTTTCTCGAACATATCGGCGCTCTCAAGAAGCGCTTTTGTCGGTATGCACCCTTCATTTAAACACGTCCCTCCGAGGGGGCCATCTTCAATCAGGATGACTTCTCTGCTATTCTTGGCGGCTGTTATCGCCGCCACGTAACCCGCAGGTCCCCCTCCTATAATCGCGAGTGTCACAGTCTATCCACCTTCTCTCTATAAAAGAATCGATGCAGGATCTTCCAAATATTTTTTTACATCTGAAAGGAATGCTGCAGCAGGCGCACCATCAAGCGCGCGGTGATCAAAAGTCAGACTGAGCGGCAGAATGGCGCCCTTTGTCAGTTCTCCGTCTTGATAGACGGGGGCCGAATACATTTGGCCGATTCCAAGTATCCCGGTTTCTGGCGGATTTAAGATCGGTGTAAAGTGCTCGACACCATATGCGCCGAGATTTGTAATCGTAAATGTCGATCCTTCTATTTCGTCGTGCAGAAGCCTACCTTCCCGCGCTTTTTTGGCGTACCATTTGATTTTCTTGGCCAGTTCGATCAGCGGAAGCCGCTCGGCATGACGGATGACGGGAACGGCCAGGCCTTCGTCCAAAGCGGCCGCCACTCCTAAATGAACATGCTCAAAGGTCGCAAGCCTTCCGTCTTGATAAACGCTGTTCATAGCCGGATGATCCAAAAGCGAAAAAACAGCTGCCCTGGCGGCAAAATCAGTGATCGTCAGCTTTGTATCATACCTGGATTGAGCTGTTTCATTAAGCTGTTTTTGCAGGGCTGTTAATTTCGTGATGTCCGCCTTCATCGTAATCGTCAGCTGGGCGCTGTTTTGCAGGCTTTCCGTCATTCTTGCGGCAATCGTTTTCCTCATCGGGCTTGCCGGCGGGCGATCTTCAGCCTTATCCGCCTGCTTGTTCGGCCTGTCGGGAAGCGCCTGCAGCACATCCGCTTTCGTAATTCTCCCTCCGGGCCCCGTGCCTTTCAGCGTTTTGATGTCTATATTTGCGCTTTGCGCGATTTTGCGTGCAGCCGGAGAAATTTTAATCCGTTCTTTCGGGGAATCCGGCTGTTTTGTTTGACTTTCCGGCGTTTGTTCGTTTTCATTCCCGATCTGGCAGATGACCGTTCCCGGCGGCACTCCCTCTCCTTCGGACACTTTGATGTCCAACACGGTTCCGTTTGCCGGAGATTCGATTTCCATTTCGATTTTTTCGGAATTGATGCTGGCAATGCTTTCTCCTTTTTCAACGGCTTCACCGACTTTTTTATTCCAGACGGAAACCGTACCTTCTTTCATCGCCATTCCCAATTTCGGCATGACAACCTCGACAGCCATGTTCTCCTCTCCTTTCCAATCTTTATACCGTATGTGTTGAGATTTCTCCGAGCATCTCCAGCACGGTGTTCACCACTTTTTCCGGCGTCGGCAAATACAGGTCTTCAAGAGGCGGTGAAAATGGAACCGGCGTATGTGGAGCCGTTACCTTTTTAACCGGTGCATCAAGCGAATCAAATCCTTTATCTGCCGCCAATGATGCGATATCCGCGGCGATGCTGCATCTCGGATTGGCTTCATCGACGATCACAAGTCTGTTTGTTTTTTCAACAGATGTAAGGACGGCCTCCTCATCAAGCGGTGAAAGACTCCTCGGATCAAGGACTTCGGCTTCGATTCCCCGCAGTGAGAGCTGTTCCGCCGCTTGAAGCGCCGTATGAACCTGTTTACCGACTGCGACAATCGTTACATCAGCGCCTTCCCGCTTGATATCGGCTTTTCCGATCGGAAGCGTGTAATATTCTTCCGGCACATCGCCTGTCATGTTGTACAGCGTTTTGTCTTCAAAAAAGATAACCGGGTCCTGATCCTCAATCGCAGCGAGCAATAAGCCTTTCGCATCGTACGGGGTCGACGGCACAATCACTTTCAAGCCGGGAATGCTTGTAAATAGGGCATACAAGCTTTGCGAATGCTGGGCGGCTGCCCTAAAGCCGGCGCCGTGGGTCGTCCGGATCGTAATCGGAACTTCCGCTTTTCCGCCAAACATGTAGCGGAACTTCGCTCCCTGGTTCAGCACCTGGTCCAGACACGTGCCGATAAAATCGTTAAACATCAATTCCGCGATCGGCCTTAAACCTGTTGAAGCCGCCGCCATGGCTGCGCCGATGTACCCCGCTTCACTGATCGGCGTATCAAGGACGCGCTCCCGTCCAAATTCCTGAACAATCCCTTTCGTGACGCCAAGCACACCGCCCCATGCTTCATCATCCTGCAGATGATCGACATTCGCTCCTCCTGCGACATCTTCCCCCATTAAAATGACGTGATCGTCCTTTCTCATCGCAAGTTTGATCGCTTCATTCAATGCGGCTGACATGCTGATTTCCCTCGTCATGTTTCCTTCCCCCTTCATGAATTAATAGGATACATATACATCTGTCAGCAGTTCGGTTTCTTCCGGATAAGCGCTTTTTTCGCTGAATGCGACCGCTTCCTCGACCGCTTCTTCAACTTCTTTTTCAATCCGTAACTGCTCTTCTTCACTCATCAGCCCTTTTGCCAGCAATTCGCTTTTGAACACGGCAATGGCATCTTTCTCTTCCTGATGCACCGCTTTTTCGTCATTTGTTTTGTAGCGCTGGGCATCTCCTTCAAAATGGCCGTAGTTCCGGTATGTCATACACTCAATAAGCGTCGGTCCTTCACCGTTTTTGGCACGCTCTATCGCCCGGCCCGCAGCCTGGAAAACCGCGGCTGCATCTTTTCCATCCACGCGAATGCCCGGAATCCCGTAGGCGGCCGCACGATCTGCGATCGACTCGCAGCTTGACGCATAGGAAAACGGCGTCGCTTCGCCATACCCGTTGTTTTCGGCGACAAATATGACAGGGAGCTTCCAGATGGCGGCAAGGTTGATCCCTTCGTGAAACGTCCCCTGGTTGTTGGCGCCGTCGCCAAAAAAGCAAACGCTTACATTTTTAGTCTTTTTATACTTTGCAGTGAGGGCAGCTCCGCAGGCCAAGGGAAATCCCCCGCCGACGATTCCGTTTGCGCCTAGCATCCCTTTGTCAAAGTCTGCGATATGCATCGATCCGCCTTTTCCTTTGCAAAGTCCTGCAGATTTCCCGTATATCTCGGCCATCATCCCTTTCAAGTCGCACCCTTTTGCAATGCAGTGCCCATGGCCGCGATGTGTGCTCGTGATGGTGTCTTCATCATTCAGATGGGCGCAGACGCCCGCAGCGACCGCTTCTTCCCCGGCGTAAAGATGGACAAAACCCGGCAGTATCCCTTTAGCAAACAGCTGATGAACCCGATCTTCGAAATAGCGGATTTCCAGCATTTTTTGATACATCCATACCGCCTTTTCCTTTGTCAGTGCCTCTTCCATATGAAAAAACCTCCTGTCTTTTTTTACTCACACGTTATGATGCAAAAATCGTGCCAGCTCTCCGACGCGAACATGAAGCTCTTTTCAGACGGACATCCTTCCAAAACAAGAGACAAAACGAGACGGGTGTCTCAATTTGTCTACTTCATCAGTTGCGGAAATGTCTTTGCCGCAGTTAGAATGAACGGTAGAGACGAAGGAGGTTTTTTTCATGAAGAAAGCGTATGTTTTTTTAATCGGCGGATTTGAAGAAATCGAAGCGATAGCAACGATTGATATTTTACGGAGGGCTGAAGTCGAGACCGTCACCGTCTCGCTTGATCCATCGCGCAGCGTGAAAGGCGGGCATGACATTGTCGTCGAGGCAGACGTCATGTTTGAGGATGCTGATTTTCAAAAAGCGGATATGCTGATTCTTCCGGGCGGAAATGTAGGCAGCAAAAAAATGCTGGAACACCAAGCTTTGCACAAGACGCTGACAGAAGCGGCGGATGCAGGAAAATATGTCGCCGCTATCTGCGCCGCAACGATGACGCTCGGAAAAACGGGGCTTGTCAGCGGGAAAAAAGCGACCTGCTATCCCGGGGTTGAAGAACATTTAACAGGAGCGGATGTCACTGCAAATGAAAATGTTGTCGTAGATGGAAACATCATTACTTCCAGAGGCCCGGCGACCACGATTCCATTTGCCCTCAAGCTTGCCGAATTGCTGAACGGCAAAGAAAAAGCCGATGCAGTTGCCAAGGGAATGCTCGTCTGCTAAGACGGCATTCCTCTTTTTTATCCATAAAAGAACGGTATTGACATCATAAATCTTAAAAGATATGATATTTAAAAAGTAATTCCGTAAAATCAATAATTGTAATCTCATGCAAAAGAGCTTTAGCATTCGGCTATAATCCCTATGGTCGCGTGAAAAAGCACCCTTTACCATGTATGACATTAACATTTTGATAGGACGGTATATTTCATTTTCCCTATACTCATGTATAAGGAAAAGAAATATACCGTTTTTCAGGAGGATATAACATTGAAAAAACAGAAAGTGACAAAGGGGTCTCTGGAGGCGGAGATCAGCAAAACCTTAACCCAATGGGAAAAAGACTATTTGGGCCGCGGCTCCGTGTCTGTTAAAACAGACATTCTCAGAAATATGGTCATCATTTCCCTGAACGGTATTTTGACACCCGCCGAATACGAACTTTGCAGTACAAAAGAAGGCCTGCTGTCAATTAAAAGAACCCGCTCCGGTTTGGTGGAATCGGGTATAGAACAACTGAGCCGCATAATGAAGGAGCTGACCGGTGAAGAGACGATCAGCTTTCACACGGATATCAGCACCCGCACTGGCGAGCGGATCATGGTATTTAAATTGGCAAACGACCTGCAAAAAAAATTGGCATAGAAAAACGGAAGATCTTTAAAGCATGAACATGAGTTAAAGATAAGCCGGTATTATTCAGAAAGATTGGCTGAAATGGGCCGATCCTGAATATACCGGCTTTTTTTACGTTTTCAGAAAGGAAGGCAAGACATGAAACAGTATGTTCTTTTCCATCATCCCGACGGAGGGATGCCGGATGTTTGATCTGCTAGATTCTTTATTTTGGCTGAAAATATTTTTCGCGTCGCTTGCGCTTTGTTTGTTCAGCGCACTGCTCGTCCTGAATCGAAAGGTTCCATTGGCATATGTACGGATTCACGCCAAGATCATCGCCCTGCCGCCGCTTGCCGCGCTGGCAGCATTGATAACGGCAAATCCCGGGCAAGCTGAAGCTCCTTGGCGCTTGGATTCGCTGGCTTGGCTGATCGCCTTGTTTGTCTTGACAATCGGCTTCATCGTCCAGCGCTACTCTGTCCGGTATTTGTTCGGCGACCGCTCCTACCGTAAATTTTTTGTGCTGCTGACGCTTACAACAGGAGGCGCTTCATGCGCCTGGCTGAACGATGATCTTCGCTGGCTCCTCTTATGCTGGGGTATCACACTTTTCGGCTTGACCGCGCTAATCGGCTTAAACAGCGCGTGGCAAGCGGCCAAAAATGCCGCTTTGTATGCGGGCCGAATCTTTGCACTCAGCTGGCTGGCGATAGCAGCAGCCGCTCTTTGGCTGTCTCTCGCGACAGGACACTGGCAGCTATCATCCGCCATAGCGGAGGAAAGCCTTGTACAGCTCAGTTCATGGGAGAAAACCGGGATTGGCCTCCTTATCATTTTAACGGTGATGATTCCTGCGGCACAGTGGCCGTTTCATCGCTGGCTGCTCGATTCGGCAATCGCTCCGACTCCCGTTTCCGCGGTCATGCACGCCGGACTCGTAAATGTAGGCGGCGTCATGCTGACCCGTTTCGCACCGATGTTCAGCGGCGATGGTCTGCAGCTTATTCTGCTTGTTCCCGCCGTCTTTTCCGTCTTGCTCGGAACGGGCATGATGACCGTCCAGACGGACTACAAGCGGCAGCTCGCAGCTTCAACGGTCGCGCAGATGGGTTTTATGCTCGTCCAATGCGCATTAGGAGCCTATATTGCGGCTGTTATTCACCTCATTTTGCACGGCCTGTTCAAAGCCGCCCTTTTCCTGCAAGCCGGATCAGCGGTGCGCCGTTATGAATCGTTCGCCTCTAAACGGGGCAGACCGGCTCTTTTCTGGGACATGATAGGCGGCGCCTTTGCTCTTACTGTCGTCATCGGAATCTGGGTCTCAGCTGCGGACGATGGCTATCAATTGATCAGCGCCCTTGTTTTAGGCTGGGCATTGTTTATTGCTTGGAGACAGCTTGTCACAGCCAATGACGGTCGCGTCACACGAATGGCCGGGCTTTTCATTTTAACGGGGGCTTCACTCGCGTTTGCCATCATTCATTCCGGTTTACACGGGCTCCTGAAGGAAGCTGTTGTACAGGGGGCGCAACCGCCCGTCATGGCGGCCGTTTTAACGGTAGTCGTTTTGTTAGCTGGCACTGCGGCCGGCGCCTTGATCGTTCGGCAGCGGTTTGCATGGTCCGGCGCACTTTATCTGCGTCTTGTAAAAACGGGTGAGCCTCATTTTGAATCGGTCGAAGAACGGCCGAATTATCTTGACCAATATCTTACTCAAGGAGGTCGTCAATCATGAAAGCAGCACCCACATTGTCTAAACAATTGATCTTCAAATATGAACATCAGACAGCGGACTTTAATATTGATGAATCGGTTCAATCAGCAGCACGAGTCATTGCGCCGCTTTGGCCGATTGAAACCTTTGCCGCGCGCCATCCGTGGATGGGTCTTGAAGAACAGACATTTGAACAGACGGCCCGGCAGCTTAAACAGCAGCTTCAGGTTGATATATACCCAAAGTCCTCCATTTTCCGCTCCGCAAAACAAAGGGGAGAAATCGATGAGGCCATTCTTGAAAAAAAGCTGACGCATTGGCTCGATTCACATCAGCCCGGCATGCAGAGGGAAACAGCGGAAGCGTTTTGCAAAGCCGCGCTCAAGCTGGATGAAATCCCTGAACAGCTCTTGAGATCCCCGCAAGTCGAAAAGCTTGCCAAACAAGCGGCGCGCGGGACAATCGATGATCAAAAAACACGCTTGATCAAACCGCTCAGCGTTTTTGCCGGACAAAAAACCGCTCACCTTCTTGATCATCATGTGATTAAATGGTG
>Ga0180433_10005052_pt1 | contig 18129 bp, 16 predicted proteins | sample SS_ome_8_FD_132980 | JGI IMG/M metagenome (GOLD analysis project Ga0180433, IMG submission 132980) | Hypersaline lake sediment archaeal communities from the Salton Sea, California, USA - SS_1_D_1 metaG | ecosystem: Environmental > Aquatic > Non-marine Saline and Alkaline > Hypersaline >... | reverse complement strand
TGATCCGTTTGAGCAGCTCGACGCCGTCCATCTCCGGCATACGCACATCGGAGAGCACCAGCGCAAAGGTCTGCCGTTCCACAAGATCGAGCGCCTGGATGCCGTTCGCTGCGGTCTGGCACGCGTAACCGAGCTCGCTCTCCACAAAGTCGCGCAGCATCTCCCGCGCCGGTTCCTGATCGTCAACTACCAACACTACCTCTTTCGCCATGAGCAACCGTCCCGATAGGTACTATGAGTTCGGCCAATCCGCCGCTTCAAAAGTAGCGCCATTATAGACGCCGCTTTCACCCGAGTCAAGTCCGAAAAGAACGCCGAGGCTCTTGCGAACCGCGCTTTCCTCCGGTAGGCCGCACGTCCCGTCGAAGATGCGCCGTTTGAAAACCCGCCGTGGCGAGGCATGCCCGCCATCGCCATCCTCGTTGACGTATCAGGTGCGTGAGAGTATACTCGCACTGAATCAAGCAGCAGCAGCCTCGCGCGGTTCATGGGAGGAGAATCTGAGCTATGCTGGGAAACCGGTCCAAGTCGAAATGTCACATCTGGCTGCTATTCGCCCTTGTCGCGGTACTGTTCGTTGCGGGTTCGTGTGCGCGTGTGCGCCATGCCGGTGCTGTCCTGGGTGCGAAGCTCTCGCCGGAGATCCGCACCGCTATCGAGCTGGCTGTGACGACGGTACGACCTGCGCTGGTACGTATCCACGTGGTTGACGTGCGCTATTACGGCGGTCGCGAGATCAAGTACGAGGCAACCGGCAGCGGGGTCATCATAAGCGAGCAAGGTCATGTCATCACGAACCACCATGTCGCCGGTAAGGCCAAACACATCGTCTGTACGCTGTCGAGCAAGGAAGAGATAGAGGCGGAACGCGTCGGTACCGACCCGCTCACTGACATCTGCGTACTCAAACTGCGTTCCGACGGCGGCAGGAAGTTTCCGTTCGCCCGCTTCGGCGATTCCTCGAAGCTTCAGGTGGGCGACCGGGTACTGGCGATGGGCAGCCCGCTGGCGTTGTCCCAATCGGTGACCTTGGGCATCGTGAGCAACACGGAACTGGTGATGCCCGGCACCTGGGGTCCCCACGAGTTCGAGATCGAACGGGAGCCCGTCGGCTCGATAGTGGTGTGGATAGGCCACGACGCGGTGATCTTCCCCGGGAACTCCGGCGGTCCCCTCGTCAACCTGGCGGGCGAGATTGTCGGTATCAACGAGATACGGATGGGGCTCAGCGGTGCCATACCCAGCAATATCGCCCGGGACGTTGCCGACGCCCTCGTGGATATCGGCAAAGTGCGACGGAGCTGGATCGGGCTCGAGCTTCAGCCGCTTCTGAAAGCGTCGAAAAGAGAGAACGGGGTGCTCGTGAGCGGCGCGATCGAGAACAGTCCTGCCGAGAAAGCCGGTTTTCAGCCCGGGGATATACTCGTCAAGTTTGCCGATCAGGATGTCACGGTGCGTTTCGAAGAACAGTTGCCGCGATTCACACAGTTGGTCACCTCGATCCCCGTCGGCGAGGAGGTGGAGGCGGTCGTGCTTCGCGACGGCGAGGAGAGACGGCTTACCGTGGTGACCGACGAGCGACAGCCTGCCAGAGAGGATACACACGAGCTCAAACCGTGGGGTGCCGCGATCAGGGACATCTCGCTCCTGGACGCGAGAGAGCTGCAACGGGCCGACACGAACGGCGTGATCATTGACAGCGTTCGACCGGGCGGGCCGTGCGACGAGGCGCGTCCCGCGATAATCAGAGGCGACGTGATCGCGGAAGTGAACGATAAGCCGGTCAACCATGTTGCTGAACTGCGTGCCGTCACCGACCGGATAACGGAAGGACAGGACGAACCCGTGCCGGTCACCGTTTCATTTGAGCGGAAGACGGAACGGTACATGACCGTGGTCAAAGTGGGGATACGAAAGTTGCAGCAGTCCGGTCTCGAGGTGCGTAAGGCGTGGGTACCCGTTGCCACACAGGTGCTCACCAGGGAGCTGGCCGAAGCGCTCGGTATACCGGACCGAACAGGCGTGCGCGTCACGCAGGTGTATGGGGGCACCGCAGCCGAAGATGCCGGTCTGCAGGTCGGCGATATCATTATCGAGCTGGACGGCGAGACCATACCGGCATCCTACCCGGAAGATTTCCAGGTGTTCCCCACCATGGTACGACAGCGCAAGATAGGGTCTGAGGCGGAGCTCACCGTGCTCCGAGGTGAAAAAGAGCAGAAGCTCACCATACAACTGGTCTCCTCGCCCAAGCTCGAGCGTGAGATGGAAAAGTATCGCGACGACCTGTTCGATTTCACCGTGCGCGAAGTCGGGTTCCTCGACCGGGCACGCGAAAAGTGGGATCCGGACATCGCCGGTGCGTTGGTGGAGGAGGTGATAGAAGGCGGATGGGCCGCGCTCGGCGAGCTCGCCGTCGGCGACCTTATCCAGCAGGTTGACGGTCAAACCGTCACCGATGTGGACGCGATGAAGACCATCATGGAGCAGATCGCGGAGAAAAAACCCGAATACGTCGTGTTCAAAGTCCTCCGCCGCATCCATACCATCTACGTCGAGATCGAACCCGACTGGGATACCGAGACCGAAACCAGGAAATAGGGGACAGGGAGGCTGTTGAAAAACTGCCGTGAGCTGATTAGATGTCATTCTGAGCGAAGCGAAGAATCTGCTTTTTTCAACCGTTTCGGAACAGCAGATCCTTCGTCCGCGCCAAAGGCGTGGCGGACTCAGGATGACAGGCAAAGGACCTTTTCAACAATCCCCCTGTCCCCTATTGGAGAGGAGGGCCACATGCGTTACCCTGTATCGATTGCGAAGAGGTTCGCCGTTACCGTCACGCTGATGAGTGCGCTCCTGCTTACGGGCGTCTACGCCGCCGCTGACGACGCGGCGGAGAAGGGGCGCGGGATAGTCGAACGGTGGCAGTCCACTATCGTCACCGTGCGGCTCGTGACGGAGCACCGGACCGTGGTGCAGGGACGCCAGATGCCGAAACGCGAATCGAAAGGCGAGGTAACCGGCACCATCATCGACCCGTCCGGGCTCGTCGTCGTCTCGTATTTCTCCACAGATCCGAGCTCGCTGTATTCCGCCATCGCGGGAGGCGACTCCGACGATTTCAGAACGGATACCGAGACTACAGACGTCAAGATCCGATTCCCCGACGGCGAGGAGTTGCCGGCGAAAGTCGTCCTGCGCGATAAAGATCTCGATCTCGCCTTCGTCCGGCCGGTCGAGAAACCCGCCAAACCGTTGCCCGCTATTGACCTCTCGGCGAAAGCGACACCCAAGGTGCTCGACGAGATCGTCGTGCTCAACCGGTTGGGCAGGGTCGCAAGCTGGGCGACCGCCGTCTACCTCGACCGGATACACGCCATCGCCGAGAAACCGCGCACGTTCTACGTACCCGGCGGTATGGGCGCGCTCGAAAGCGAGCTCGGCTGTCCTGCGTTCACGCTCGACGGCAAGGTGGTCGGGATACTCGTGCTGAAGGTTCTGCCGTCGAGAGACGCCGGCACGGGCACCATGTTTGGCATGAGCGATGCCGGAATGCTCCCCGTCATCCTCCCAAGCGACGATATCCTCGATATCGTCAAACAAGTCCCCGAAACCGCGGAGTAACGACGGCAGACTGTAGACGGGAGACAGGGGGGTCAGGGAAAACTCTTTTCGCGACACGGCTGCGGTGTCTTCGTGGTAGAGTGCGAAACCAGGGCAGCTACAGGAGTAATCCTGCCATGAGGGTGAAGATGTCCATTTGGTACGTGCTCGTGGGGACAGCTACCGGGGGCATCGTGTCGGGCATCTGGGCTACAGCGGACCGTCTATCCTTGATGAGATCCTCCGTGCGGGAATTACTATCGTATTCACCGCCCGAGGTGGAAGCAGCCCTTTTGGAAGTCGACTCGACGACTTCCTCTATGCGAATCTGGCTGACCTGGGCTGGGATCTCACTACTGCTTCTCGTCTTTTCCCTCGTGAAGATACACAGGAACTGGGAAAAGGGCACTAAATAGCGACAGCGGCGCGAAGTGGAAACGGCGCAAGCATGGCATCCTCTACGCGAAAAGAACGAAAGGAACCGCAACCACGAGTTCAGCGCGTCTTTCAGCTTGTCTTCGCACCGATCATATGCCTAGCTGGGGTGATCCGCGTCGCCTCATCGATATTTGCCGTACAAATAGTCGTCTTCCACGTGCTTATCCCGGCTCTTTTCGGAGATTCTTCGCGCGTGCTCGTTTGGTTACTTCTGAGTCTGGCACTGTTGATGGCATCCGGGCTCATGTTGCTCAAGAGTCTGGCGTTCTCAACCATTGACCGACAGTTCGCGTTGCCACGATGGGCTCAACCGACCACCGCCTTCACGATAGCTGGAATGTTGCTCGTGTATGCGATTTACCGCACCTTTCTTGCGGCACCGTCGGCGGGGCAAATTCCCGTAATCGCTCTCGAGGCCACGCCCGCCCTTATTATCACGGGCATCCTATTCATCAAACGCGTGCCCCGGTGGCTATTCGACACCTGGAACTCCAAAGGCGCCCGACGGAAAACGGGAAATAGCGAACATAGCCGTCGTTGAAAAGATAGCCCCTGTTGTCATCCTGAGCGTACGCGAAGGATCTGCTTTTCCGAAAAGTAAGACCTTAATTCGGAGAAATTCGAGAAATTCGGAAATTCCGGGAGGGAAATTCCGAATTTCCCGAATTGTTAAAGTGAAAACCTGGCGTTTTGAACTCAGGCGTCGACCCCAAAGTCAGTACCGCCGTATCAGCTCGAGCATAGCGCGGTCGAGTTTGTGGCCGCGGAAATTCTCGTACGCGACATCGTTCCGGCCGCTGTCCAGTATGCCGAACGAGCTGCGGAAACACCACATCGCCCATCCCCAGCCAGCATCTTTCCACAGCTCGAGACAGTCGCGCATCCAGGCGAGCACCACATCGTGCGGCGTGTGCTGAAACGCGCCCCATTCGCCCACCATGACGCCGACACCGCGCGATTGGAGCCGTTTCCATGGCTCTATCCGTTCGCGGCGTAACCGGTCGCTGTCCCACACCTTTTGCCCCTCTTGCATGGGCCAGGTGGGTTCCTCCCACGAATCAGCACCGGATACCCACGACGCGCGGTAATGCGTAAGCTGCATCGGGTCGTACCCGCGTGTGCTCTGAGCGACCTCGAGCGGCACGAGCGCCGGGACCGGTGTGCGCGCCCAGTTAAGCCCATCGGCGATGACGAGCCGGTCGGGATCTTCCTCACATATCGTGTTGACCAGATGTCGCACCACCTTCACGTACGCTTCGGGCCTGATACGCGCCGGCTCGTTGATAAGGTTGAAGCTGATCTCGCGGTTTGGTCGGCCTTTGTACCGCCGGGCGAAATGCGACCACTGCCGCGCACTCGCTTCGAGAGCCTCCTCATCTGTCCACAGATCCTTCGGTTCCTTCGGCGGGTTGACGCAGTAGCCGGGCGTACGATGGAGGTTCAGGCAGACGTGCACTCCGTACTGTTTCCCCCATTCGACCGCCTGATCGACGGCTTCCAGTCCATCCTCGCGAATCTCGGTCCAGTTTTCCTGCGGCGTCCAGAACCGGTAGTCGAGCGGCAGCCGGACGAAATCGAATCCCCATTCCGCCATCCACTCGAAATCCTGCTGCTGGTACGGTTTTGCTTCCCACTGTACCGTGAACCGTTCGAGCAGGTTGAACCCGCGCCACCGCGGGAGCTTGTCGAACGTCGGCTCGGTCGCTTCCGCACAAACGCCGTGCGTACGGGCACCCGACGCGGCAACTGCCGCCGCCAAACCCGCACCACGTTTCAGAAATTCGCGTCGATGCACCTTAGATTCCGGCATAACTCGCAGCGATCTGCCCCAATAGTCGCGTTGTCAACCTCTCGCGGCGAGCGCGCTGCATCCCGGCGCGTCCGCTTCGCCCTTCGCCAGCTCCATGATGAAATCCGGGAATGCGCCGCCCGCGTCCTCCACCGCTTTCGCGAACAGGTCGCCGACCACGTCCTGGTTGTCGTCCGCGACGTTCGTCTCAAACGGCGCGTCGGCGTTGAGCTCGTGCAGGAACGCCCCTCGACCGTCCACCTTGCAGTTCAGCCACCACCGGTCGTCTATCACCGTCACCGCCGAACCCCACCCAACGGTCACGTGATCGCGAATCGGGTCGCCATCCTCGACCGCTGCTTTCCAGAACGGTCGACCGTCGATCGGCTCACGCGGCTCGACTCCCACCGCTTCGAGTACCGCCGCGGCCATGTCCGTATGGTTGACGAACAGCGAGCTTCTCTTCCCCGCTCCCACACCTTCCGGATGCCGGATGAACAGCGGCACGTCGTACACTTCAGGGCTGGACGGGTACCCCCGTTTGCCCATGTAGTTCCTATCGCCGATAGAATGGCCGTGATCGGTCGTCACGATGAGCAGCGTGTTCTCGAGCAACCCCTCCACCCGCATCGTCTCGTACAGATGACCGAACCACCGGTCGCACATCGTTACGAGCCCGCTGTAATTCGCCTGTGTGCGTTTCAACAGCTCCGGCGGCAGCTTGCTCGTATCAGCGTACCCCGATATCACCTGCTCTCGGCCGGCGCTATCGTCGTACATGCGCCGATAATTCTGCGGTACGAACCACGGTTCGTGCGGATCGAAGCTCTCGACCAGCAGGAAGAAGTTTTCCGCATCGCGGTTCTGTTCGAGCCAGCGTGCCGACTCGACCATGACGCGCGCGTTGAAATAGTCCTCCTCGCGAACGCGGTCGCGCATATTGAGCAGACACTTTGCGATGAACCGCACCCGGTGCTCGTTCTGCAGCTCGCGCGGCAGCCAGTGATCTATCTCCTCCTGCGTCGGTGCGGGACCGCTCCGGTACATGTCGATCTCCTGGCCGCGCAGGAACATCCATTGGTCGAATCCGCGCCAGTAGTTTTTCGACGGCTTGAACATGTGGTACACGTCCGCGATCAGTGCGGTACGGTACCCGCCGATATCGTGCAACATCTCGGCAAGTGTCGGCTGATCCTCCGGGAGAGGTCCCCACCCGGGCGCGCCGACGAAGTCGCCTCTGAGACGGAAATCGGAATCCCAGAACGGATAGACCCGTCGGCCGGTATAGAGCGCGCGCCGCGTCGGCAGCGTCGGCAGCGATTCCGGGTACGCCCGCGTCATCACGAGCGACTCTTCAGCCAGCGCGTCAAGATGAGGCGTTCGAACCGGACCCCACGGTGGCGAACCGTAGCACGCGATAGAATCTTTCCGAAGCGAATCGAAGACAACAAGTACGATATTCATCTTACACCTCATTCAACTGTTGCAAGGGATTCCCGATCGACAACGCCGCCCATTCTATTTGATTCCGCCGTGGCCGTCAAGGAGCGCCGCTCTTCCTGCAGATGACTCCTTGTTGTCATCCCGCGTAGGTGTTGCTCAGGCGTAGGGGCGTTCAATTGAACGCCGCTACTGGATTCCCGCCTACGCGGGAATGACGTCAGCCGCGCCACGTAGGGGCGACCCGGCGGGTCGCCCGCGGTCGTCCGGTGGGAGGGCCGAGTTCCACCTCGGCCGGAGACTGCCCACCGGGCCGTCTCTACCTCGCCCCCGATACCGCAATTGAATCGGCCGCCTTCACGTGCTATATAATATCGCTGTGAGTAGGAGAGCGGCGTTGAGGCTTTTTACCGGACCGGTTCCATATCAAGCCGCCTTGAGGGGCGAGTAAGGAGGGATGCAAGATGTCCGATAACACCAGCGTTCACCACAAACCGCTGACATGGCTCGATTCGCGCGGGGCCCGCGCGTGTCTGATCATTCTTTATGCCGTTCTCATCCTGCCGCCCGTCGTTCTGGCGCTCGCGCTTGCCCCTCGCGCTGCATCGCTGCTCTACGAACTCGGTCGAGCCGCCGCCCTGACCGGTTTTGCTCTCCTCGCCTTTCAGGTAGCGCTTGGTTCCCGACTCGGGTTTACCGATCGCGCCTTTGGTCTCGACAGGGTGACGCGGTTTCACAAGACCATGGCGATAGTCGCAGGCGTATTGATACTCGCCCATCCGATCCTCTTGTCGCTCGGCACGGGCAGCACCCACCTCTTCTCGTTCGATACAAGCTGGCAGATCAACCTCGGTAAACTCGGACTGCTTTTTCTTGTGGGAACCATTCTCTTCGCTGTCGCGGTACCCATAGTACATTTTGACTACCAGATCTGGCGGTTCTTCCACAAAGGCGCTTTCCTCATCGTGCTTATCGGTTTCATCCATAGCTGGCTCGTCGGCGGTGACCTCCAGCACATAGGGATGAAGGTCTACTGGTCAGCACTTCTCGTTGTCGCACTCGGCTCGTTCGCGTATCGTAACATCTTTGTACCGCTGCACGGCAGGAACCGGTTCAACGTGCGGTCGGTCGAACCTGAAACGTACAACACCTGGACGTTAACCTTCGAGCCGGGCACGAAGTCCCTGTTCCGGTACCGGCCCGGCCAGTTCATGTTCCTCACGCTCCTGCGCAAGGGCCGTCGTACCGAAGAGCACCCCTTCACCATCTCGTCATCACCGACCCAGCACGGATCGATCACCGCAACGATCAAAGAATCGGGCGACTTCACCCGCACCATCGGCGAGACGAAGCCGGGCGATACCGCGCTTGTCCAGGCGCCCTTCGGCCGGTACAGCTTCCTCCACGACGAACCCAAGCGGTTTCTGTTCATCGCCGGCGGTGTCGGTATCACCCCTATCAGGAGCATGCTGCGCTACCTCCGCGATACCGGCGACAAGCGGCCGGCAACCCTCATATATGCCAACCAGACCGAACGCGACATCATTTTCCGTGATGAGCTGGCCAACATGCCGGAACATGTCAAGATCGTTCACGTGCTCTCCGATGCCGTACCGGAGTGGCAGGGTGAACGCGGGTACGTCACGGAGGAGATCATCAAACAACATGCGGGCGATACACTCTCAGAAGCGCACGTCTATCTGTGCGGACCCCCACCGATGATGAGCATGATCATTCGAATACTCAAATCGATAGGCGTGAGCGCCGCACGAATTCATTACGAGCGGTTCGCTCTGTGACAGCGGCGCAGCCCGATCTTACACGACGAGTGCGCAGGGCGCAGGTCGCCGCGGCCACATCCCGCCGGGGACGCCTCCTGGCAGACAGGACTCCCAGAAACTATTAGCCACCCGGCGGGAGGGACGACCTCCCGGGCGTCCGCCGAATCTATCATGGGCCGAGGGGCGGCGCTTCCTCCGCCCCTGCGGGTGTGCGACATAAAAGTGGGTTTTGTAAATTTTCCACAGGAAATGACATCGGCTGCTCAGCAACGCCGGCGAGTGAATCACCAATCCCGCGTTGTAGGGGAGGCCCTCGCGGCCTCCCGCGGGACGGTACAAGACCCTCCCCTACGACCCGGCCTGATATGAAAACCCACAAACATGTCGCAGGCTCCGCCCCTGCGGCAAAATTGATCCGCCCATGCACGGATGCTATAATTTGCGTGACAAACGGAGGGAATTGACCGCACATGGGCGTGGCCGAAAACAGAGCTGTACGCAGGAGGATGCTCCTCGCCTTCTACGAGGCCTATCAGACGCATCCGCACCTCATGCTCTCGCCGAAAGAGGTCATGGAGACCGCAGACGTTACCCACGACGAGCTGCTGCGGAACATCTTTTATCTCGAAGAACACGGGCTTGTCGAGTGCCTGAAAGGGTTCGGGACAGCGCTGTTCGGCGCCGCGAAACTGACCGCGAACGGAGTCGACGTGGTCGAGGACGAGCAAAAACTCAGCGAGCTCTTTCCCGTTGATGAAGACGGCCCCGCCCCGCCTCGCGACGAGCTGTCGGAGCTGCTCGAACGTATCAGTATCGACGCCCGTAACGCGCCGCTCGGACAGCAGGATATCGATACCTTGATCGATGAGCTGGAGCTCATCCGAAAATCGTTGGAACGAACCCGCACGCCGGAACGGATGAAGAAGATCAAGACTCTGTTCGGATGGGTCCGCGCAAGTTTCGACGGTAACGAATCGGTGCTGCGCGACATCCGCCGCCTCGTCGAGCTTATCCGCGAAGAATGACAGCCTCTCGTCGTCATTGTCAGGGAGCCTGATCGAGCGACGCACGTTGCACCTCGTCATTGCGAGCGACCGAAGGGAGCGCGGCAATCTGGTTGTGTCGCAGGCGGGGCATACCGAGATTGCTTCGTCCGCCCTGGCGGACTCGCAATGACGACCAATCTTGTGTAGGGCGGGCGTCTCGTCGAAGATGCGCCGTGTTGAAAACTCGCCGTGGCGAGGCGTGCCCGCCATTCGCGGTCTATGGTGTCCAGCCTCCGAAGGAGGCGACAGAATGTAGCCCAGGGCGACGCGAAGCGAGCCCTGGGTCACCGACACACCCACCGTCGAGCCCCCGAATGGGGGCGACAGAAATGTACCTGCAGACCGTGCTGCCCCGCTGCTAAATATATGCCCGCGCGTGCCTCAATATCCTGACCAGACCTGCCCGGTCGAGCGGTCGAGGATTCGTTTCAGCACGCCCGCCGCACTGTGCTATCGCCGTTAACGTCTCGTCGACTATCCGATAATCCAGCGTGTACGCGGTGATGGTTTTGTCGATTCCGATATCAGCGCAGAACGTCACAAGCAGATCTCCCAGGTTCCTGACATCGGTTCGCAGAGCCGTCGCGAGCAGCTCCGCAACCTGTGCGTACTTGTCGCGAGCGTGGTAGAGGTTGAACTCTATTGACGCAGGCAATACGAGAGCCGCCGCCTCGCCGTATTCAGCGCCGAGCGCATGTTGGAGCGCGGATGCCAGGAGGTTCACGACGCCCAACCCGGCGCCTGTTGCGGCGCTCCCCGCGAGGTATGCCGCGAGACAGAGCGCTGTCCTGGCGTCGATATTCGTCCCATCGGCGACAGCACGCCTCAGATACTCGCCGACAAGGCGTATCGCTTCGAGCGCGAAGGTCTCCGTGAGCGGATTGCTTCGCCGCGACACGAACGCCTCGAGCGCCAGAGTGAAGGTGCCGACACCTGCCGCTGCCGTCAACCGTGGCGGCGTTGACACCGTGAGTTCGGGGTCGATCGCGACGCATGTCGGCATGACGTGCCGGTGCGACACGCTCCGTTTGCATCGCGCCTCTTCATCAACAGCAAACGCCGTACCCATGATCTCGGTACCGATGACGGCGACCGTCGGGACAACCACGAGCGGTAATCCAGCCCGCTCGAAGGCGCATTCCCCGACGAGAAACGGCTCGATCGATTCCGCGTCATGTCCGCAAAGCACTGCAACGAGCTTCGCCGCATCTATCACGCTCGCCCCACCGAGACCCACGATGAGGTCGCAGCCGGCTGCGGCGCACGCGTCGGCCGCAGCATCAATATCTCGGATCGTAGGTTCGTAGCCATCGAAACGGTAGACGGTTCCGCCCATCTCACGCGTGACCAGCTCGTCGCGGATATGGTCGGTAAGCCCGCCCGGCTGAGCGCCTCGCGGACCCGTAAGGAGAAACGCGTGCGCACCCAGCGCAGCTGCGGCATCGGCGACGGCACCCACACAGCCCGCACCGAACAGCGTCTCGCTCGGCATCGTGAGCGAGAGCAACGTGCTCTCATGACCTGCGTTGTTCTCTTTTTTTCGAGGCGACATCATCTCAGTGCGAGCTTGGCGACCGTCTTCGTCGGGTCGTATCCGTCGGCAAGCTGAAGAGGACCGCACGGGAATATCCCCACGCGACATGTTCGACCGTGCTTGCGTTTGAGCGCCTTGACAAGTTTGCTCCACCTGCGGAACAGACGTACCGGCTCGTGATACGCGACCTTGACGTCCTGCTCCGCAATATTCGGCGAAAAAACAAACAGCTCCCTGCCGCGAAACGTCTTCTCGACGTCCAGCGCCATCTCGAGCGCCATCCCTCTGCCGTGCAACGAGTGGTAGCCTCTCCCTTCTGGACTGGCGGTCGTCAACACGACGGTCCCGTCCTCTTTCAGCACCTCTGCCGGCGCGGTTATGAGCGCGTTGAACGCGTTCACCGACTGCATGAAATCGGTATCTTTCGGATACGCGTTGCATACGGCGACGTCGATTTCACCAGCGAGCTTCGTCTCATACACCTTGCGAGCAAGCTCAATCCCTGCCGCGTGCGCTTCCACGAGGTCGCCTGCGAAGAGCCCGACGATACGTCTCTTACCCGACACCACGGCGTTCACGACAAAATCGAGCCCGGCCCGACGTGCAACCTCGCGGATATCGGCGAGTTGGTCGTTGTTCTCCGTGAGACCAAGCCCGCCGGCAAGACCAAGGACCGTCCCTCGATGGTTCGCCTGAAGCGTCTCTATACCGCCAAGACCCGGCAGGACAATCTTGCCCCCACCACCCCAGCCAGGCCCATAATGCGGGATGATGCATCCGATAGCCAGCTTCAGCTCGCCCTCCATGAACGGCGTGTTGACAAGGATTGGCGTCCCTCTGCTCGATTCGCCCAGGTTCACGAGGTTCTCGAACGGATGATGGTTCTCGACCTCGATGGAATCGACGATCTCCTCGCCGAGCTTTCGCAGCAGGTCGTGCCGCGTGCACGGTCTGTGCGCGCCAACGGCCATGACGATACGGATATCGCGTTTCCTTATCCCTGCAGCGGTCAGACGTTGAAGAACCGCCGGCAGTATGCGGGCAGCCGGTGTCGGTCTGGACAGGTCGTCAACGGCGATCGTCACCGTGCGTCGTCCGCTCGCAAGATCCGACAGCGGCGGAGCCCCTACAGGGGCGTCGATGGCACTGTCTATCTCCCGTGGAAAAAGTTCGCGCGCGCCAGCGTGATCAAGGAGCTCCACGTCCCATTCCTCCGGAAACGTCAGCTTATAATCCTTGTCACCGTACCACGCACGCCACGGGATCTTTACCTTGTTCACCGATACACCTTCCCGAGACTACCCTTCTGCAGGAACGCCTGCGCCCGACGCCGAAACCTTTCTTAGCTTCCTCCCTCCCCACACCTCTCAATTATATGCAGCCGCGCGTGTTTCCGCAAGGAGCAGGCGCACACCCACGTGCCTGCCCTCCAAACGCCAGCGAACACACAGGCTTGCCCCTACGGTCCCAAATACCGCCACTAACAGACGTACCGGTCCCTCGTCATTGCGACCTCCCTTTACCTCGTCGTTGCGAGTCCGCCGCGGCGACTCCTGTGCGAGCCACTTGCATTTGCAGCGCGTTTTGTCACATAATGCGACCGCCCGGAACCGACTACACGACGTGCGAACGATACGGGGCAGACCGGACCAGAACAATCACATAGGATCTGAAGTCGTTGACCGAATGGCTCTTTTCCAACACCGCAGATACGCCGAGACTCCCTCTGCTGATCGGCCTTATCGGGCTGATCCTGTGGACCGGCGAGGTGATCTCGCTCTTTATCACGTGGAAACCGGGAAAGGGGACCGAGAAAGACAAAGGCTCATTCGTTTTCATTGCGTCCGCATGGACCCTCGCCATAACGTTTTCTGTATTCGACGCCTTGACCTATCGGTTGACCACGTTGCCGTACCACCTCTCGTGGATTCAGTATGGTGGGATACCTCTGATCATTATTGGGTTCGCTCTGCGCGTACCTGCACGACTGGCGCTCGGGCACGCGCTCAGCCCGTTTGTGCAGACAAGTAATCCCGGCGGACTCGTCACGAACGGTATCTATTCGCTCATCCGCCATCCCGCTTACCTCGGTGCACTCAGTCAACTCGTGGGAATCGCCCTCTGTTTCGGCAGCATAATCGGTGTCGCAGCCGGAATACTTGGTGGTATCCCCGCGCTCCTGTACAGAATCCGGGTCGAAGAGCAAGCTTTGCGGGAGTGGTTCGGGAAGGATTACGAGCAGTATGCGGCACGAACCAGCAGGATGATCCCGCCCCTGTGGTAAGTTGCATTTAATGCTATGCTGGGTCAAAGCTATTCAAGCGGTTGCTTTTCCTTGCGCGCTTATGAGGTCACATTCGTTCGTTATCACAATACGCGCCTGCTTTGACATACCCAGTCGATTCTGATATGCTTACAGCAGACGTCGGGTATAGGGAATGAGCGTTCCTCAAAGGTGGTGATACGTCCGGCCGACTAACCTCATGGCGTGCCCTTCAAGAACCGTGGAAAACTTCGCTTTCGACTGGGGGGGAGTGAGTGGACATGTCAAGGAAACCGGAAGGATTCACGCTGATAGAGCTGCTGGTGGTCATAGCGATCATCGGGATTCTGGCCGCCATTCTCTTACCGGCACTGTCTCGGGCGCGAGAGGCCGCGCGTCGTGCCAGTTGTGCCAACAACCTCAAACAATGGGGTCTCGTGTACAAGATGTACGCGGGCGAGTGGGACGGACGGTTCCCGCAGTTGACCAGCACACACGAGGGATATATCAACCTGGCACCGCAGGGGCCGGCGGTCTGGCCGGAATACGTGAGCGAGATTGCGTTGTTCTTCTGTCCGTCGGATCCGACCGGTTATCTGATCCTGCCGCCACCGGAAGGCCTGTGCGAGTGGTGTGACAGCAACGGCACGATCGACCCGCGCCTCATCACGCATAAGTCATACTGGTATTTGGGCTGGACTACGACGCAGGAGTATGAAGGGTACGCCACCCTTTGGATTATCGGGTATGACGACCTGCAGCCCGGGAACGAGTCACAGTTTGTCAATCATAACACAGATATGGACTTGGACATTAGTAGGTACGCACATTTGCAGCACCCGGCATTCAGTAACGCGGGATCGGGCACCATCTACCGGTTACGCGAAGGAATCGAGCGGTTTCTGATCAGCGACATCAACAACCCCGCCGCGTCGGCGGTAGCGCAAAGCGATGTTGCTGTAATGTGGGACCAGATGCAGGCTCACGGCGATTTCAACCATCAGCCGGGCGGGTGTTGCGTTCTGTATATGGATGGACACGTCGAATATGTAAGCTACCCCGGCAAGTACCCGGTCACACCGCTCATTGCGCGTATCGGCAGCGCGGAATGGCAACCCGTGCCGACACCGCCGGATACGTGGTAACGGCTCCGGCAACAGGGCCGATCACAAAAGGAGAAAACGGTATGTTTCGCATGGTAGAGGTCATCAGCAGTTCCGACCGCGGATTCTCGGAGGCCGTCAGGCAAGCCGTGGAAGGCGTCATACAGTCGGGTGAGAAAGCGCACTTCTTCGAGGTCATAGAGCAGCGCGGCGCAGTGCGGGACGGCAAATTCAAGGAGTTTCAGGTCAAGGTGAAGGTCGCCGTCGAGGACACGACAGCGCAACCGTAATATCCGGCATTCGTTCACGAAGTGCGGAACCGTCGCTGACCGCTGCACCGTGCGGCACGAACACGTTCAATTAGCGGGTGCGATTCCGCACGACGAACTTATCCAACCGCGCCATACCTTCCGCAATGTTTTGCAGGCTGTTCGCATAGGAGATACGGAGGAACTGCCGGCCTGCCTCGCCGAAATCCATCCCCGGCGCTAACGCGACCCCGGTCTCGTCGAGGATACGGTTTGCCAACGTGAGGGAATCTTCGCCGAACTCCTTGCACTCCACCCAGACGTAAAAGGCACCATGCGGTTCGCATGGCACGCTCAGCCCGATCTCACCCAACCTCTTCAGCACGAACCGGCGCCGCTCGTCAAACCGGGCAACCATCCGGGCTGCATCGTCGCCAGCCTCTCGCAGAGCCGCAACGCCCGCGTGCTGAACAAAATCGTTCGGCGATATGAAAAAGTTCTGCTGAAGCACCTGGATGATGCGCACATACTCCGCCGGGACGATCACGTACCCGAGCCGCCACCCGGTCATCGCGTACAGTTTCGAAAAACCGTTGATAACGATCGCGCTGTCGGTGAACTCGAGCGCCGAGCTCTCCTTGCCCTCGTACACCAGACCGTGGTAAATCTCGTCGGAAACCACGGTGACCCCCATCTCGCAAATCGCCCGCAGTTCCTCTCGATCAATCAACGTCCCGGTCGGGTTTGCGGGCGAATTGATGATAATGGCTCTCGTTCCCGAATCAATTCTCGTCGAAACCTCCGCCGCCGTGCACTGAAACATTTCCTCCGGTTTCGTCGTGATGAAAACCGGTTCCGCATCGAGGTGCAGTAGGAAGTTCGGGTAGCACGCATAGTGAGGATCGGACAGGATCACCCGATCGCCTCGTTCCAGAATTGCCGTGAACGCCAGCAGCATCGCCGGCGAGGAACCTGACGTGATTACGATCCTACCGGGCGACACCTCAACGCCGTACGTATCGTGATAGTGGCTCGCTATTGCCTCACGCAGCTCAAGCAGGCCCAGGCTCGACGTATAGTGCGTATGGCCACCTCTGAGCGCTTTTTCCGCCGCTTCGAGCACGCACCCCGGCGTCGGGAAATCCGGTTCCCCGACCTCCAGATGGACAATGGAACGGCCTGCGGATTCCATATCCTTCGACCGCTCCATGACGTCCATGACGTAGAACGGCGTCATGTTCTGGCTCGATCGGCGCATAATCCCTCGTCACTCCCACTGAAGGCACCGTCATATTATGTCAGACCGCAGCACGTGTCAACGGGAGAGCGGGCGCGCCCAGCTGCGCCCTCAGACTGTAGGGGAGGTCCTCGTGGCCTCCCACGGGGGGTTGCAAGACCCTCCCCTACGACAGATCCTGGCTCAGAACGCGCCGTGGCCATGTGACGTAGGGGCGGTTCGCGAACCGCCCCTACACATGCTGGCGTGTACTTCTAGGTACGCCTCACTTGATGACCACGGAGGTTCCGTACGCAAATCGGTGACAGTGTGCCTTGTTCCGACAGGACATTATCTTACATGGGTCTCAACTTTGCGAACGCTCTCAGAAACTCACGTGCATCCCGATACCGAGTTGCGGGTCCAGCTTCCCGCGAAAGATGTCCTCATACCGCTGTGTCGCGTATACCCCGGCATCCACCTCGAACCCGTGTGACGCGAACAGGTCCTTCGCGACACCGAGCCCGGCTCGTTCCCGCGTAGCTACCGCGTCCAGCGACCAGCCCTGACGCAGGGCGGTTCCCGAACCGCCCCTACTTTCGATAAGCTCGAACGCGACGCTTTCTTGCGGCGAATCTTCGGTCACCAACACACCGTATTTCGCGGCGTCCGGCAACCTATCGCCGATCTGACGCACGAGGTTGAATACGTGGCCGCTAACGCGACCGTTCACGCTTTTTTTGGTTCCGCTCTCCCCTTGAGCAACCGCACGATCTTGCTGATGAGCACCGGTATATACTCCCTGCCAAGCTCCTCGATCACGTCGATCCCGCGCGTACGGCCAAACTCCTGCGCATACGCGACCGCTTTCTGCCGCGCCGTAGCTTTCTCCTCGGGGGTAAGCTTCCCGTCGGCCTTCGCTTCCTTAAGCGCCTGCACGTAAACGCGGTAGGTCTTCTCGACACCCGCTTCGAGTGCCTCTACAGCAGCGAAGTACTTCTCCTGTTTCATCCGCTGATACAGGTCCCTGCTCTTGAAGAACGTCCACGCAGCCCCGACGATAGTCGCGACGAGGGCTACGACCCAATCGAGCGCGAAATGTTCCACCAACTCTTCCATGATTCTCTCCTTTCACCCTGCGCCACGGCGCATTTACGAGCCGTAACGGTTATCCCCGTGAACGTGTCCGTCGGGATAATCGTCCTTAACGAAATCGAAATACCGCCGACATACCGCACCAACCCTCTCCTGGGGGAACCGTGCACCGCTGCTGCGAACCCTCGCCACGATGTCAACGGCGATCCCGCCGTACCGTGCGAGATGCCGCGAATTACGGCTCACGGTACCCCCTTCATCAGTCCAGCCATATCGCTTTGCGAGCTGACGCAATTCCTCCTCCGTGCGCAGCGCGTCGGTGATAACAATTTCTATCTCCTCGCCTGCTTCGCGACAGAGATCCCGCCGCACCTGCTCAAGCGCGCGCGGGACGCTCGCGTGGATCATCACGAACCCATACGCGTTCTCAAACCCACGCAACGAGAAGTGCGACACAAGCTCGCCGTCAATCTGCGTGTACAACCTCACCCTGTTGCGGCCACGCTGCGTCTGGCCAGCATTTCCGGCGTTGTCCATTCTGCTCAGTTCCCGCAATACCGCACGCGGTGCATG
>Ga0180433_10005050_pt1 | contig 18131 bp, 14 predicted proteins | sample SS_ome_8_FD_132980 | JGI IMG/M metagenome (GOLD analysis project Ga0180433, IMG submission 132980) | Hypersaline lake sediment archaeal communities from the Salton Sea, California, USA - SS_1_D_1 metaG | ecosystem: Environmental > Aquatic > Non-marine Saline and Alkaline > Hypersaline >... | reverse complement strand
TATGTTGATAATAATTAGCATATTCGTATACTTCAAAACTAACATTGTTGTTCCTTTTAACGAGATACATGTCGTTTCAAAAGGAAAAAAAGTTTATGAATACGATGGTAAGGGTAGATATAGATACTTTCCTTTTCTCTATGGTCGTACCATCATTCCTAAACACGTTTTAGATATTGAACCAGGGCTTCTCGATCTTCACGACTGCGATAACTTGCCGTTTGGCGTGGAAATTTCAATTAAAGTGCAAGTTACCGATCCTCAGAAAGCAGCAGCTACTTTAACGAGAATCGATCACTCAACCGTGAGCAAAGTCGTGGAAGATACTGTAATGAGTGCCGCTCGTTCCCTTGCAATGGAACGCACGATACTCGACATAATGAAAAATCGTGAAGAAATCGAAAAATCAGTCTATGAAATGGTCGCAGACGCCTTAAATAAGTTAGGTCTTTCAGCAATCATATTCGACATAAAAAACATTAGAGATATTGATGGTCGAGATGTTATTGGCTCTCTTGAAAGGGTAAAAATAGCTGAACTTATCAAAAAAGCTAGAATTTCTGAAGCTATTCAAGAAAACGAGGCAAAAGAAGTCGAAGTTGAGCGTAAAAAGTCAACTCAGGTCAAGCTTGAAAACATGAAACTTGAAGAAGAACAAGCTAAGTTATCGCGTGAAAGAGAAGTAACAACCAAGCAAATGCTCGTTGAACAAGAAAAATTGAAGATAGAAGAACAGAAACTCACTCGTTTTGCTGAAATCGAACAAAAGAAAGCAAGAATCTTGGCAGAAGCTAAAAGGGAACAGCGTTTAATCGAAGCGCAGTCCGAAGCTGAAGCTACCGAAAGACGCGCTCAAGCAGAAGCTAATGCCATCAAGTTAGCTGCGGAAGCAGAAGCTGAAGGTATAAGGGTAAAAGGTATCGCAGAAGTAGAAGTCTTAAAGGAAAAATCTGAGGCTTTAAAACAAGGATCTGTTGCTGCCCAACTACAAATATTAGAAATTCTCAGTCAAGCGCAAGTTGATAGTGCAGGAAAGATTGCTGACGCGTTAGGTAAAAACAACAAGATCATGTATCTTCCCGTAGATAACAACGGAGGAAACATTCTCACGAAATGGTTGCCAAAGATGGAAGGCCTACTCCAATCTGGAATGCTCTCAAAATTCGTGAAACAACTTAATACCGAGGCACCTATGCAAGTAATAAGTGATAAAACAAAAAAAGCAGCAAAAAAAGCGTGATACAATGGTAAAAGTACCGATCGGGAAAATTGTAAAAGTGGATTTATGGGATTCCAAGAAAAAGCGTGGAATGGTAAAATATCACACCAACACCATGGACATCGTGAGAGCAGAAAGCGAGTTTGATCTTCAAAAAGGAGATTCTGCCATTGTTGTAGAGTCGCACGATAGTTTTGTGTGGATCGTTCCAAAAGATAAGTACACAAACCTATTGAAAGGGGGAAACGTTAATGATATCGATTTAAAGGGGCTTTCTCAAGAAATTTATAACATGCTAAAAGATCGAATAGAAGAAACAGGAGGAATCTTGTCTTTCGAAGATATTTATTCGATCTTCAAGAGAACATCGATTCAAGATATTCTTACTAAAAAACTATTGAAAAAGGCAACGAAACTGAAAGAGTTACACTTTGAAAAGATAAAAGCAAACGGCACCATATATTTTGCTCTCAATCCCGCAGAAATCACCTGTGACGAAGTAACGCTATTAAATTACGCAAAAGATTACGCTTTTCTAACAGTTGATATCGTTCAAAGCCTTCTAGGGTGGTCTTATTTAAGAATAAAGAGAATGCTCGACTATTTCGTAGAAAAAGGTCGCTGCCGGAAGGACGAGAATTATCGGACCGGAGATCGGTACTATTTCTTGAATATTGTAACCAACTAATTTTTTTTAATAATTTTACAAATAAACAAAAATCGAGGGTAAAACATGAACAATCTTAAAGTTTTTATTGAAAAAATGAATATAATGTATAACCAAAATCTTCGTTCGAGGATGAAAATGAGATTAATTCAAAAAACACCAGTTTTAATACTCACAGTATTATTTTTTGCTCTGCCATTGTCTTACGCATCATTTTCTGATATTACTTACAATTACAATGTTGAACAGCAAGAATTCATCGCAGAACCTAACCTAAAAAGCGCGGGTTTTTGGAATCTCACGGGAACTCCGATTTTCATAGATAATTCAGATTCTAATAACAATTGGAGTAAAATAGCTAGCGAAAACGACTGGTGCAGCGGTGATGGCACGCTCGAAAATCCTTACCTCATCGAAAACGTTACTATCAATGCGGCCAATTCTTCTACGGGATGTGGAATTTATATCGTAAATTCCCAAACGGAATATTTTACAATCAGAAACGTGACGGTATACAACGCTGCAAACGGAACTACTAACGCTGGAATCGTTTTGAAAAATACATATTACGGGACCTTAACAATGAACAATTGTTCATTTAATTCGGGTACTGGAATATACTTGGAATTTTGTTATTATAACGACATTTTGGGAAACAACGCGAGTAATAATTCTCATGACGGGATATGTGTTATGGGTAACTATAACGAGATTTCGGGAAACAACGCGTGTAATAATTCTCATGACGGGATAGTCTTAGAGGGAGAAATAATTGGAGATTGTGGTTCCTCTTCAGCTTATCCTTGTTCCCATTTAGCGTCTTATGATAATGTTGTCTCAGAAAACATCGTAAATTATAACGATGGATATGGAATTCACGTGAAGGATTGCCCTAATAACACCATCTCGGGGAACATCGCAAGTTACAATACTTGGTACGGTATATTTATAGAGGGAGACATGATATTATGTTTTAGGAATTCATACAACAACTCCATTATTAGAAACACGGCAAACAATAATCATAGAGGAATAATGCTGATGGTTAGTTATTATCACAATATATCCGGGAATATCGCCTGTAATAACACTTATGATGGAATATGGTTAGATGTAGGGGATGGTCACACGGTCTTGAGTAACATCGCAAACTATAATAAATATGGAATTCATTTGCACAGTAGTTCTTATAATACTATATCTGAAAACACTGCTTGTTACAATCAGGAGAATGGTATCTATTTAAATAGTAATAACGAGCGAAACACGATTTCGGGAAATATTATCTGCAATAATACCAATGGAATTTTTATAGATGGCGGAGATTGTTTATTTTGCGATCCCATTAATAACGAGCGAAACACGATTTCGGGAAATATTATCTGCAATAATACTAATGGGATATATTTATACAGAAGCAATCAAAACACGATTTCAGGAAATATTATAATCGGAAATATTGTATGTATAATGGAAGATACTTGTCAAGGAAACATTTTTTACAATAATAATGGCTGTACATACGGTCAAACGGGAAATCTGGTTCCAGGATACGATCTCTACTTCCTACTCGGCTTTCTTTCGATTGCCATAGTAATCGGAGTCAGAAGTATTAAAAAGCATGATGTTTAAAAAGTAATATTTTTTTTATTTTTATTAAAAATATTTGTATATGAAATATTCTAAAAAAAAAGATGATAAGCTTGTATTCATTGTATTATCCATGGATTTATTATATAATTTCATCGTGAAGTGAGCTTTATGGTTGATTTCTGTCCAGAATGTGGAAGCATGTTGAGAAAAAATAAATGCAGGTGTGGATATGGCCAAAAAGCTCCTAAAATTGTTAAAAGTTCTAACGGTGCGATGCTAACTATTTGGGATCCACCAACTCCTAACATCATATATTGTAAGATAACTGCCACTTCGATTGAAAAACTACGAATTGGAATTAAGAAGGGGATTTACCCTGAAAAATTAAAAGAAATCAAAAAAAGACTTAAGACACGTGATTTATCTTGTCTTAATTGCGTTTATTACGAGGAAATGAAGCTTCATTGTCAAATAAAGAATAAATATATCACTAAGGATTCGATATGTAAAAGGTTTGAACCGTTTGATATATGATACTTGATCAGAATAAAGCAATAAAAAAAGAAAAATATAAAAAAAATACGAAAAAAATCGTTGAGATTGCCCGAATGGGCTTAAAAGCATCTGTGGATGACTTGTGGCCCCATCTCCTTGTACTCCCTTCTCGTAACCCACATTCGGTGGAATGTTTTCAAGGAGCTCAAGATAGATCCACCAATCCACACGGAATACATTCTTTCTGGTGGCGCAATAATTTTCACGTCAACTGACTCTGGAATCTGTTCCTTAATTTCCTTGGTTAACCGTTCCTTAATGCCTGGGAACATCGTAGAACCGCCGGAAAGGACTATGTTGCTGTAAAGATCTCTTCTGAGGTCAACATCGCACTCAGAAATAGCTCCTACAATAACATCGTCTAATGGCTCTAATTCTTTTCCAATAACGCTTGGATTAAAGAAGCATTCTGGAGCTAAGAACCTTTCGACGCCAACATTAATGGTTTCTCCGTCTGGAAGCATGTATGATTTTTCCATTCCTGCGACTTTCTTAGAAAGCATCATTTCCTTTTCAGGATCAATTGCAACATAGCACAATTTTTCCTTTATATCTCTTACAATTTCTTTCTCTGCCGATGTAGTAAATGTATACCCTTTTTGCCTGAGTAATCTTTGTAAGTAAGTCGTTATATCTCTACCAGCAAGATCAATTCTTTGAATGGCGTGGCTTAAGGCGAAACCTTCGAAAATTGGGACAACGTGGGATACACCGTCTCCAATATCAATAACACATCCGGTCGTACGACCTGAAGCGTAAAGTGATAACACTGCTTGCATTGCTACGTAAAGAGCAGGCGTGTTAAATGTCTCGAACATTATTTCAGCCATTTTTTCACGATTTGGCCTTGGATTTAATGGAGCTTCGGTCAAGAGTACAGGATGTTCACTTGGATCTATTCGCAAATCGGTATAAAACGTGTAATGCCAAATTTTTTCCATTGCGGTCCAATCTTCAATGATTCCGTGTTCTACAGGGAACATCAATTTTAAGACACCTTTGAGTTGCATTGCCTCTTCACCGATGTAATATTCTCTCGTATAATGCTCCACATCAGTCATTATTGACTCATATTTAGGGTAACCAATGAGCGTGGGAAACACTGAACGAGGTTGATCTTCTCCTGCGAAACCATTTTTCGAGATACCCGTACCGTTATCCACGACAAGTGCTTTAGCATTTAAAAAACTTTCTTCTTCTGCCAATTTTATCAGCCTTGTTATTTTTTTAGTTTTTATTTAAAGATAATTTATTTCAAGTAAATACTATATGAAATTTTATCTATATAAATTGTTTTTTTTTAGTTCAATTTATTGTAACAAATATAAAGTTCATATTTATAAATTTTTTTAATCCCAAAAATAAAAATCCTTTATACACAATAGATTTTTTACATAAAATAAAAATTTTTAACCCAAATTCGATTTTAAGCCAAAAATTAACTATTTTATAATTGATAATAATATTTTCCCTCTACATTTTTGAGTCCTCAGATGATGATAGTTTATGATAACAAATTATGGTTAAAAAAAACAGCTGTTTGAAAAAAAATAGAAAAAAATATGAAAAATTATTTTTAAAATGAAATATTTTGTAATATAGGTATGACAGAATCAGATTTTAAGAAATTTCAAAAAAGATTAGCTTCTCTTGAACAAATACTTGAAAAGAAAGACAAGGAGAACGAGAAACTCAAGCAAATTATTGAAGAATACCAGCGTTTCATGGAAGAAATGAAGAAACAACCTTTAATCATAGGCTCTGTTGAAAGGGTCTTAAAAGATGGCAGAGCTATCGTGGTTCACACCCCTGGACATAGGGTATTAATCCCTCCGAATCAAATCATACAACCGGAGGCAGGCGATTCTGTTGTTTTACACGGTCAAAGTTTGCAGATTTTAGATATTCTTTCGAAAAAAATTAGAGATCACGTTGCTGGCATGGAGTTATTACAAAATCCAGACGTGACATTCGAGGATATTGGAGGTTTAGACCCTCAAATCGAAGCAATTCGGGAAATCATAGAATTACCCTTATTACACCCAGAATTATTCGAACAAATCGGAATAGAGCCTCCTTCAGGTGCTTTATTATCTGGACCTCCCGGAACTGGAAAAACGCTGTTAGCAAAAGCAATTGCTAATAACTCTAAAGCGAGGTTCATACATTTAGTAGGTTCAGATTTAGTTCAAAAGTTTATAGGTGAAGGTTCGCGAATGGTAAGGGAAGTTTTTTCACTAGCTAAGGAAAACCTTCCAGCAATCATTTTCATTGATGAAATTGATGCCATTGCCATTAAGCGAACGAGTGAGGTATATAAGGGAGATCGCGAGGTACAGAGAACGTTCATGCAATTATTATCTGAGTTAGATGGTTTTGCCAATACCGAAGGAATCATGTTTTTAGCCGCCACGAATAGGGAGGACGTGTTAGATCCTGCAATTTTAAGACCAGGAAGGTTTGACCGCATCATTAGATTCAATTTACCTACCGAAGAAGCTCGATTAATGATCTTGCAAATACACACGAGAAAAATGAATTTAAAAGGCGTGAATTTAAAGGAATTAGCTAAAAAGACAGAGGGATTTAGCGGTGCTCACATAAAAGCTTTAGTGACTGAAGCGGGCATAAAATGCCTTCGAGAGAGGAACACTGAAGTGAAGCAAGAACACTTTAACATTGCATTAGCAGAAATAATGGATAAAGAACATTCAAGTGTCAAACAAATGATATACTCTTAATTTTTAATGTTTTGCTTGTATCTCTCGAATTTTCGCTTTCCATAGCTGATTACTTTTGCTAGCATTTCTGATTTCTTGACAGATATATTTAGCTCAATAGGTTCTTGGATGTATCCTTCCTTTAAAGCATTATTATAAATCTCCTCCCCCACATCCGTCCTTATAATTGCAGTTGTAAATTTTTCTCGCGAACCCAGTCCACCAAACGAAATATCTGCATAAACATTAGAAAAATCCCTACAGGCAAGACACGCAGGTCGGGCGATATCATTTAAATCCTCAAATTCAATGAGAATTGTCTCTCCTGTTTTTAGTTCCAAAATCAAGTCTTCTTTAATATTCATGTTCTCCACGTCGTTAAACGAAAATCCGTATTTATCTTCCATCTTCTTGCGAGCCTCGTTGTCAAACGAAAAATTAAAGTTACAAAACAAACCTAACGTGTATTTGACGACATGAGCAGGAAGGATGCTTAATTCTTGCATTTTCCTTATCGAATGAATCTGACATGGCGTGCCAACAACGGCGATATCCATCATATCAGTTCCTACAAGTTTTTTTAACTTGGTTATTGTTGGAATGAATGTATCGTAATGTTCCAGCCCTGAGACTTGCTGAGTAATATCAAAATGAGAACCTGCTGCCTCTATCAAATCTTCTTTTGTAGTTGCAAAGAATGGAATTCTATTGAACGGCCCCTCCTTCTTACTCACGAGAGCGCCCTTTATCAAATTGCGATCTAAAAGATAACTTAAGATTCCAGTTACCACGCCTCCATCTGTAGCTCTAGCTCTAATCTCTTCAGATGTGGATTGACTTGAAGTGATCTTCTTTCTGTTCCCTATTGAAACTTTATAATTGAATCGTTCGTTTAATTCTTCATTCAATACCCAAGTCTGAGGACATACTAGGTAACATAATCCACAATGGAGACAATTATCCTTATTACTATACACAGGAGGACCTGATTCTGACATTTCTATTGCTTTTAATTCCGCAGCCGAACAAAAACTCACACATCCTCCACATTCTCCACAGATTCCTTTATCGTGGACTTCCTTTATTAAATCTTCAAACGATTTTGGTATGACTTCACTAACCATGTTTTTTCTACTCATTTTTTAATTAATTGATATGATTTTTTTAACGATCACCATGCATTTTCCTCAATTCTGCTTGAGAAAATACAGGTCCATCGACGCAAACGAATTTTTCGCCAATGTTACACCTTCCACACTTCCCAATTCCACATTTCATCCTCATTTCTAAAGACTCTAAGATTTGTTCGGGTTGAAAGTTCAATTTATCAAGGACTGCTTCAGTAGTTTTTATCATTATTGGGGGTCCGCAAACGATTGCTACGGCATTCTCTGGAGAGGGGCTCACAGCCTCAACTATAGGGGCTACAAAACCTACTCTCCCATCCCACCCTTCTTCAGCACAATCAATGGTCAATGCCACGTCAATGTCTTCCATCCTCTCCCATTTCATAAGGTCATCTTGATAGAGAATTTCTGAGCAGTTTCTATTCCCATATATCACCATGATGTCTTTAAAATCCACACGATGATCTTCGTGTAACATGTAGTATACTAGAGAACGCAAGGTTGAAAACGCAAATCCTCCTCCTATAACTATTATGTTTTTTCCTTTTAAATCTTCAATCGGCCATCCGTTTCCTAAAGGTCCCCTGACGCCGATAATATCTCCCACCTCACAATTATGAATTGCTGAAGTGACGGTTCCCATCTTTTTAATGGTAAATTTGATCGATCCCTTTTCTGTAGGAGACGATGCAATACCTATGGGACACTCGCCTTTCCCAATTAAGCTGATTTCAGCAAATTGTCCTGGAATATAATCAAATTTTTCTTCGTCTTCCTTGTTATTAAACACCAATTCATAGGTTTTAATATCGTTAACTCCATTTTCTGATACAATGGATTTTATGGTCGTTAACATTGGAATATACGGGCTAAGCAACAACAACTTCCTCCTTTTTATTTTTATTTTTTATAGCATTTATTTTCTTGATGATCTCTCTCAGATCGTTATTGACGGGACATAAGTGAATGCACCTTCCACATCCAACGCACCCTATTAAATCATAATTTTTTGGATAATAGTTGAACTTATGTAAAATACGGTTTCTGCATCTCTCGATTTTTGTGCTTCGAGGATTATGACCGCTCGTTTCAAGAGTGTAAAGACAAAACTGGCACGTGTCCCATATACGAACTCTTTTACCCCTATTATTATAGTGATCTACATCCTCAACTACATCAAAACACGTACAAGTTGGACATAAGAAAGTGCAAGTACCGCAACCGAGACAATTTTCGCTCACTTCTTTCCATAATGGATGATCAAAACTTGGATCCAAAATCTCTGCCGTATTTTTAAGATCAAGATTTGTAGTAATTAAGGATTCAGCGTGGTTCGAAAGCTTTACCGCTTTTTGTAAGTCTTTCTCTGTAGCTTCAGAAAGCCACGCTAATTTTTCAACAATGGCTTTTCCCGTCTCGCTTACAGGATTAACAAGATATCTTTCTCCTAAATCAGTTAGAAAGATGTCTACATCATCTTTTCTGTGAGGATGCCCCCCATAATCGAGAGAAGTGCAGAAACAAGTAGCTCTTGGAGTATTACAAGCCAATCCTATGACGACAGTATTCTCTTTTTTCTTCATAAATAAATCGTCCTTAAACTGACCAAAGTTGAAAAAGTTTTCCAATAAACTAAAACTATACGCATCGCACGGACGAACGCCAAATATGAGGATTTTTTCCTCTAGATCTGTTCTTGGTTCTATTTCAATGTTTTTTCCATCGATTTTATATGAAAAGAGCGTTTCCATTCTTGGAAATAATATTTCTTTTGGTGGAATTTTTGAATTAAGATATTCAAGTTCTATATCTTCGGGATTAGTAATTTTCTTAAAAATTATGTTTCCCTTAACTTTCGTTGGCGCATAGAAACTGTAATATCTTGATAAATCTTCGTGTAATTGCTTTAATTGGTCCTTCTTAAGTATTTTTTCCTTCACTTTATAAATCACCACATTAATGTTCTCCTAACATGAAGTCTTCCGAATCTTCCATTTTTTGAGTCATCATTGGAGGCATCACATCAAGACTTAAACCGGCCGTAAAATCATATCTTTCTTTCACAATTTTTTCTAACTTTCTATTTATTAACTTTAGATCTATTCCCATGGGGCAAACGCTACTACAAGCACCACAGCCTACGCATCTCCCTGCCATGTGCATCGCTCGAACCAAATGAAAAACGATTATATCTGACATTTCTGAGGTCTTCCCAAACCACACGGGTTTATTTTGATCGACAAAACAGAGATTACAATAGCACATGGGACACGCTTCTCGACACGCATAACACCTCGTGCAGTCGCTCAGAAGTTCTGTAATGACTTCCCATTTTTCTTCAGGTGTTTTTGACTCATAATTATCCAAATCGACAAAATCGTCTTCCACGGATGCTACTTCGATCGATTCTCCAACAATAACATCAGAGAGCGAAGAAGACATGGGGGGAGATTTCACCTTACATGTCTTGCATAATTCATTTAAATATTCTTGATAGGGTAAAACTTCTTCAAATTCTTTTCCCTTGACACTAATAGTTTCGTTCGAAACCGAAATTTCAAGGATTTCCTTTTCTCCTAGTTCCTTTTCAATTCTTCTTCGGTTCACAACTCCGTTACAAGGGATTCCTATGATCTTTATTTTTTCGGGATCTACTTGTTTTTCTTTTACAAGGTGAATTAGGGCTCTCGCAACACACCCTTTTGAAACTATACCTACTTTTAATTCAACTTTTTCATTGTCAACAAATTCAGTGAGGGGAGGTACTATGTATCTCGCAAGGTTTACGTAACAAAGGTTGTTCCAGATTAAATTATCGACATCCTCAATTTTTTTAATAAATATTGGAGAAGAGCTCAATGGAACCGTACCTTGCGCATATCCTATGATCATATCTACTTTTTTCTCAATTAGTAAATTTCTCGCAACTTCCCTCATCTGTTTTTCAATTTCTACATTTTCTGCTTGAATATCTGCCATTTCTTTCACCATTTTTTTTCAAATTTTTTATTAGGACCTAATTTCTTTACTAACTCAGAAATCTTTCTGATCATAACCGCAAATAGCTCTCCTTCAGCGGCAGAAGCCCACATAAATTGTACTCTGTCAGGTTCAATTCCAAAAAAATCCAGGAGTTCTTTAATTATAGCAAATCTCCTTCTAGCCACCAAATTCCCACTAATATAATGACAATCGCCTGGATGGCAGCCTGAAACTAATACACCGTCCCATCCATCAATCAAGCTCTTTATAATGAAGAAAGGATTAATTCTTCCGGAACATGGAACCCTTACCACCCTAATGGTTGGGGGATATTGTATCCTGCTCACGCCTGCTAAATCGGCTCCAGCATAAGAGCACCAATTACACAAAAATGCAATTATTTTTGGTTGCCATTCCTCGTCTTGTTTTGACTTTACAACTGCTTCGTTCATCTTTAAACCCTCCCGGTTATCATTTCAAATATTTGTTGACCTGTAAAGCCTGCAATATCAATTGCGGAGCACCTACAATTTCCCGAGCAGGCACCACATCCTTTACAGAGTGCTTTATTTATAGAAGCGACAATTCCAAACCTTCTATCTTCAATGAGCTCAATGGCGTTATACGCACAATTCTCAATGCACATTCCACAACCACTACATCGAGCCATATCCACGCTGGCAACCTTCCCTTCTGCCTCCACTTCGTCCTTTGAAAGAATAGTACAAGCTCTTGAAACTGCAGCATTTGACTGAGAGATTGAGTCTTCAATTGTCTTTGGACAATGCGCTAAACCCGCAACAAACACACCTTCGGTGGCAAAATCAACTGGGCGCAGTTTCACATGTGCTTCCAGGAAAAAGTGATCCTCGTTTAGAGGTACTTTTAATATCTTGGCAAGTTCCTCGTTTGCCTCTCCTTGAGCTACTATACCAGCACTTAATACCAATAAATCTGAACTTATCGTGATCTTTCCCATTTTTGGATTTTTAACTTCGATCTTTAATTTATCTCCCTCGGAAATAACTTCTGGCAGATCTTTTTCGTCGTAGCGAATGAATACTATCCCTGCCGCGCGAGCTTTACGGTAATATAATTCTTTAAAACCATATGTCCTTATATCTCTAAAAAGAATAACTACCTCTAGGGATGGATTTACTTCCTTCGCTTTAATAGCGTTTTTTATTGCTTCTGCACAGCACATCTTGCTACAATAGGGATGTTCTTCATTTCTTGAACCCACGCACTGAATCATTACTACAGATTTTTTGTTTTTAATCTCGTCCGTGGTGTTTATTAGTTTTTCAAAATCAGATTGTTTAATTACTCTATTATCTTGACCGTACAAGTATTCTTTCGGTTCATATTCGTTCGCACCAGTTGCAACAACAACAACACCGTGTTCAAATTCAACTCTTTCTTTTGAAGCACCATGAAGTATCGAAGATTTGAAATTACCAATATATCCATCGATATTTTCAATCTCAGCTTCGATATATGCGTGAATATATTTATGAGCTTTTACTCTTTCAATTAAGCTTGATAAATATTCCTGGACATTTCCTTCTTCAAGAGTGGTGTAAATATGCCTTGCGTGTCCGCCAAATTCTTTTTCTCTTTCAACTAAATACGTCTCATATTCTTGAGACGCAAAATTAAGCGCTGCCACCAAACCCGTTATTCCACCACCAATCACCAATGCTTTTTGAGTCACTGGCAGTTTTATCCGTTCTAAAGGTTGAATATCTCGAGCCTTATTCACGGCCATTCTTACTAAATCTTTTGCTTTTTCTGTTGCTTTTTCAGGCTCGTGCATGTGAACCCAGGAACATTGATCCCTGATATTTGCCATTTGAAACAAGTATCTATTTAAACCTGCTTCTCTTATAGTTTCTTGAAATAATGGCTCGTGCGTTCTCGGCGTACACGAGGCAACTATAACACGATTAAGATTATATTCTAAGACCTTTTCTTTAATAATAGTTTGGGTGTCTGCCGAACAAGTATACAGGTTTCTATCGGCTAAAACGACATTTGGTAAAGTTCCTGCATAGCGCGTCACTTCTGGAACGTCTACATATCCCCCTATATTTATACCACAATGACATATAAAGCATCCAATTCTTGGGGGTTGTCCTGCCACGTAAATCTCAGGAGGAAGCGTTTTTTCAGTTATGAGCGTGCCTCTCTGATCGTATAGTAATTGGTTTACACATCCTGCAGCAGCACTTGCTTGAGTTACCGTTTCAGGAATATCCTTTGGGGAGGTAAAAGCACCACACGCATAAATACCCGGTTTAGATGTTTGAACGGGATTGAAAATATCAGTTTTTGCGAAATTGAACTCATTCAGTTCAATTCCAAACTTCTCACCCAGGAATTTTCCATCATCAGGCGGATTCAATCCTACCGAAAGCACGACCATGTTAAAATTTTCTTTAATAATCTCTCCGTTCTCTGCTTCGTATGTCAAGATCAAATCTTTAGAAGCTTTCTCCTCTTCTATATGAGAGATACGACTTCGAATGTAGCGAATCCCATATTCTTCTTGAGCTCGATCAATGTACTTGTCAAAATCCTTGCCATATGCCCTGATATCCATGGAAAAAATGGTAGGATTCACTTGATCCATGTGCTCTTTCGCAATCACGGCTTCTTTTGCGGTATACATGCAACATACGGACGAACAATATGGTTGTCCATCTTTAAATTCTCGCGATCCTACACATTGAAGAAATGCCACCTTTTCTGGAACGTCTCCATCTGAAGGGCGTAGAATCTTGCCCGAGTATGGACCACTTGCGCTCAATATTCTCTCAAATTCGATGCTCGTGACTACATTCTTGAACTTTCCATATCCATACTTATTTCCCTCTCCAGGAATATATTCGTCAAAACCAGGGGCTAACACTATTGCACCTACATTAAGTTCCACTTCCTCGTCTTCTAGATCATATTCAACGGCTTTTGCCTTACAAACGCCTAAACAGATACCACAACCGATACAGTAATCTTTATTGATAGCGTATACCAATGGTACCGCTTGAGGATACTTTACTGAAGTCGCGCTATATTTAGCCAATCCTTCGTTAAAAATATCAATCGCTTCCACGGGACACGCTTCACCACACACCCCACAACCAGTGCATTTATCCATATTCACATAAAGTGTTTTCTTTAAAACTTTAACCGTGAAATTTCCCGCCTCACCCTTTACATCAAGAATCTTGCAGTTGATGCTCAAGTCGATATTTTGATGCCTCCCCGTTTCAACTAACTTTGGAGAAACTATACACATGGCACAATCGTTTGTGGGAAAGGTTTTGTCTAATTGAGCCATCACGCCACCTATACTGGTCGTGGATTCAATCAAATATACCTTAAATCCAGCGTCTCCTAAGTCTAGCGCTGTTTGCGACCCTCCTATTCCTGCTCCAACTACTAAAACTGCTCCAACTTTTTCCATCTTTTTAATCCTCCTAAGTCCTCATATATATGGGGGTTATACCTACAATCTCTTGCATGTCTACTTGAGCACGCCCCTTTAATATCAATATATTTTCCAATACTTCGCTTGGATCAATTTCAATTTCAAGCGCTAAATCCTTTACAGATTTAGGATCTTTATTTAATGATAATAATATTCTCGCGCGTATGTATTCGTCGTGAATTGCCGAATCAAATATTTCATTGAACTTTTCTTCAGGCACGACTTCCCCATACGCATTTTCTTCTTCAATTAACTTTCTTTCTCTTCCAACTAACGCTCTCATTCTATCTGTACCAGCAGCAACTTCCATTGCCATTAATTTAACTAATAAATCTTCATCAGGATCTTTTCCCCCTGCGGGAGATGGTCCGAGTTCCCTTATGTGTTCGATAAAATCGGATACTACCTGTCCAAACCTCACACCTTCTGAAGCAGAAACCCAGTCTAACCTGATTCTATTATCGAGATTTATAATGCTAAGGAATTTCGTGGTCATATTGAACTTCTTTTCTGCCTCGTAATTGCCCTCAAGATAATGACAATCTCCAGGGTGACATCCCATGACGAACACACCATCTATTCCTTGCTGAAGCGCTTGAAATATGAACATTGGGTCAACTCGACCGCTGCACATCACTCTAATTACTCTCATATTTGGGGGATACTGAATCCTACTTACCCCTGCCAAATCCGCGCCCGCATAGGAGCACCAGTTGCATAAAAATCCTAATATTTTTGGTTCAAAACTCATTGTACTTCCCTCCCTCCATATGCATAAATTTCAGATAATATCTGCTCGTTCGTAAAGTGCCTTATCACGATCGCTTGTTGCGAACAAGTTGCTCCACAAACGCCACAACCTTTGCATACTGCTTGGATTATCTCGATCTCATCGTCTTCATTTTTTATTATGGCTTTATAGGGACACACTTTAATGCACACTTCACAACCAGTGCACAACGATTTATTCAATTCTGGTAAAAATGAGGTCGCTCCTTCTACTTCAAGAGTATCGTGAGATAATATCGTGCTTGCCCTTGAAGCCGCAGCGTATCCCTGTGATATGGCTTCAGTAATGTCTACGGGCCACTTTGCTGAACCACCTATGAACACTCCATCAGTTGCAAAATCGTTCGGGCGCAATTTCACGTGCGCTTCTAAAAAGAATTTATTTGCTTCTAATGGAACTTTTAATAGTTGCGCAAGTGCCTTGTTATCATCGTTTGCTATTAAAGGTGTTGACAAAACGAGTAATTCGTAAGGAATTTTCATTTCTTCTCCAATGTATTCGTTATATACTTTCACGTGATCTTCCTCCACGATCGGTTCTCTTTCAAGCGAATATCGAATGAAAATAACTCCTTGCTCTCGGGCTTTCCGATACGCTTCTTCATAATCAGTTCCAGGAGTGTATAGATCCCGAAACAATATAATAACATTGACACTTGGATCTTTTTCTTTAATGACTAAAGCATTTGTCAGAGCGGTCATGCAACACACGCTCGAACAATAAGGTCGTTCGTCGTTTCTCGAGCCCACGCATTGAATCATGATAATATTTTTGGCGTTTACATCGTCGGTTTTCATTTTAACCTCTAGTTCTTGTTGAGTCACCCTTGTTCTTCCATCATAGCCGTAAATATCTTTTGGAACGAATAAACTTGCTCCAACAGCAACGATAATGGCTCCAACAGTTAATTTGATCTCATTATTATTTTGATCAATGATAACATCGTAATTGCCAACAAATCCGTCTACTTCTTTTAAAGTTGTTGACGTATACACTGTCAAATTCGATGCTTTTTCAACATTACTTTTAATCTCGTTTAATAAAGTCGAGGCGTCTAAATTGTGGGGAAATAATTTATGAAGAGATCTCAACCTCCCTCCTAATTGATCCTCTTTTTCAATTAAGTGAGTAGTAAATCCCTGATTATTCAAGTTTAGTGCAGCGCTCATTCCAGCAACACCTCCACCAATAACTAAGGCGGTAGGATTGACATTTACAGAGACTTTCTCGAGTGCTTCAAGTTTTGTTGCTTTCGCAGCACCCATTCGGACCAAATCTTGTGCTTTTGCGTAAGCTCCCTCAGGATCCTTCATGTGTACCCATGTGCATTGATCTCTAATGTTCACAAAATTAAACAAGTATTCGTTTAAACCTTCTTCTGCAATGCATTCCCGGAACAATGGTTCGTGAGTTCTTGGCGTACATGACGCAACAACAACTCTATTCAAGTTATGTTCCTTAATAGCATTTTTTATGGCATTTAAACCATTTTCTGAGCATGTATACAAGTTATCCTCGAAATGCACGACATCCGGTAGTGTCCCCGCATACTCGGCGAGTTTTTTACAATCAATCAGACCACCAATATTAGAACCACAATGACAGATGAAAACGCCTACCCTTGTCTTTTCTACGCCATTTTCTTCTTTTTCTGCCATTTTTTTACATGCCTCCTTTTATTATTTCAGCAGCTCTTGCAGCTGCTCCGCTTGCCTCTGAAACTGACCGAGGAATGTCCATCGGTTCGTGAACGCACCCGCAGGTGTAAATCCCCTCCTTGCTGGTTTCAACGGGATAAAATGGTTTTGTTTTGATGAATCTATAATCATTTAATTCAATTCCTAAGGTGTTCGCTAAATTTTCGATACCTTCAGGCGGAGTAATACATGTAGCCAAAACGACTAAATCTACCTTTAATTGCTTGATTTCTGCGGAGTCTAAATCTTCATATACAATAATTGGATTTTCTTCATTATCTATTTGAACTTGAGCAGCCTTGCTTTTCACATACTTGATGTTATATTCCTCTGCACCTCTCTTCAAGAAATTTTGGAAACCCTTCCCTCCTGCTCGCATGTCAATGTAAAAGACATATGATTCCAATTCGTTGTCGTGTTCGTACGCAATCATTGCTTCTTTCGTCGTATACATGCAACATATAGAGGAGCAATACTTATTACTACGATCGTTGCGGGATCCTATGCATTGTAAAAAAGCAATTTTTTTTGGCGTACGACCATCAGAAAATCGTTTGAGGTGTCCCTCCTGAGGTCCAGAAGCACATTCCATTCTCTCGAATTCTAGGGCTGTTACCACATTCCTGTATTTCTTATATCCATAATTTTTTAGCACTTCGTTTTCAACGTCTTCTATTAAATTATAACCTGCTGCAACGATAATAGAACCAACATCACTTATAGTCACCACCTCGTCTTTTTGCTCGAAGTCAATTGCATCTCTTTCGCAACTCTTTTCACAAATCCTGCATGCATCCTTAGTTAAATACAAGCACTTATCCTTATCTATGGTCATTATCGCAGGAACACCTTGAAGGTAATACATATATATTGCCTTACGTTTGCGTAATTGACGGTCGAACTCATCCTCAACTCTCATGGGACATTTCTCTGCACATATACCGCAATTAATGCACTCATCTTCCTTAACATAACGAGCATGCTTGAAAATGTCTACCCTGAAATTACCTGCAGTTCCAACGACTTTTTGGACTTCTGAAAACGAATGTATCTTAATATTTGGATGCCTATAGCATTCCGACAGTTTTGGCGCTAATATACAAATCGAGCAATCGTTTGTAGGAAAAGTCTTGTCTAACTGTGCCATGCGACCTCCTATACACGGCTTTTTCTCGACCATATCCACGTGAATACCCATATCTGCCAAATCTAACGAAGCTTGAATACCAGCAATTCCTCCTCCAATCACTAAGGCACTCTTGGAAGCTTTTGCCACTTTTTACACCACTTT
>Ga0180433_10005049_pt1 | contig 18133 bp, 15 predicted proteins | sample SS_ome_8_FD_132980 | JGI IMG/M metagenome (GOLD analysis project Ga0180433, IMG submission 132980) | Hypersaline lake sediment archaeal communities from the Salton Sea, California, USA - SS_1_D_1 metaG | ecosystem: Environmental > Aquatic > Non-marine Saline and Alkaline > Hypersaline >... | reverse complement strand
GGAAGGCTTCAGCTAAATTAGATACAATTGAACCAAAAGAACACGCACAGATAGCCTCCGATGATGAGAAAAAATTCGCCTTGGACCTAACATGATAAACGCACTCGAAAAGGCTGGTTTAACACATATTATGCAGGAGGTATCGTCACAAGGACTGAAAAACCTCAGCGAAACGCGAAGTTGGAGCGATTTTCCGCCGAAGGCATAGTGGTACATATGTTGAGAAGCAAAATCGTGAAATGCCGCCAAGGTTGGGCAGCAAGGTTTTTCAGGCCACAGTAGGTGGCTACTGTGTAACCTGAGCTTAATCCTTTCTGATCTTACCTAACTTTAGAAGAAAAAAATAGACTCAAGAGAATAGTTTCGGGCTATAACTACAGCCTAGCAAGCACCTCTGAAAAATCCTTCGTCATTGCTATCTCTATGGGATAAGAAGTAGAAATAATGAGCCGCATTGGCTCAAATTTCAAGTTGGTGCGATCTTATACTCTTGTGCATCTTTCGATATTTCAAAAAACGTAAATGCAACTCTCCCCTCTTCTATCTGTTCATCCTTCCGCTTAATAATCGTAACAAATAGCCCAAGTGGAAGACTCTCATTTATCAGCACCCATCGGAGGTCACTGCGACCGCACGGGAAGCCCCGAAAAAAATATTTTTTGGGAGTATCTCTCATCCCGAGACGCTTGACCCTTGATGTTCCTCATTTTTCCTTTCAATCGCATCTAATTTCGACGAAAATTCGAGAAAAATCAAGTAAATTCCCCAATAATTTTAATATCATATGACATTAACCTCCCTGACGTACTTTGTTAAGACCTTCTGTTATCTTCCCAACATCCAGAGCAATCTCTAAAAGCTCCAGGTTCTCTTTGTAAATGTCCAGCTTAATTTGTGCCTTGATTTCAGGTTCCAAGATATGATAAACGGGCAGTTTGAGGGCTACGCCAGCGAGCGGACCCGCCCAACTAGGGTCGCCATTAATTAAAGTTTCAGCATATAGTTCTGCGCTATCTGGATCAGGTGCGCCAAGTATTACAACTATCTCTTCTCTATCATATTTCTCTACTATTTTCTTAATTGCCTCCTGACCTTCCAGGTCAAATGCACCCGCCGATGTTCAGACAAAGCATTGGGTTTGGGTTACTATTGGTTCGGCACCAGCACTTTTTACACATTTTTCAATAGCAGGCCCTTGTACCCCATCACGCTCGCCAATAATGATTACCTTTTTGCCTTTCAGTTCCATTTTTACCTCCTTGTAAATTTTAAATGCTATTAAAAATTATAAGTTTACGCCTCAATAAACTAACCGCTTTGTAACGTGGCTTTCAGAAGGCTATTATTGTCTCACAAATTACATTAGCGTATCTTTTATTCGATTAAAATAATCAAAATCAGCTTTGGATCACCAAATTATTGCCTCGTCAAATACCCAGTAGTCTTACTTATGTTATTTCCCTTCTATTGCCACCCACCTTTTAATATCTCCAAAAAATATAGCTGCTAAAATGTGAGTTATTTTATCCTTGTCATGCTGCAAAAGGCTCGTATGAATGTCAAAGAATGGGCCAGCCTTTAAGAATCATTCCCCAAATCACAGCTAACGACAACTAAAAAATAATTTTAAGGGGCAGTAAAATTTAGCTGCAACCACCAGAAGCAAAAAACAAATTTTGCATGGATTTAAACCGCAAGAGTCTGTTCTCTACCACTAATAATAAGGTTAAACCTATATGCATGTTTTTAACCACGCATGCATATACTTTATTATCCAACTTTAATGCCTTCAAGCTATTCTGCTTAGGATAGTAGATTCATATTAAGAAAATGAAACGTAATACAGTATTTAGTTCAATACCGAGTTTGATCAGCCAAGTCTAGCCGAATATCCTTACCTTATATTCTCATGCAAGTACAACACCTAAGCAAAACTTACACTCGTATTGCACCTTTATTTCTTTCTAATATAAATGATATACCATCAGAAAGCTGTGTTATCCGCCCTAAAAACAGGCTTCCTTTGGCTAAAAACATGCTATTTTTTATTTCATTTGCCATTATTTTTCTTACCGAGTGCCCTAGAACTGGCACCGCAGAAGCAATATGTCCTTGAGTAGGAGAAAAACCAAGCATCCCATGAACTTCAACAAAACGGTCGAGATCTTCACGTTTAATCTCATCCCGTAATACAGCAAAGCTGCCAATGGTGCGATAATTTGTCCTTGGCACATTGCCACTTCCTTGTGGTTCAGTGATCTCAGGGTTATGCATCTCAGTGGCATATTTATCTATATCCGTGACCTTCAAGCCAAGCCTGTCTAATGGATCAATCACCAACCTGTCTATGATAGTCTGCTGAGAAGAGCCTGCGCTGATTTCATGCTTGCCTATTGAATCCAGCCGTATTACTGGGCTTTCTCCATCATCCTTGCCTACCCAGATAGCAGTACCTACGAGAAGGTCCTCCAGAATTGGCATATCCTTGCGAACATGACCATAAAATTTCATACCTAATTTGGCAAGGGAACCGCCTGCTACAATTACCACGTTGCTAAAAATGGTTGAAGCGATAAGACCTGCCCCCATTATTATGGCATGAATTGGGGCACAACAAAAAGCCTTCACATCAGACCCTGTAGCCCTCATGCATCCGCATAATTCCCCAATGGCCTTAGCCATATTGCCTCCTCCCCGATTATAACGATCACCTACTGCCTCTTCACCACAGCCAAGCAGATAATCAATCTCCTGAGCTTTCCCTAACTGGTCAATCAGCCGTCGCAAAGCCAATACGCCAGAAGCCCGTATGGAGAGATTTTCTAGGAGTATGTTTGGAGTAAGATTAGGGTCCTGTTCGGCACCTTCCCCGCGAGCCTTCTGGCAACACCCAATTAACTGATCACCTTTTATATAAAGAGGTATGGCATCCCCTTCACTCAATTCTTTCTCGATTTGCTGGATCGAGACATCAACATCCAGCTTCTCTAGATCCTTATCAGTAAAGAGAGGGTGTTCTTTTAATTTTAAAGCTATCTCCTTAAGAAAACCTGTTTCCATCAAGAGTAAATGGAATTCATCGCATATTTTCATCATTCCGTAAAACTCTTCTTCCGGCATAATTTCACCGAACTTACCCCAACGGCTGCTATTTGGAAGTGGATTTTTCCACCAGGGAGATTGAATATGGAACAGCTCATCGGGGTCGACATTTCCAATAAAAATCTGATTAGGCGGATAAGCAACCGCCTGATCATAGCTTTCCAAGTGGCTCAAAATTGATGGCAGCACATTAGGGTCTCTGCTTATTTCCCGAGAGGGTTTAGACCCATGGCGAACCATGCTAGGCGTATGACCTAGAAAATAAGATACTCCTTTGATTACTGGCTGAACATTCTGATTTGATAATATTTGCATTTGTCTTCTACCTCACTAATCATAAGCGTTGGTCAGATTTATTTATCACGTGCGTTACTTTTCTAAATTTATAAATCTCTCAGCTGATAGCGCTGCAGTTACTCCATCTCCCACAGCGGTAGCTATCTGCCTAGCCGAAGCATGCCTTATATCACCTGCCGCAAAGATCCCTGGGGCAGAAGTTCCTAACTCTTCGTTCACCAGCAAAAAACCTTGATCGTCCAGGGATAACAAACCGTTTAAATACTCAGTATTAGGCTCTAGCCCAATCCGTACTAAAACACCGCCAACAGGTAATTCAGTTCTTTTGTTTTTTAATTCATCTAAAAGATGTACCTTTCTAACTTTATCATCGCCAGCAATAGCCTCAATTCTAGTCCCGCAGAGGATTTTTATCTTCGGGTTATCAAGAACCCGCTCTTGAAGGATCTTACTAGCATTAAGCTTGGGCAGTAGCTCAATAATAGTAATTTGAGATGTCATTCGTGCCAAATAAAGGGCTTCGGTCAATCCAGCGTCACCGCCACCGGCTAAAGCTATAGCTCGTTCGCTAAATTGAGGTGCATCACATACCCCACAGTAGCTTAAACCGTTTCCCATAAATTCATCCTCCCCCGGTACGCCTAACTTCTTGGGGTGAGCTCCACCAGCGATAATGACGGCCCTACTGACATAAGAAGCTTGCTCTTGGCCGCCAGACTTAATTAACTGTGCCTTAATTAGCTTATAATCATTATGCATCTCTATTCCTTCTACCTTGCCAAGCTTGAACTCTAAACCATATTTAATAGCCTGTTTCATCATTTCTAAGCCTAACTTGGCACCAGATATACCATCGGCAAACCCAGGATAATTTTCTACATGTTCGATTCCCCGCATGTAACCTCCGGCGGCCACATCTCCTAGGAGCAAAACTTTAAGTCTGCTTCGTGCAGCGTATAATCCTGCTGCCAATCCAGCAGGACCACACCCAACAATGATCAATTCGTATTTTTCTTCCATTTTTATCCTCATAAATTTTCAGTGCGCTTCATTGCATAGACAAGAAATCACTTCAAATATCTTAGTTTTTTAGTTTATTGATCCGAGTATTACTTAGTTATGTTCAATATGCATTTTGGGTATGTTTCTTCGGTAAATTCGTGTGCCCTTTTTCCTTTCAATCGCATCCTGAATCTCTTCCGGCAGAGTAATAAGAACATCGTTTCCCGTTATCATAACAAAATCAATCGCAGCTTCAATCTTAGGACCCATGCTTCCGATCGGAAATTCACCTTTTTTGTAAAAATATCTTGCTTCTTCAATATCCATTTCATCCAATTCGGTTTCCTCAGGCGTTCCATACTTTAGCTTGACTTTGTTGATGTCAGTCGTAATAATAAAAAGATCAGCTCTCAATTTTTGAGCCAGAAGACTTGAGGTAAAATCCTTATCAATTACTCCTTCTATACCGACTAGTTGGTTATTTTTCAAAGCTACTGGAATTCCACCTCCTCCGCAACAGACAACGACATCAGTATATTTCAACATTTTTTCTATATGATTCTGTTCCAAAATATCTACCGGCTTTGGTGATGGAACTACCCTTCTCCACCCTCTATTAGAATCCTCCGTAATGTCCCACTTTAGTTCTCCTTGCAAAATCTCAATTTTCTCTTTGCTGTAAAATGGTCCTATAGGCTTAGTTGGAAATGAAAAGGCTGAATCACCAGGATCAACCAGCGTCTGAGATATAAAAGAAACTGCACTCTTATCCATATTAAATTGGCGGAATTTATTATCTATTTCTCGCTTAAGTATGTAACCAATCCCCCCTTGGCTATGGGCGACGCATACATCTAACGGCAAGCCATATAAAATATCTCTGCACGCTTCAACTCTCCTGATAATGTTGCCTACTTGAGGCCCATTCCCATAGGTAACGGCGACCTTGTAACCCCTCAGAACTAGATTAACGATTGATTCTGCCACCGCACTGCACTGTTTGATTTGGTCTGGAATATCCCCTCTTTCATTTCTACTAGAGATAGCATTCCCGCCCAAAGCTAATACAAGTAACATTTTACGTATCCTTATATTCTCTGAATCTGTAGGTTATTCAAAGACCGCTAAGCTAAGTGGAGCGTCAACAACGCCTTAATCGTGTGTAAGCGGTTTTCAGCCTGATCAAAAATGACCGACCGTTCACCATCCATAACTTCGTCAGTAGCCTCAAAACCTCGGTCCGCAGGCAGGCAATGCATATAAATTGCATCCCGGCTGGTAATCTCAAAAATTGAACTGTCGAATCTCCAATCTCTATTTTTGTCAAAAATCTCCTGAGCTTCCTGCTCAGAGGCATTTCCAACAGGGGGCTGAAATAAAACCCATGGTGCCCAAGCTTTTGGGTAAACAATATGTGCGTCCTTAAAGCTGTCTTTAAAATCATGACTGATTTCGAATCGTGAGTTATTTTTTCGGGCCAAATCCTGACAGTAGCTAATATATTCCTCATCTAACTCCATTCCTTCAGGGTATGCTAGCGTAACATTCATTTTTAATTTGGTGGCCAGAATTATCGAGCTTTGAGGAACAGCTCGTGGCTTTTGTGTGCTTGGGCTATAAGCCCAGCTCATTACGAAGTTAAGCCCTTCATAACATCCAAATTTTTCCTTGATGGTCAAACCATCGGCCAATGCCTGGGTAGGATGGAATTTGTCATCCTCCATATTTATTACTGGGATATCAGCCCATTTGGCAAATTCTCTAATTAATCCGTGCGCTGCTCCGTACTTCCAGCCTACAGAATCACCATAACATCTTATCGCAATTCCATCGCCTATTCTTGAAAGCACCCTAGCAGTATCCGACACTCTTTCTGTGGAATACGCCTTTTCCAATCCTTCCAAAGCCGGCGTATAAATCTTGTTAGTATCTAAAAAATTTGCATGCCCCCCTAATTGGGTCATACCGGTTTCAAAGGAATTCCGTGTCCGAGTCGAACGATTATAGAAAAATAAAAACAAACTTTTATCTTTCAAAAGTTCGCTGTGTCGAACTCCCATTATCTTTTGTTTCTTTAATTCCTCGGCGACTTCCAAATAAGCCTCAATTTCTTCCTTAGATAAATCCATTAATGTAAAAAAATCTTTCCCTCTGAAAGCATTTGTCTTCATATTGACCTCCTCAAAATTCAGTACTTAAAATAAATCACATCACTGGCTGGGCACACAAATTGACACGCCATACAGCTATAACATTCCCTGTTGTTTAATTCCGGAACTCGTTTTTCTGCATTCCAGATTAATCTTCCACTACCAGCATCCTGACAGGCAATATAACATCTCCCGCACCCGAGGCAGTTTTCAAGATTAAAGACAGCTTCGCCCTGCTTGCTCAGGTCAAAGCATTCAGTAGATACTATCCGCGGCAATGCAGCTCCGACTAAATCTTCTACATTATTTATTTCAGAATCGATTAGAAAGTCGCTTAGACCATCAATGAGATCCTCGATTATCCTATACCCGTAATTTATTACAGCTGTAGTAATCTGCACATTATGAGCACCGACAGACAGATATTCAACAGCATCCATCCATGTTTCAATACCGCCTACCCCGGAAATAGGTATATTTATATCATCAGCGCTAGCAAGCTCCGCTACCATTCTCAAGCCAATAGGCTTAATCATAGGCCCAGAGTGCCCAGAGACTGCACCGTAACCTGCGATGTTTGGCGAAGGAGTAAAATTATCTAAATCAATATGCGAAATACCTGCAACAGTATTTATTGCTGTTATTCCATCAGCCCCACCTTTTTTAGCATAGCGTGCTGGAACGGTGATATCAGTGATATTTGGCGTCAATTTAGCTAAAACAGGAATAGAAACTGACTCTTTAACCTTTTCGGTAAACTGTTCGAGTAAATGGTAATTTTGACTGATATCGGACCCAGAACCTTCTATCGCCATATTTGGGCACGAAAAATTGCATTCAATTAAATCCACTCCATTATCTTCTGCAGCCTTTGCAAGCAACTGCCAATCCTCTGTAGAAAAACCCATAATACTAGCAATAATGACCTTATCGGGGAATCTTTTTTTGAGATCTTTTAAATCACGCAAATTATCTCTTAATGCTCGATCACTAATCTGTTCAACATTTTGTATTCCTAAGATTTCATTACTTCGTCCGCGATAGGTAGACATCCTTGGGCTTGGCTGCTGCATAACAACATACCCCGAGTTAAGGGTCTTAAACACCGCACCGGCCCAACCTTGTTCGAAAGCGGCAGAAATCATGTCACCCTTATTAGTAATGCAGGATGAAGAAAGCAGAAAAGGGTTTTCAAAGTAAACCCCGCAAAAATAGCTGGTTAACGAAACGCCCTTATCCATAGTATCTCAATTCCATCATTCTTTTAGCAGCTGCCTTACCGTCTTTTACGGCATTAACAACCAACCCCGGACCATAAGAAAAATCGCCGCCAATAAAAATCCTTTTGTTTAAAAGTTTGTCAATAGATGTGTCAATTTTGATCCGTGAATAATTTCCGATCGCCTCAATTATAATATCTGTATTAAAATCCCAGGTTTTACGCTCATAATCCCGCTGAACTTGTTCATCTTCAACACGGGTCCACGCTAATGTTACTGATTCTAAAATTTCTGATTTTCCAAAGTTGTAGGATACTGGTAAATTGTTAAAGAAAAACTTGATTCCCTTTTCAAATGCATCGTGGACTTCTTCTCTGCCAGCGGGCATATCCAAAAAACTTCGTCTGTAAAAAATAGAAACGTCTTTTGCCTCAAGCTTTAAAGCTTCTTTGGCGCAGTCTATAGCCGCAGATCCACCACCAACCACTATACAAGATTTACCTTTAAATTCCCCCTGATCGATTTCCCCCATTTTGGCAAGTTTGAGAAAATCTAACGATGAAAAAATCTGCGGGCTTGAATAAAGCTTACTGTCATCAAATAACCTTTTAGGATCCCACAATCCTATGGCGATAAATAGAGCGTCATAACGCTTCAAAAATCCCATCAATTCCTCAGATGTTCCACCAAAATCATGACGCATATGGAAAATAATACCAAGGTGATCTAGCCCCCTTATATCTGCATCAAGTTTGCTTTTTGGATACCTTGACTCAGGAATTCCGTAACGGAGCATTGCACCAATCATTGGCATCTTCTCATAAACCTCCACCTTGTGACCATTGTGGGCTAATTCATAAGCACATGCCAATCCGGCCGGCCCAGAGCCAATAACGCCAAATGGTCTTGAATTTAAATGAGGAATCTCCTGAACAAGATTAAATTTGGAATCGTAGTAATACTCCATCAGCTCTTTTTGAATATATTTAATGTTAATTATCTGTTTTGGTTCAATGTTGTTGTTAAAAATACAGTTTTTTTCGCAGAGTTTCTCGGACGGACAGAGATAGCCACAGCTCAATCCAAATAAATTATTGTTCTTTATGGTTCGTGCAGCTCCTCGAAAGTTTTTAAAGGCAAGTTGCCTGATAAATTTCCCCGGATCTGTACCGGCAGGGCAATCCCGAGAACAAGGTGGGTCATAACACAGTAAACATTTTTGAGCTTCGCGGAATGCAGTCAATAAATGCTTATTGCCAGACCAATCTATTAAGCTATTGGTCATCACATTTGACATTTTATGTTTTTTCCTCTTCCTTGTACCATGGAATTATTAGTTTTTGAGCCAATTCAACACCGTAAAAGAGAGCAACACCAACAACAGAAAGGACAATGATGCAGGCAAAAACGATCCCAGTCCTGATTTCAGTGCTTGCGGATAGGATAAGCACACCTATCCCTTTGCTAGCTCCCACAAATTCTCCCACTACGGCACCAATCAAAGCTAATGTAATAGCAAGCTTGAAGCCTGCAAAAATTGAAGGAAGCGCGTTAGGAAGCCTAACTTTGGTAAAAATTTGATATTGATTACCCTTTAGAGCTTTGACTAAATTAACCTTATTTTCATCGATTCTATATAAGCCTACCGCGGTATTGATTACAATGGGGAAAAACGCCATCAGTAAAGAGATCAGAATTTTGGACGTAGGGCCATACCCAGCCCACAGCAAAAATAGTGGGGCTAGTGCAGATTTGGGCACTGAGTTCGTCATGACCAAAATTGGCATTATGTATTCCTTGGAAAATTTAGAATATACAATTGAAACACCCAAGGGCAACCCTACTAAAATCGATATTCCATACCCTACTAAAGCTTCATAAATGGTGACTGAAAGTTCACGGACAATTACCTGGTAATATTTAAAAATATCCTTAAAAACTTCTATAACTGATGGCAAAAGGTATGCTGGAAATTGAAAAATAAGGGTGATAGATTGCCACAAAATCAAAATGAAAGCTATCGTTATTAAAGGCTTATAGTTGATTCGTTTTATAAGATTTTTAGCGTTCATCCTTCATCCATTTTTTTTCGATTACATCGATTATGATAGTTACTCCCGCCAGCCATTAATAGTGTTCACTAAACATCCATTTTGCCGAAACCGATTTTTCTTCGTATTTCGGCTTGGAGGTCTCTGAAAGGCTCAGTAAAAAGCAGATCAATATTTCTTGGCCTATCAAAAGGAATTTCAAAAATGGTGTCTACTTTTGAAGGCCGCCCTGTCAAAACCACGACGCGGTCGGATAGGAAGACAGACTCAGGGATTGAATGAGTAACAAATATTATGGTCTTTTTCTTCTCGGCCCACAGATCCAAGAGAGCAATGTTCATTTCCTCTCGCGTCATGGCATCCAAAGAACCGAAGGGCTCATCCATAATTAGTAGCTTAGGATCATGAATCAAAGCCCTGCAAATGCATGCTCTCTGCTGCATTCCGCCTGAGAGCTCCCCTGGAAAACGATCTTTGAATCCTGACAGGTTAGTTAGGTCCAATAAATCATCGGCTTGAGACTTATAATCCTCTTTTTTTAACTTCAGAATTTCTATCGGAAGCATTATGTTATCAAAAATATTTCGCCATTCCAAAAGAACAGGATATTGAAATACCATCCCATTGTCCCGGTAAGGCCCTTTTACTCGCTCTCCATATACACTAATTTCTCCAGAAGTCGGAAGCAACAGTCCGGTAATCATATTTAATAAAGTGCTTTTCCCACATCCGGAAGGACCTACAACAGAAACGAATTCCTCGTTAAGGACATCAAAAGTTATATTTTCAACAGCACAAATTGATTCCCTGTCTTCACAATCGGAGGGGTAAGTTTTACTCACATTTGTCATTTTTATGGCGATATTATCATTCATTATCACAATCCCCCTAATAAAGTAGAGTTCCTCCACAAACGGAGGAACCCTTGGTTACATAGGGAAAATTCTATTTCAGATATGCATTAGTAAATAATGAGTCAGTTGGGATCGGCTTTTCAATACCATAGCCTTTACGAATAAGTTCAATAGTATCCGTCACCTTAGCAGGATTGATCATCCCTATACCATGTTTCTTGGTGTATTCATCCTCCAATAGCTCAAAAGTGGCCTCCAGGCCTTGTAGAGTCGTTTCCTTCCCAAGTACGGGATTATACTTCAAATAATAGTCTACAGCTTTCTCAGGTTCGTTCTTCGTAAACTGGTAGCCTTTATATGTTGCATTTAAAAATTTTCTGGCAATATCGGGATGTTTTTCAAGATACGCCGTGTTTCCAATTAACATCAAATCGTAATGATTAACTCCATAATCTGAAAATTTTATAATATTTAGTTCCTTATTTTGTTTCTTTGCTATGTCTTCCCAGGTTGGAAGATTAGGCAAATAATTATCACCGAAATCGACTTTTCCTGACATCACTGCCTGAAATATGACACCCGCATCCATCAAAACTACCTCAGCATCTCTAGAAACATTATTCCGCTCCAAAAATATAGGCAAAACCCTCCTCAACGCTGCATAGACAGTAGTACCTACTTTTCTACCTGCAACGTCTTTTGGGGTTGTCCAATTATTTTCTTTCAAAGAAACTAATAATTGGGGCGAATTACTAAAAACAGTACCAATCATAATCACATTATGAATTCCCTCCGCTTTCGATTGAACTAAATTTACCGCTGAGGCAAGCCCAAAACTAACATCGCCAATCGCGACCCGTTGAATAGTCTTAGTTGAACCGTTTCCTTTTTGAATTTCAACATCCAACCCCTCGTTTTCATAAAGACCGCTACCAAGCGCCGCAAAAAAAGGAACATGCTGGGCTTGAGGAGTCCAATTCAATGAAAAAGTGACTTTGTCAGCTGCAACCGCACCAAAGCTGAATGAACATATCAAAAAGACTATAAAAACCACTCCAAAAATATTTCTTTTAAGCATATTTTTCCTTTTCATAATGTTTCCTCCTTTTTTCATATTAAAGTTTTACACGCAATAAACTCAGAAAAGCCCTTTTTTAGTGGCAAAGCATCTCTAATGCCTCAGACAGCATTTTAATCCTAATTTGGCGCTCATTTTCAGCCTTTTCTTTTGGAACACCAAAAGGATGTGTAATCCCATTTCCTTCGAAAATTCGATTAACCTTCATACCTTGCGAGATTTGTGGAATACTAGTCACCTGCACTACAGGAATATGATATCTTTCAATCTCATTCGCAATCACTGCACCGCAGCGTGTACTGGTACCTCAGGTTGACGTCAAAATAACTGCATCAACGTTTTGCTCTTGCAACATAAGGCCAATTTCACGACCTAGCTTCTCACAAACTGCACGTGCGGTAGCAACACCTGTCGTAGAAATTACCTGTTGGTGAACCTTTCTTATTTTTCCAGTTTTTTCAAAATATCGTAACGCATCAAGAGGGACAAGCCTATTAGGGTCTTCCAATACGAATTGTTTGTCGTATCCCTCATGATTTATAGACCATTTATCTTTTTGAAGACCCTCAGATCCTGTTATATCAAATACAAGAAACTTCGAAGCTCCCCGTGACTCTAATCTTTCAGGATTTCCCACCGGAACCAAGCCCCCATCGGTTACCAAGGCAATTTCTGCCTCAGAAAGTTTCTTTTTTAAAACGGCCTTCTCATGATTTACTATATGCGGAAGCTCAATCTCAGTTGCAGCCTCACCTCCCTTAACCAGTAATTTTAAAATATGAAGCGCTCGATCTGACGCAGTATCTTTATCAAAAATGTTCTTTAACTTCCCTTTTGGGAAGAATAAATTCCTATTTGCATCAGAAACCAAATCTCCATTAGAAAAATCAGAAACAACGTTAGAAATATTGTGAATAGCTTCCTTCATCCCTGCAGCATTCGCTTTCGTTCTTAATATATCAATATCCGTTCGGAACAAATCAACAGCGGGATTCCCTTCAAACAACCCGGCTAGGCACGCAATTCCGAATAAATTCTTCGCAGATTTGCAAAGGTTAGCGCAAGCCATTCCATATCTTCCTGAATTAAAGGCAGGCCCCGCTACCAATATATCCGGCTTTTCATCAGCTATAACTTGACGGAAAAAAGAAACCAATTTCTCAGGGTTTTCTGAAGCAAAATTATCACCGCATATTATGGTTCCAATTACCTCAGCGTTTTCAAGTTGGGAATTCAACAAATTCCCAGGGCCAACTGGCCCCTTTTTATACAATGGTTCCTGATATGCCGAATCCTCTCCCCCAATTTGACCAAAAAATTGGTTTAAATAGTGTATAACTTTATATTTCTCTGCCATTTTAGACCTCTACTACCTTGAGCCGACCTGAACCTAAATTATCAATAATGCCCTTGATAAATTCAATTTCCAGAATGAGGTCGCCTTCAAGCTTAAGTGTTTCAGGTTTAAACAAATTGGGGACATCTCTAGGCAACGTAACTTTTTCGTGTGTCCACCCTGAACAAACCAAATGCTTAAATACGTCGGTTTGAAAAATTAAAGAATCACTCAGCTTTTCTTCAACGCTTGTGACTTGTATAATTGGAACACACACAATATTATACTCTGATAGTTCATTAGCCGTTTTTTCCAAATCTATGTTAGATGCACCACCAAAGGCCTTTGACATAACAACGGCACCCACATCCATAAAATTTTTAAAAAAACTTGCAGCTATTAAAGAGTTTCTTGTCCGATCCTGATCATTCATGCTAGAGATCGAAATCACGATACCTCTAAAATCAATTTCCTCATCTTTAAGCAGGCTATAAATAATAGCATTATTTTGAATACTGTACGTTTCAAAACCCTGTTCGAAAAAATTTCTCGTCAAAGCTCCATCGATGCCCATCGTAGGTGTTATTGCTATTGGAAGAAAATTATCAGCTGTTTTTCCTAAAAAAATAGGCCCTGATTCGCTGGAAACATATTGTGCTGAGCACAATTGGTAAAAGTAGCCCACCTTATGCTGGCGTTTCCTTGCATTTACATCTGTGTATACATCCTCAACATCAACATTATTTTCCTTGTTCCTGTAACACAAAAAAACACTCAACTGTAACCCAGCGATATACAGACTGCGATGATAAGTCTGATCATCTATTTCATTCCCCATCTTTATACTTACACAAATCAAATTAAGTGAAGCATAATTGGAAATATCACCATATGATTCAGTGTGTTCAATTACCGGCTTCCACTCTCGTTTTTTGCCATCAATTAATACAACAGCTACATTTTTTAAAATTAGAGTTTCCCCGGATCCAACTTTCCCAACTTTTGATATAACCCCTGGATAATCTGTCCCATGAGGAGTCAGTTTCATTCTAGGCTCAATAACATCAAATACACGAAATATTCTGATCTTATCACTTGATCTGACGATTTTTGTTTCAACGTCTTCCAAATGATCTATCTTAGTTTTTAAAAATGTTTCAATTTCTTGCGTGTTAACGATAAGGCGATCCTTATCAATTCTTGTATGATCTCCGAAATCAATTCGGTTTATATACTTTATTTTTTCAAGTAATTTCATTTTTTTCCCTTAATATACCATTGAAGACTTTCTCTTTATAAAATCCCCTTCCTTCTCGGCAAGCATCAAACAATTATCTTCAATTTTAACTTTTCCTCTAATAATTACCATTGCAACACTTATTTTACTTTGATAATTTTCATAGATTGTATAGTCTGTTTTTTCATGATTTCTTTTGCAAGAAATAGTAAAACTCTTTCCCGGGTCTAGAACGACAATATCTGCGTCGCTGCCAACTTGAATAGTTCCTTTTCTAGGATACAGGCCAAAAATTTTCGCTGGTTTTGTAGCAGTGCAGCTGACAAAATACTCAATGCTTCCTCCCAACTTGTTAACAATTTCATTAAACATTATTATCATACGGTTTTCGATGCCTCCTACTCCATTGGGTACTTTTGTAAAATCACTCAGACCCAATTTTTTTTGCGTCCTTAAATAAAACGGGCAATGATCAGTAGAGATTACATCGATCAATTCCTGCTTGAGAAGGTTTCTAAGTCCTCGTCTATCTTCCTCTTTCCGTAAGGGAGGAGACATTACATACTTAATTCCCTCATCCGGGTCTAAATACTTCTTCTCTGTAAATAATAAATAATGAGGACAAGTTTCAAATAGCACCGTACGACCTTTTACTCGAGCGTCCAAAATTTTTGCAGCACCATTTAGAGTAGACACATGGACGATATATATTGGTATATCAACTAATTGTGCGATACTGATAACTCTATCTATTGCTTCAAGCTCCACAGTTGCAGGCCGACTAAGAGCATGATATTTTGGAAAACCCTTCCCTTGCCTCAAAAGTTCTTCTGTTCTTTCTTCTATTATATGGCCGTTTTCCGCGTGGAACATAGGTAAAATTTTGGAACGCTTGCATTCCAGCAATACCTTGTAAATTTCATCATCCTCTAGCATCATAGCGTTTTTATAAGCCAAAAATATCTTCACACTTGTCACGCCATTCCTTTTCAACAAGCCAATCTGGTCCAAGTTATGTCTACTCGCATTAGTTATACCCAGATGGAAAGAATAATCTATAAACGCTTTGCTCAAAGCCTTTTTTTGCCAAATCTTCAATGCATCAATAAGGCTCTTATCCTGCTGCTGTATAGCAAAATCAACTATAGTTGTCGTTCCACCAAAAGCTGAAGCTAGTGTTCCGCTCTCAAAATCATCTGCACTAACCATACCCATAAAAGGCATGTCAAGGTGAGTGTGGATATCCACTCCCCCAGGTATCACTATCTTTCCGGCTGCATCAATCACCCTTTTAGCTTTAATATTCAAAGCCTTTCCTATTGTTTTGATTTTTCCGTTGCTAATCGCAATATCACCGAAAAAATGGTTGTCGCTGTTGAAAATTTTTGCATTCTTTAGCAGTAAATCAATCATAATCATTTTCCAGATTTTTAATTTTTGAAAACCGATCTACTAAAATTGTTTAAAAATAGTTTTTAGCCTACGAGCATAAATTTTAAATCATTTACATTGGTACCTGTTGGGCCTGTGAGGATGCAGTTGCCGGTCTTTTCCAGTACTTCCGAGGTGTTCTGCTTTGACAATTCTTCATAAAGGCTAATCGATATTTTTTCAGCTTCCTCAACGGTGTCACCATCCGCAAATCCTCCAGCCAAATCGCTTGGCCCGTCCGTTCCATCAGTATCCAAACCAACAACAAGGATATCTTGCATTCCCCTGATCTCCGAGGCCGCCCCCAAAACGAATTCCTGATTAGGCCCTCCCCGACCATGCTTCCCTCCCAATTTTACTGTTGTCTCCCCACCACCGATAACAGCTCCCGGACATTTTACTGGACACCCGCTTTTTCGTATTTCCCGACCTATGCATCCATAAGTTATTCCCAATTCACGGCTTTCTCCTTCAAGTACTGTCGATAAAATTATCGAATTAAAGCCTATCATCTCTGCCCGTTTCAAGGCTGCCCTCGTAGCTACATCACTTTTTAAAAGAATGAAGTTATGAGTACGTAGGTGTTGTAAATCTTCTGCCTTAGCAGTCTCTTGACCTAGTCTCGTTTGACGAAGGTAACTTGAAACTCTTTTTGGTAGCAGCCCCCAGAGATGATACTTATCTATGGACCGGCGCGCATCTTCAAAAGTTGAGCTGTCTGGAACCGTTAAATCCGTAATGTAATCAAGTTCGTCACCCTGGACATCTGATACAGTAAGATTTATAAGGTTTGCCCCGGGAGCAATCTGGCGTGCAAGATTGCCTCCCTTAATTTTGCTGAGATGCTTTCTAACTGAATTAATTTCGTAAATATTCGCACCACAAGAAAGAAGCAATCGATTGACCTCAATTTTATCTTCCAAGGTTATTTCATCAACAGGCAAAGGCAATAAAGCCGAGCTCCCCCCTGTGAAACAAGCAAATATAATATCCCCTGGCCCGGTATTCTTAACCAAATTCATGCAAGCAACAGCAGCATTATGCCCGGCCTGATCAGGAATTGGATGACTCGCATTAAAGACCCTCATATGCTTCAGGGGAGCTTGCTGACCGTATTTACATACGATCACCCCATCATTAATACGAGCTTCAAGTATCTCTTCAAGAGCCCGTGCAATAGGGTAGGTAGCCTTGCCACCCCCCACAACAAAAATTCTAGAATGGCTTCTTAAATTATACTCATGATCGCCAACCACCAGCCGATCTCCACTTAGACGTAAAATATTCAAAGTAGCTTGGTAAGGATCAGATTGAGACAAAGCGTATTCGATGATTTCAATCGCCGCTCTCCTCAATTTTTCGTTTCCATGGCAGATAAGATCTTCTCGGTTTTTGATAAAGCTCATGATAGTTCTTTAAACTCTTACACAATTATTATTGTTTCGGTACAGCCACCTATCTCTATAAACAATAGGCATAAATGGGCTTATAAATTACGGGATTCTAATCGATTTTTATTCCCTAACTTGTGTTGTGCCCATGTAATTCCCATACAATTTCTATCCAGAATTCAAAATGAATTCTGAAGTCCACAAATTAAGTCAGCCTATGTCGGCAAGGCACGCTTGGCGATTAGTTTAAAACTCTATTAAATTTCCTCTAGGTTCTCAAAAAATCAAATAAAAAGTTAAGCATATAAGCATAAGACACGATAATCAGGAAACAGTCTCCTCGTGTTAGCTCAAATAATCAAAATTATCTTGCCTTCAAAGAACCTTGCTCTAGGCTTTTGCCCCATCTAAAATCTTTTCCTGCATAGGAACTAACTTCTCCCAGCTCCTCTTCAATCTGTAAAAGGCGATTGTGTTTTGAGGTGCGCTCTCCGCGAACTGGCATTCCAGTCTTTATTTGGCCGCTATTTAAAGCCACAACTAAGTCAGAAATAATAGGGTCTTCAGTTTCTCCAGAACGCTCTGAAACTTGCACGCTGTACCCATTCCTAAAGGCATATTCTGCAGCATCCAAAGCTTCTGATAATGTGCCGATTTGGTTGACCTTAAACAACAGGGCATTACCTGCACCCATACTTACTCCATTGCGTAAGCGTTCAATATTGGTCACAAACAAATCATCTCCTACTATCTGAATAGCAAGGTCCCTAGCCAAGACAGCGAACCCTTCAAAATCTTCTTCCATTAAAGGGTCTTCTAGAGAAGCAATCGGATATCTTTCACAAGCTTGATTGTATAAGGCAATGAGAGCATCTCTGTCATATGCCTTCCCTTCCAGTTCGTAAATTTTTTTATCACGATTGTACCAAGAGTTTGCAGCGCAATCCATCGCAAACACTACATCTGCCTCGTAACCTGCTTTTT